>Ga0302326_10006531_pt1 | contig 26140 bp, 25 predicted proteins | sample Palsa_T0_3_FD_202264 | JGI IMG/M metagenome (GOLD analysis project Ga0302326, IMG submission 202264) | Peat permafrost microbial communities from Stordalen Mire near Abisko, Sweden - Palsa_T0_3 | ecosystem: Environmental > Terrestrial > Soil > Palsa > Peat permafrost | place: Sweden: Abisko... | reverse complement strand
AAGAGCAGGAGAGGATCCTGCACGGAATTCTCGCGTTCGACCGCAGGACCGAGGCATCTCCGTATTTTCTGCCGGGCGTGCTCGTCTGCCTCGTGGCGCTATTATTCGTTCTCCGCGGCCGCTCGATGATTCGCTACGCCGTTGCGCGTTGGAGCCTGCGCGCCCGCCGCGGCGGCGACCTGACCGCGTCGCTCGCTTCGCTCGAATACACGGAAATGCTGCGCCTGCTCGAAAAGCGCGGCTGGAAAAAACTTCCGTCGCAGACTCCGCTCGAATTCGCGTCGGCCATTCCGGCGCCCGATCTCTCCGCGCCCATCGCCCAGTTGACCGACCTGTACCAATCGGCCCGCTTCGGCAATCATCCCGCGCCAATCGAGCAAATGTCTTCGCTTCTGCGCTCGATCCGCGAATCCCTCCGCTCGCGCAAACCCGCCCGCTAGTTCGCGGGCATCGCAAGTGGAGGGGCGGGGATTCATCCCCGCCGTAAACGCCCGCGCGCAGCGCGTACCTTCTCCGAAATCGACGACTTGGTTTTCGAGCTGTACTGGACCACGGACGAGGAGCGCAAGATTATCGAGGGCGCGAGCCCTGAAACGAAAACATGACCGCTCGCCAACGCCCGCCGTTTGCCGTCATTCCCCTCACCGCCGTCGTCCCTGGCGGGCCGCCCCACAAAGTCCACACCAACTAACCCCTTGCGCTTGCGGTCTGCCGTGCTAGCCTAGTTCGCGCGCCAACAAGCTCGAAGCCGCACCACGGCGGCGCGCGGTAGGACGAAGCAGAATCGGCTGTTTTGAGCGATTCTACTCGACACTGCGTGCCGAGTAGAATTGCCCGTAACTTACTGAAAAGAAAGGTTAGCGGCCCGCTCTACCCGTCACTGGAGCGAGAGGGTCGCCAAACGATGCCGAAGGTCGGATTCGTGAGCCTGGGATGCCCGAAGAACCTCGTGGATAGCGAGGTGATGATGGGTATTCTCGCGCGCGCGGGCTACGAAATCACTCCACGGGCGGGCGATGCGGACGTTCTCGTCGTCAACACGTGCAGCTTCATCGCTCCCGCGCAGCAGGAATCCGTGCAATCCATCCTCGAAATGGCCGAGTACAAGAAATTTGGCCGCGCGCAGAAATTGATCGTCGCCGGATGCATGGTCGAGCGCTACCGCAACGAAATCCGCGAGCAAATTCCGGAAGTGGACGCCGTGATCGGCACCGGCGAAGTGGAAAAAATCCTCGAAGTCTGCGAAGGCGCGATCCGCCCGGACGCGCCTGCCGGCGTGCCGACGTATCTCTATCACGACCTGACGCCGCGCGTGCTCGCGACGCCGCGCCACACCGCTTACATCAAGATTAACGAAGGCTGCGACCATCCATGCAGCTTCTGCATCATCCCGCAGCTTCGCGGCAAATTCCGCAGCAGGCGATTTGAATCGGTCGTGAGCGAAGCGCAGAATCTAGCTGCGGCGGGCGTCCGCGAAATTTCCCTGATCGGCCAGGATACGACCTACTACGGCGAGGATCTCGGGCTGCGCGACGGACTGCCCACGCTTCTCGAGCGCCTCGCGCAGATCGAAGACCTCCACTGGATTCGCTTTCTCTATTGTTATCCGAACCGCGTGACGACGAAGTTGCTCGAAACGATCGCCGCGCATCCGCGCCTGGCGAAATATCTCGATATCCCTCTGCAGCACGCCAGCCGCAACGTTCTCGCGCGGATGAAGCGAGGCTCGAATGGCGATGCGTTCCTGAAGATGCTCGATAAAATCCGCAAGACAATTCCCGGCGTTTCCATCCGCACGTCCTTCATCGTGGGTTTCCCCGGCGAAACGGAGCAGGATTTTCGCCAGCTGTGCGATTTCGTTCGCGCGGCGGAATTCGATTGGATGGGCGTGTTTTCCTACTCGGACGAGGACGCCGCGAAAAGTTTCGCGCTCGATGACAAAATTGACGCGAAGACAATCGCGCGCCGCAAGAACGCGCTGATGGCTCTTCAAAAGGCAATCTCGAAACGCAAATTGCGCGGCAAAGTCGGCCAGCGGCTGCAGGTGATGCTGGAAGGCCCTTCGAAGGACACCGACCTCATCTGGGAGGCGCGCCACCAAGGCATGGCTCCCGAAATTGATGGCAAGGTTTACATCACGGAATTCGCAGGCGTGAATGACGCCGCGGACTTGCCCGCGCCCGGCACGCTGGCGACCATCGAAATCACCGAAACGAAAGACTACGACCTGATCGGCCGTGTCGTCGAATTCGAAGCGCCGCCCGTCGCCGCGCAAATTCCTCCGCCAGCGAAGGCCCTGTTCCCGATACTCGCGTCCCGCTGATCTATGTATAATCGCGGCGCTCGGCCAGATCGGCGAGCGCTGTGACGCAAAGAACATATGAGCGCGAGAGTTGATCTTCGGCCCGTTCCGGTTCCCGAGCCAAGTCTGACGCCCGACGAAATGGTCGCGCGGGCTACGGCCCTGCAGCCCCTCCTCCGCGCGGAGCAGGACGCCACCGAGCGCCGCGGAGTTCACTCGGAGGCAATTCACCAGCAATTTCGGAAAGCGGGATTCTATCGCTGTCTCCAGCCGCGCAGGTTCGGCGGCTACGAATTCGATCTGAAGACCTACTTTCGCCTCGGCATCGAAATCGCGCGCGGCGACCCGTCCACGGGCTGGTGTCTGATCGTCGGCGCCGGTCATTCGCTGATGCTCGGTTCTTTCTTTGGAGAGGAAGCCCAGGCGGAGGGCTTCGGACCGGACGGCGAATTCTCGGCGCCATCAGTCGCAGCGCCAAACGGAAAAGCGACACCCGTCGAAGGCGGCTGGCTCGTGAAAGGCAAATGGGCCTACGCCTCCGGAGCGCCGTACGCGACGCACTTCATGCCGAGCGTGCTGATCCTCGAAAAACCGGACCAGCCCCGCGCCGGACTCGCGCTCATTCCGCGATCGCAATGGAAGATGCTCGACGATTGGGGCGCGATTCTCGGAATGCGCGGCAGTGGCTCGAACTCCATCGTGGTCGAGGAAGCGCGAGTCCCAAAGGATCACGTGATCCACCTCGACATGCTCAATATTGACCTCACGCGCGGCACACCCGGATCTCACCTTCACAACAATCCGATGTATGCGGGCCGCTGCCTGTCATTTTTTCACGGAGAGCTCGTTTCGGTGCTGGTGGGTCTGGGTTATGCGGCGATTGACGAGTACGAGCACATCATTCGCACGAAAAGCACGATGTATCCGCCGATGATCCCGCGCTACCTTCAACACGATTACCAGCGCTACTTCGGCCTGGCGATCGGAATGATGAACGCGGCGAAGCGGCTGGTGCTGAATGCAGGCGACGTGTTCATGGAATATTGCCGCCGTGGATTCGAGGGCGGCGAGCCGTTCACTATGGAAGAGGATCTTGAGCTGGTTGCGAGCCTGGAGCACGGCGGGCGGCTCGCATGGGAAGCCGTCGAGATGCTGTTTCGCACGTCCGGCTCGACCGCCGCGAAGGATGGCGAGCGCCTGCAGCGTTACTACCGCGACGCTTCGATCTATCGCGGTCATATCTCGGCGCAGTACGAAATGATGGCGCAGCGCCTCGCGCTCGTCCATCTGGGACTCGACCACGGAATCTCGACCCAGGACCGCGGCGCGAACGTGCCGTCGAATGGACCTTCCGGCGACTCGAAGAAGTAACGACGTCGGCGGAGCAGCGGCCCTATGGCGGCACCGGGCTGCGCGCGCCAAGCCTTTGCGGTATGCTCTTCGCATGAAGGCGAACTGCCCGATCTGCAAGAAGCCAACGGAGTCGGAAGCCGACGCTGAATTTCCGTTTTGCAGCGAGCGATGCCGTCTGTTCGATCTTGGGAATTGGGCGAGCGAAAAATACGTCATCAGCGAACCGGCCTTCGACGAGTCCATGTTCGAGGACCTCGAGCGGGACGCGCCCCCATCCGACGCGGATGATCAAGGATGAGCCCAGGCGCCGAGGTCCGGTCATCGGATGCTTCGACACCACCGGCCACGACGGCCGCACGCAAGCCGCGCTTCGCTCTCTTCGTCGCTACGGCCGGTGGCCTCGGGTATCTCCCGAAGGCGCCGGGCACGTGGGGTTCCCTCGCCGGACTACTACTTGCGGTAGCACCATTGTGGGCCGTCTTCGCGATTAACCTCGTGTCGGATGTGCACGTCAATTTGACGACGACGATCGATCCGGTGCTCTTGGTCCATGTGCTGGTTGCGATTGCGACAGCCGGCATCGGCATATGGGCTGCGACTCGCGCAGCGCAATTCTGGCAACAGAAGGACCCCCAACGAGTTGTGATCGACGAAGTTTCCGGGCAGCACCTTACTCTTCTTCTCGGGCTTGCGATCCCCGTTTGGTGGAAGCCCACCCAGACTGTCTCGTATGATTACATGTTGGGGTTCGTGTCCTTCCACTCCGTGCTTAGCTGGAAATATTTGCTGCTGGGTTTTATACTTTTTCGGCTGTTCGACATATGGAAGCCGTTCCCAGCGCGCCAGGCGGAATCGCTGCCGGGCGGCTGGGGAATCATGACGGATGACTGGGTCGCCGGGATTTACGCGGGGATCGGATTGTGGATCGCGCGAGCGGCCGGGCTTTAAGATGTCATTTTGACTGCTAACTGTGCACTATCGAATGTGAACTGCCCGTGAAAATGAACGGCGTACCGAGGATCGAAAGCGTGAAACCGGCAGCGGCGCTGCCGGGCGGCGAAGTCGCGCTCATCGGCAGCGGCTTCGGCGCGAGGAACCACACGCGGCCTCAGGTGCAATTCGGAGTTTCTGACGCCGTGGTGATGCTCGCGTCGGAGAACCGCCTGATCGCGAGTGTTCCCGAGGGAGCGACCGGCGGCGCGGTGCGCGTGAAAATGGGCAGCATCGAAAGCTCGCCTTTCCCCATCGCGCTAGGCACCCAGATCGCGGACAACCTTCACCCCGTGGGCAATCCGGCGGTGGATTCGAGCGGCAATATTTACGTCACGTTCAGCGGCCAGCGCGGGCAAAAGGTTCCCGTCTCGTTGTACAAAGTCACGTCGAACCATGTGGTGAAGCCCTACATCACCGACATGATGAATCCCACCGGCCTCGCGATTGACCGCGACGGCTATCTTTTCGTTTCCTGCCGCCATGAAGGCACGATTCATCGCGTGTCGCCCGAAGGCCATGCGATGCAGTGGATCGAAGGCATGGGCGTGGCCACGGGGCTGGCATTCGACAAGGCCGGCAACCTGTACGTCGGCGACCGCAGCGGCACGATTTTCAAAATCGGTCCGGACCGTGAGGTTTTCGTGTTCGCCACGCTCGAGCCTTCGCTTGCGGCGTATCACCTGGCTTTCAGTCCCGCGGGCGATCTATTCGTATGCGGTCCGACGACCTCTAGCTTCGAGCGCATCCACCGAATCACTCCAGCGGGCGAAGTCAGCGTGTTTTTCCGCGGCCTGGGACGCCCGCAGGGACTCGCGTTCGATCGCCAGGGAAATCTTTACGTGGCGGCGTCGTTCGGCGGCCGTCGCGGAATCGTGCGCCTGACGCCCGAAGCGCAGCCCGAATTTGTGCTGGGCGGAAGCAACATCGTCGGTATGGCGCTGCTGCCGACGCATCGCGCGATGATCACCACGCACAGCGCGCTCTTCACGCTCGATTGGGACGTCGAAGGCCTTCCGCTGAACGGGTAACACATCGTCGTACAACGTCACCGGGCGGGAGATACATACTGGGCTTCGCCATTGCCGAACGACCAGTTTTCCTTCTCTACTTCCACCAGGTTGATGAAGACATCCTCTCGCCGCAGGTTCAGCTCTTGGTGCAAGCCGTCCGCAACGGCTTTGTAGAATCGCTGCTTTAATTCCACACTGCGCCCATTGTTCAAAGTGATTTGCAAAAAGATGCAATCATCCGTTCGATGGACGCCGAGATAATCCCGGTCAAACTGCAAACCAGTTTTGGAATGCTCCGTGATGATCTGGAAGAGGTCGCCCTTTGGCACACCCAAGACATCAAGCATCGCTCTGTACACGACCCGGCCAATTTGTTCGCCGTATTCCGGCGCCTTACCTTCCGAAAAATCGATTCGCACGAGAGGCATGCTTCCTCCTCCATCAGGTTCCCTGCCACGATTGGAAATCAGAGTATAGCGCCGACGATTTTGCCACAAGGCGGTGCAGACTCCTGATTAGTCGCATTACCGGACCAGCGGTTCGCCTCCCAGCTGGGCCTTGGGAGCAACGCTTCGTCCGGCGGCGCGCAAACTGACCAGCTTCCGGATTTTCGCGTCGCTTGCGCTCGTTCGGCTTCATCGAGTAAAACTCTTAAGACATGAAAGCTGAGATCATCGCGGTCGGTTCCGAACTGCTCACACCGTTTCGTCTCGACACCAATTCCCTCTTCCTCACATCGGAGCTGAATCAGGTTGGCCTGCGCGTCGCGCACAAGTCCGTGGTCGGCGACACGCCGGACGAGATGCGCTCATCGTTCGAGCACGCGCTCGAACGCGCGGATGTGATCGTGTCGTCCGGCGGCCTGGGCCCGACCGACGACGACCGCACCCGCCAGACGGTGGCGGACCTCCTCGGGCGCAAGCTCTACCGCGACGAAGAAGTATTGCGGTCCATCCACGAAAGATTCCGCCGGTTTGGCCGCGCCATGCCGGAAATCAACGAACGCCAGGCCATGGTCATCGAAGGCGCCACGGTCCTGAAGAATCCGCGCGGGACCGCGCCCGGACTGTGGCTGGAAGCGCGCGGACACATCATTGTACTCCTGCCCGGAGTTCCGCAGGAGCTTCGCGCGCTGATGGAAATCGAAGTGAAGCCGCGGCTGCTGAAGCTGGGCATCCCGGAGCGTCTTTACACGCGCGAGCTGCGCATCTCGGGAATTTTCGAATCCGATGTCGAGCAGCGCGTCTCGTCGCTTTACGCGCAGTACCCCGATACGGAGACGACGATCCTCGCTGCGCCCACTGGTATTCAGCTTCATCCGCGCCTCTGGTCCGACAATCCGGCGAAAGCGGAAGCCACGCTCGATGAGCTCGTCAAGCGCATGTCCCTGGCGCTGGGCGAGCATCTCGTTTCGACGCGCGGAGAATCGCTCGAGCAGGTTGTGGCGCAGTTGCTGACGGAAAATCGCGCGACGATCGCAGTCGCCGAAAGCTGCACAGGCGGCCTGCTGGCCGAGCGGTTGACGAGCCTGGCGGGAAGTTCCGCCTATTTCGTCGGCGGGGTGGTCTGCTACAGCAACGAACTGAAGACAAGCATGGTGGGCGTCCCCGCGGAACTGATCGAATCGAAGGGAGCGGTGAGTTCGGAGGTGGCGCTCGCGCTTGCCGCGGGCATTCGCAAGCGGACGGGAGCGACGCTCGGCTTGGGAGTTACGGGAATTGCCGGTCCCAGCGGCGCGACGCCGGAAAAACCTGTCGGCCTGGTGCACATCAGCATCGCGGACGAGCACGGTCCGCGCGAAACGCCGATCCAGTTGCCGGGCGACCGTGAGCGGATCCGCCAGTTTTCCGCGCAGAGGGCGCTCAACCTCGTGCGGCGATATTATCTTTTCCCCACGCTCGGACGCGCGTAGCGATGCGGCTTTTCGTCGCGTTCGATTTGCCCGGCGAAGTGCGGACGGCGCTCGGCGAACCGATCGCGCGGTTGAAACCGCTGTGCCGCGCGGCGCGATGGGCACGGCCGGAAGGAATGCACGTGACGCTGAAATTTATCGGCCATGCGATCGCCGACGGCGACACCGAAAAGCTCGACGCCACGCGCGCCGCGCTTGCAGCCGTGCAATCGAGCGAACCCGTCGAGATACGCTATCGCGGGATCGGATTTTTCCCCGACGCGCGCCGGCCGCGAGTGGTCTGGTGCGGCGTGGAAGCCTCCGCAAATCTCGCGAAGCTTGCCGCTGATATCGAGAGCCGGCTCGAGCCGCTGGGAATTCCGCGCGAAACGCGTGCGTTCGTTCCGCATTTAACGCTCGCGAGATTCAAATCGCCAGAGGGAGTAGATGGGCTGGTGCGCTCCGCGGCCGAATGGTCGGCGTGCGATTTCGGGACGGCGCGCGAGACGGAATTTCATCTATTTGAAAGCCTGCTGAAGCCCGGCGGCGCGGAGTACCGGAAAATCGAAAGCTATTCATTCGTGAAGGCAATCGCGTGAGGAACCGGGCATGAATCCATACGGGCTGATTGGCGTCGCCTACCTTCTGGGCTCGATTCCGTTCGGGCTGCTGGTCGTGAAGGCGCAGGGCGGGCCGGACATTCGCTCGACGGGCAGCGGCAACATCGGCGCGGCCAACGTGGCGCGTAGCGCCGGTGCGCTCGCGGGCGTGCTTACGCTCCTGTTGGACGCCGGGAAGGGCTACCTCGCAGTATGGCTGGCCGCGCGCGGCACCGGTGGCAACGCTCACTGGATGATGGCTGCAGCCGTGGCGGCTGTGATTGGCCACGTGTTCCCGATCTGGTTGGGATTCAAGGGTGGCAAGGGCGTGGCTACTAGCTTGGGAGTGTTCCTCCCGATCTGCTGGCAGGCCGTGGCTGCCGCGGCGGTGGTATGGCTGCTGGTGGTGGCGTTCTGGCGATACTCGTCGCTGGGCTCGATCGCTGCCGCGGCGGCAATGCCGGTCCTGGTGTACCTCTTCTACGCGCCGCACCATGCGCCCGCTACCTACGTGAGCCTATGCACGATATTCATCGCGCTGCTGGTGATCGCGAAGCATCGCGGCAACATGGAACGCCTGATCGCCGGTAACGAAAGCCGTCTCGGTTCTCGCCGATAGCAACGCTGAAACCCCACCGCAGCGGCGCTTTACCGCTTTTTGCTGCTCGGATGGTCCCCACAACTGCTTCTAGCGATGTAGCTTATGCGGCAACCCCAGTACCATAGTCCCGTTGTACCGGCCAGCCGGCTCCGTTAGGATTTTCAAGCGGGATTTCTATGTCCACTCAGCCTCTCAAGCGATTTACCACACGACGATTGCGCATCCTATGGATCGTCCTGGGCGCGCTGCTGCTCGTCAGCGTGACGCCGCTTTGGCTCTACCATCGTCAGGCGCTGCGGCTGAGCGAAGGGAAATTACAGGATACCGAGCGCGTGCAGCAAAGCGAAATCACGCGTTCGCTCGCCAGCGAAACTCTGCAATTCGAGCAGAGCCTCCGCGAACAATTACTGAGCCAGCGGCAGATGCTCGCGCTGGCCGGTTGGATACAGAATGTGGACGATCCCTCGCACGCTCCGCAGCTCGCGCGGCTTTTGCAAGTTTTCGTCGAAAATAATTCGGACATTCTCTATGTGACAGCGGTGAACAAGGAAGCGAAGGGTCCGTCGGCCGGCAGCGTGAGCGCGGACCACGACCCGTTCGTCGAAGCAGCCTGGAAGCGGGCGTTCACCTCCAGCATGCAGGGCTTCGATTCGCTCAGCGAGCCATTCGCGCTCGGTCAGGACAACCGCCCGGCGCTGGTCGTCTCCGTGCCGCTGCTGGCGGACGGGCAATTCGCGGGAATGCTGAGCGCGGTTGTTTCGCTCGACCGGTTGCAGGCGCGCCTGCAGGACGCGAGCGTGCGCGACCGCAAGGTTTTCATCGTGGACGTGCACGGGCAGATCGTCGCGTACCCGGACGCGCGCGAGCTGGTTCCCGGGCGCGACGTCGCCTCCACTTCGCCGCTCGCCAAGCAGATCACGGAACTGCCGCGTGAATTGCGCGCGACGCAAACCTCAAACTTTCTGGCGCCGGGCAAGGACGGCCACCACCCGGTTGAAATGATCGGAACCTACAGCACGATACCCGAGCTTGGATGGGCCGTGATCGCGCAGCGCAGCCTGGACGCCGCGCGCGTGGACGCGGGCGTCAACGAGCTGACCGCGGAGGCGCTGCGCTTCGTCGTGGGCGTCACTTTTGTGGCGCTGGCGCTAGGATATCTATTCGCCGTGGGGATCACGCGGCCGATTCGCAGCCTGGCCGAATCCGTGCGCGCCATCAGCCGCGCCGAATTCCACGAACGCGTGGTCGTAAGCGGCACCGCCGAAATCGGCGAGCTCGCTGAAACCTTTAATAATATGGCGGGCGACATCGAGGAGTACGTCGAGCGCCTGCAGCAGGCTGCGACCGAAAACCGCGAGCTGTTCCTGGGGTCCATCCGCATGCTCGCGGCGGCCATCGACGAAAAAGACCCGTACACGCGGGGCCACTCCGGCCGCGTCGCGAAATATTCGCTGATTCTCGGGGACGGCCTTGGGCTAAATGCCGAGGATCTCGACCGGCTGCGGATCTCGGCGCTCCTGCATGACGTGGGCAAGATCGGCGTGGACGACCGCGTGCTGAAAAAGCCGGGTAAGCTCACCGATGAAGAATTCGACTTGATGAAGCAGCACACCGTGAAGGGCGCGAACATCATGCGCCCCGTCGCGCAACTGAAGGACATGCTCCCAGGCATCGAGCTGCACCACGAGCGCATGGACGGCGGCGGGTATCCCTACGGCTTGGCGGGCGAGTCCATCCCGATGATGGCGCGCATCATTGCTGTCGCCGATACGTTTGACGCCATCACCACGAACCGTCCCTACCAATCGGCGATGGATGTGGATTTCGCGCTCGAACGTATTCGCTCTCTCGCAGTCACCAAGTTTGACGCCAACGTCGTCACGGCGCTAGAAACAGCCATCGCCGCCGGCCGACTGCGCCTCTCCGCCACCCTCGTCGAGGTCTGATCATCCGACAAGGATGATCGGTCCCGAGCGAACACCGCGAGTCGAGGGACCCCTCTTCGATCCGCCGCTCATTTCTCACCCAGCGCCGGCAGTTCCTCTCTCAGCATGTAACCGCTCGAATTCGATTTCATCATCAGCGCTGCCAGATTCAGGATACGCGCGGCTGCCTCTTTCGGGCCAAGACCCCGCGCGTGAATGTTGGAGATGAGATTGCGATTCGCGTCTGAATGAGTCGCACGCGGGCGATAAGCCATGTACGCGGACAGACTTTCTGCCGTGGCGAGTCCGGGTCGCTCACCGATGAGCAGCACGGCAATACGCGGGTTCAGGAGTTCACCGATTTCGTTAAGGATGCCCACGCGGCAATGATGAATCACGAACGCGTGGCCGACCTTCCATCCGCGCGCCGTGGCGCCCTCGTAGAGCAACGGAAGCAACGCCGGGATTTGCGCCGCTACGGCAGAAACTGACAGACCGTCGCCTATGGCGATCTGAAGATCGCTATCGCGCGGGCTGCGCTTCTGTATTTCGGCGCGAGACGCCTCATCAAAATGCCGGCCAAGATCGGGGCGCAGCAGGTATTCGTCTTTAGTGCTCCCGTTCGTGTGAACCTCGAAGAGCCCCCAGCGCTGCACGAAATCGGCGCCGAAGGCCGATGGCAGGTCGAGCTCGGCGCGTACCGCGTCTCGCGCGGCGGCGTGCGCCTCGCGCAAATCCAGCTGCGTATTTGTCCGATAGGCCGCCCCGGCGCGGCCAACCAGCAGACGCGCGGGAGTGCGTGCGCGAATCTTGCGCACGATTTCCGGAAGTTCGGAAGCGGCCAGCGATGAATCCCGATCGTCCGTCATTCAGACCATCTCCCCGAGTGAGGACTCCAGCCGCTGCATCAGCTGGCGGCGCGCCGGCGCGTCCAGCAGAGCCGGTTCCGCCTCGCGGTAAATTCCCGCCGCTTCCAGCCATGCCAGAAACTCCGGAGCAGGCCGCAATTTGAAAAGCCGCCGCACTGCGAGCGCATCATGAAAGCTGGTGGACTGATAGTTGAGCATCACGTCATCGGCGCAGGGAACGCCCATAAAATAATTGCAGCCCGCGGCGCCCAGCAGCAGCAGGAGATTGTCTGCGGAATTTTGATCGGCCGCCGCATGATTCGTGTAGCAGACGTCGCAACCCATCGGCAGGCCAAGCAGCTTGCCCATGAAATGATCTTCGAGGCCGGCGCGAATGATTTGCCGCTCGTCGTAGAGATACTCCGGGCCGATGAAGCCCACCACGCTATTCACGATGAACGGATCGAACTCCCTCGCCACGCCATACGCACGCGCCTCCAGCGTCAGTTGGTCAACACCGTGATGCGCCTCGGCCGAAAGGGCGCTTCCCTGCCCCGTCTCGAAGTACATCGCTTGAGAACCTTTCCACGCGACGTCGCGGCTCCGATGGTGCTCGAGAACTTGTTCGCGGCCTTCGCGGAGCGTCGCGAGCGAAATGCCAAAGCTGCGATTGGCGGCTTCGGTGCCCGCGACGGACTGAAAAAGCAGATCAACGGGAGCGCCGCGTTTCATCGCGGCGAGTTGCGCGCCGATGTGCGCTAGACAACAGGTTTGCGTCGGCACTTTGCAGGTTTCGACGAGGCGGTCGAGCGCCCGCAGAACCGAGCTCACCGTCTCAACCGAATCCGACGCGGGATTCACGCCGATCACCGCGTCACCGCAGCCGTAGAGCAAACCTTCGAAAGCAGCGAGCAGGATCCCGCCGACGTCATCCACTGGATGATTCGGCTGGACGCGAATGCCAAGCACTCCGCGCTCACCCATCGTGTTTCGGCAGCGTGTCACGTTGCGGATTTTCGCAGCCGCGAGGACCAGATCCTTGTTGCTCATGATCTTCGCCAGCGCTGCGGCGATCTCGGGGATAATCGCGCGCTGGATTTGCTTTAGTTCCGCATCGCCGGTCGCGTCGTCGAGGATGTATTCGCGAAACTCGCCAACGGTCATGCTGTTGATTGGCTGAAAGGCTTGCTGGTCGAACGATTCAAGAATCAGTTGACTGACGTCGTCGCCGGAAGGGTCGATCAAAGGCTGCTGGACAATAGCGGCTAGCGGGAGGTCCGCGATCTGGCGCTTGGCAGCCACCCGCTCGCGTTCCGAACGCGCCGCGATTCCCGCCAACTGATCGCCGGACTTCTCCTCATTCGCTTTGGCGAATAGCTCGCGGAGATCGGAAAAGACAAATCGCTCGGACATGGGGGCGCCAGCGCTGGGTCGCGCATGGCCTCGCACTCGAAGGTAACATCAAATGTCATCAGGTTTAAATGTAGCGCCGCGGCCTTCGGCGCGGCATTCCATTCAATACCCCGCGTGAACGAAGGCATATGCACAAGCGCAAATCCTATGCGAAATATTTCTTGAGCGGCTCCCAATATCTTTCGGGCCATCCTGAAGTGAGGCCGTCAAAATCGCTTTCAGGGAAACCGGTGTGATCCAGCACAACTACGGCGCCCGAACCCTGCGGTTTCAGTTCAAACTTGACGATCGAGTAGACGCCCGGATTCCAATTCGCGGGACGCCACGCCTGCACGATTCGCTGGCCGGGGATCAATTCGACGTTTCGTCCAACGATCAGTCCGCCGAACGTGGAAAAAGCTCCGCCCGCTTTGGGATCGATATCGGCCGGCAAGCCGGTAACCGCAGCGAATTGCTTTGAACTCAGGAGCACCTCATAAATACGCTGTGGGCTCGCTGTGAAGGCGACTTCCTGGTGCAGAGACGTGCGGGACTGGGTTGCGGCCGCGCCGGGCGCTTCTTTCATCGCCTGCGGCTGCGTCTTGCCCCAAATCGCGGAACCTGCGGCCAATCCGCCAAACGCTATGCCAAAGCCGGCGATCATTTGCCGTCGCGTGGATGTGATTGCCGCCGCGAACGAATTCTTTCTCTCGCTCATTGATACCCTCCTGAACCCCTGGTGCCTGCCGCCATCGCATAACAACATGGAGACAAAATATGATCAAGATCATATTCTGGGAAAGAGAAATACTGTCGGAGATACTTCGCCCGCCAGAACTGAGGAGGATTCATGCCCTACGCCGCCGGCCACCGCACGGAAGTGAGAGAAAAGATCGTTCAGAGCGCCCGCAGGCTATTCAACCGGCATGGCTTTGACAATGTATCCATCACTCAGATCATGGCCGGCGCGGGCCTGACCCACGGCGGCTTCTACAGCTATTTCAAGAGCAAGAGCGACCTATATACGGAAGTTTTGGGATGTTTCCTCACGGACCCGCAATGGAAAAGCCGCTGGAAAGGTGTAGAGGTGGACCTCTCATCCGCCGACGTTGGTCCGCAGGTCATTCGCGCCTATCTGTCTCGTCAGCATTTTGAGGACGTGGAAAACTCGTGCCCGATGGCCGCATTGCCGTCCGACGTTTCGCGAAGCACCGATAGCGCGAGACGCGCGTTCGAAACGGTATTCAAGGCGATGGTTGGCGTCCTGGAGCGCGGCCGGATTGAGAATGGCCGGTCTCGCCACGCCATAGCGCAGGCCACCGCTGCATTGTGCGTGGGCGGCATGGTAGTGGCCCGCGCCATGGTTGACCGCGCTCTTGCAGATGAACTGCGCGATGCGTGCATGGCAGTGGCGCTCAAACTTGGGAACTGGCACAACGAGAGCAAATCGAACAACGGGAAATCCGGGCGACGCTCACGCCTCCGCGCGGCATCACTTCCCTGAAGACAGCAGCTTCACCAGGCGGTAGAGATACTCCTGGCCATCGTAGAAAGCTTTGATCTGGACGCGCTCGTCCTTGCCGTGGGCGCGGACGTCGTCCACATCGCTCGCGAGCCCGGAGGTGCCGTAAGTGGGAATCCCTGCGTTGCGCAAAAAGCTGCCGTCCGTCGCGCCGGTGCTCATCGTTGGGATGACGGGCACTCCCGGCCAGAATTCGGCGGTGAGTTGCTTGATCGCGCCGAGGACTTCCGGGTTCAGCGGCGACGGTGGGCTCTGGACATGGACCCACGTGGGCGTCACCGAGATTTGATTGTCATCCACGACTCGGATCAGAGTCTTCTGAACCTCCTCGATGGGTTCGCCCGGCAAGACGCGGCAATTGACGGTGGCCTGCGCTTTTTGCGGCAGGGCGTTGTCGGCGTGGCCTCCCTCCAGCAACGTCGCGACACACGTGGTGCGAAGCTGTGCGTTATAGGCCGGCTTGGCGGATAACCGCGCAACCGCGGCGGGATCGGGATTCGGCGAGGCCGTCGAAATCATGTCGGCGCCTAGCTGCTTGTCCTCGAAGGCCGCCGCTTGTTGGAGCCATGTGCGGGTGGTTTCGTTCAGCTTGACGGGGAAATCAAATTGCGAGAGCCGCACAAGCCCGCCGGCCAGGTGATAGATGGCGTTGTCTTTGGTCGGCACCGAGCTATGCCCGCCCGAGTTTCTGACCTCGAGGCTGAAATCGCAGGGGACCTTTTCGCTCGTCTGGATGTCGTTGCGCAGGGCCTTGCCATTCCTCACGCCAACGCTGCCACCCTCGTTGATGGCGAACTCAGCGTCAATGAGATCGCGATGGTTCTTGATCAGCCACTGAATGCCAACGGCGTTCCGGTCAAGAATTTCCTCGTCGGTCTCGAGCACGAGGATGATGTCGCGATCGGGCTTATAGCCTTCCTGCTTGTAACGAATCATGTTCGAAACGAACGTCGCGGCCATGAATTTGTCATCTCCGCTGCCGCGGCCATAGAAGTAGCCGTCCTTTTCGAGAAGCTTGAATGGATCGGACGACCAATCTTCGCGGCGTGCTTCAACGACGTCGAGATGGGCCATTAGCAGAATCGGCTTGCGAGCGCCGGAGCCGTGCAGCCGCGCTACCAGATTCCCCTTGCCCGGAGCTGATTTGAAAACCCGCACGTCCGGCCCGGAGAAACCGGCGGCGCGGAGGCGCGCGGCCATGGCGTCCGCGGCTTTGCCTGTGTCGCCCGTGGCCGTCACCGTATTGATTTCGACGAGTTCCTTATAGATATCGTGCGCGAGTTGTTGCTGCGCAGAAAGCGTTTGCGCAGGAGCTGGAACTGGCGAAGTAGTGAGCGCAATCAGCACCGCCAGGAAAAAAACCACTGAAGTGGGCGAAAGAATCGATTTCACGCGGAACTCCTTTGTAGCGGAACGGCACCCGCCAAATCGCAACAGAGGCGGCGATTATATCCGATTCGACTGTTAGAATAATGAGCTTCGCGTCCGCGCGAGGCGGCTGCGCTGCGAATTCCATGATCTCACTCTTCGGCAAATCGGAGCCTTCCCTTCTCGACCGGCTTAAGCAATCGGTCGGCAAGACGCGCACGGAGCTGGCCGCGCGCGTCGAGCAACTGCTCACGGGCAACCGGCCCGTTGATCCGGAGCTGCTCAAGGAGCTGGAATCGGCGTTGCTGAGCGCCGATATCGGCGTGCGCACCACCAAGGAAGTCCTCGCCGCGCTGCGCGAACAGGTGAACGAACACAAAATTGACGATGCGGCAGCGCTCAAACAGGAATTGAAGCGCCAGATCATGAAAACCCTGGCCGCGCCCGCGCTGAATTCCGACGGCGCCTTTTCCGCCGCGCCCGGCGCTGGGGCCGTCGGTGCTCCGCGCGTGCTCTTCGTTGTCGGCGTCAATGGCACGGGAAAAACCACGACCATCGGCAAGCTCGCGAATCGCCTGAAGAAGGAAGGTGCGAGCGTTGTGCTGTGCGCGGCGGACACGTTTCGCGCCGCGGCGATCGAGCAACTCGAAGTATGGGCGCGACGCTCAGGCGTCGAAATCATCAAGCAAAAATCCGGCGCCGACCCTTCCGCCGTGATTTTCGACGCGCTCTCGGCCGCGCAGTCACGCGGTGCTGACGTGGTGATCGTGGACACCGCCGGCCGTCTGCACACGAAATCAAATCTGATGGCCGAGCTCGATAAAATGAAGCGCACCGCCTCGAAAGTGGTGCCGGGCGCGCCGCACGATGTGTTGCTGGTTCTCGACGCGACCACGGGACAGAACGGCCTCAACCAGGCGCGCGAATTCTGGAGCCACGCGGGAGTCACCGGCATCGTGCTGACCAAGCTCGACGGCACGGCGAAAGGCGGCATCGTCGTGGCCATCGTCCGCGAGCTGAATCTGCCGATTCGTTTTGTCGGCACGGGCGAGCAGATTGACGACCTGGTGCCGTTTGACGCGCAAACCTATGTCAACTCGCTCTTCGATTAGCGCCGCGGATGCAGCGTGGATGGCGCGCGCGCTCGAACTTGCGCGGCGAGGCGTCGCACTGGCGCACCCGAATCCGGTGGTCGGAGCGGTGCTGGTGAAGCGCGGCCGCAAGATCGGCGAGGGTTTTCACGTTTACGCCAAACGCGATCACGCGGAAATTGTCGCGCTCAGGCAAGCCGGCGATAAAGCTCGCGGCGCAACTCTCTACGTCACGCTGGAGCCGTGCTGCACAACCGGCCGCACAGGTCCTTGCACAAAGGCAATCATCGCCGCGGGTGTGACCCGTGTGGTCGCCGCGATGAATGATCCGAATCCGGCTGTGGCAGGGCGCGGTTTCGCGGAGCTGAAACGCGCGGGCGTCAAAGTCGCTCTTGGAATCGGCGAAGAGAGTGCGCGGCAGCTAAACCAGGATTTCGCGAGATGGATTCGCACGGGACTGCCGTTCGTCACATTGAAGGCCGCGCTCACGCTCGACGGCCAAATCGCCCAGCGCGCCGGCAGCGCGACATCCATCACGGGCAGCGCAGCGCGCGAGGCCGTCCAGCGCCTGCGTCACTCGGCCGACGCATTACTTACTGGAATTGGCACGGTGTTAGCCGACGATCCGCGCCTCACGGATCGCTCGGCCCAGCCGCGCGGACGAAAGCTTCTTCGCGCGGTCGTGGATTCGCGGCTGCGCCTGGCGCTGAAATCGAAGCTGGTGAAATCGGCGAGGGGAGATGTGATCGTGTTCACGACGCAGCGCACCGATTCTCCCAAGGCGCGTGCGCTTGAGCGAGCCGGCGCCGAGGTCTTCCGCATGCCCTCGCGCGCCGGCCATGTGGATCTGCAAAAAGTGCTGCGCGAGCTTGGCAAACGCGAAATCCTGCATGTCATCCTGGAAGCAGGCGCGCAATTGAACGGGGCCGCGCTCAAAAGCGATATTGTGGACAAGGTCGCTCTCTTCTATGCTCCGAAGATTATGGGAACGGGCGGCGTGCCTTTGGCGAGTATTCCCGCCGCGAGCTGGTTCACGAAATCGCCGGCGCTGAAGAATCTAACGATGAGTCGCTGCGGGCCGGATTTCCTTGTCGAAGGATATTTCCACGATGTTTACGGGAATCACTGAACACGTCGGAAAGATTGAATCGCTCGAGCGGCGCGCCGACGGCGGCGTCCTGCGCGTGAGCCTGGCGGGCGCGCGCGAAATCGCGGCCGAGATGAAGCTCGGCGACAGCATCTCCGTCAATGGCTGCTGCTTGACCGTCGCTGAATTCGACGCGCAAGCCTTCTCCGCCGACCTTTCGGGCGAAACTTTGCGCCGCACGTCGTTCGGCGAGAAGAAAGCCGGCGACGTGGTGAATCTGGAAAGGCCGCTGGCGGCGACCGCGCGGCTGGGTGGACATTTCGTCCAGGGACACGTGGACGGCATCGGCCGCGTGGCGAAACTTGTCCCCGAAGGCAACAACTGGTGGCTTTCCGTGAGCGTGCCGGAGGAATTGCGCCGCTACGTCGCCGAAAAAGGCTCGATCGCGATTGACGGCGTCAGCCTCACGGTCGCGCGCTGGCACGGCGGCGTCGCGGATTTCGCCATCATTCCTTTTACGTACCAGCACACCAATATCCGCGCGATGGCTTCAAGCAATGCCGTGAACCTGGAGTGCGACATCCTCGCTAAATACGTGGAAAGCCTGCTGGCGGCGCGCACGCTCTAGGCCCGGGCGCGCCCGCTCCTTCGCGATTTCTCCACGCGATACTCTTCCCACGTCAGGTAAACGATCGCTACGTCGAATACCGTGAGCATCAGCAGGACCACCGCGTGCGTGTGAGTGTATCTATAAACTTGATAGACGCAGAACGCGAGAAAGACAACGATCGCCAATGGATAGGCCCAAATCTTGTTCATCCAGAGAAGAAGGGCGAGCACAGCCTTTACAAGACCGTGGGAGAGAAGATAAATGGAGGCGAATAGCGGATCGCTGGAAGTGAATTTCTCCGTGACGTGCAGAAGATGCGCCGCGATGAAATCGTGAGGATCGCGCGAGAGCTCGTGTTGAAATACTTGCTGTAGAGTCCAACCCAACGATTCTGGCTTGATGAACCAGAGGAGCACGCCGCCGACGGCTTCCAGCAGGCCGTCAATTCCCTTCAAAGTGATGCCGGTGCGAAACGTGCCGAGCAAAAAAGACTTTGAGTTCATAGGCGGTCGCGCTCAGTGGTGGCGTACCTTCGGGATTCTTGCAAATCAGCTCTGCGGCGATAGCGCGGCTTCGCGGCGCTTGGCTCGCGCGCCGCGGTAGTACAGGATGAGGCCGATCAGGATGCTGCAGACCGTCCCGCCGACAAGCTTCACTTCGAAGAGCCATTTGTGGGCGGAGTCGGCCGGCGGTATAAACGACAGCGCAATCGCAGCCAGTACGATGCCGAGGGCCGTCGAGCCTGCGACCCAAACGCCGAATTTTCCGCCGGGGATCAGCACCGCGTCCTTGTTCGTCGCGCGGTCCGCGCGATAGGCGAGCTTGATCACGGCCGCGTAGATGTAAACGAACGGAATGAAATAAAGTATCGTCGCGGCGTCCACGAGAATTTGGTAAGCGCCGTTGGCCGTCTCGTTGATTTGAGTCACGAGCAGAATCGCGCACGAAATGCCCGCTTGCACCAGCATCGAAAACCATGGCGTCTTCCATCGCGGATGAATTTTCCCGAATGCCGCGGGCATGTAGTGGTCGATCCCGACGACGAATGGAATGCGCGCCACTCCGGCGACGGTGGCCCCGACGCCGCCGGCATTTCCGAACACCACCAGAATCGCGGCGATGATTCCGAAAAAGCCTATGCGCAGCATCGTCGATCCCGACGTAAGCGCCTGAAACACTCCGCTCTTCGGGTCAACCACCCCTGCGGGCAGAATCGCAAGCACCGCCATCGTGCCGGCGATGTAAATCAGAACGATCGAGATGCCCGAGCCGAGAATCGCGCGGGGAAACGTCCGGCGCGGGTCGCGCACTTCCTCGCTCATGGATGACGCGAGCTCGAGGCCGCCAAACGCGAATGCGATCTGCGGCCAGAAATTCAGCGTGTCCCAATTCCACGCGGGCAGAATATTCGGCCAGGTAAAATGCGTCACCGCGCCGTGCGTCCGCCACAGATACGCTCCCAGGCCCACCAGCATCAGCAAGGGAACGTATGTCCCGATGCCGCCGGCGTTTTGCAGCCATTTGCCGATGCCCACGCCGACGATGTTGAGCGCCACCGCCGCGAAAAGCAGCAGAAACGAGCCACCCAGCAGGAACGCCCGATTCTGCGCCAGATGCGCGGCGTTGCTCCCGCCGACATACGCGCACATCGCCACGCTGGCCATCAACAGTCCTGGAAAATAGAAAAACGTGTAAATCCAGTATGTCCAGCCGGCGACGAAGCCGTGAAACTCGCCGAACGCCCTCTTCGACCAGGCGTAAAGTCCTCCCTCTTCGGGGAATCGCGTGGAAAGCTCGGCGAGGATGAATGTGGTCGGCAGAAAAAACAGAGCGGCGGCCAGCACCCACAGGCTGATCGAGGACGTGCCGTTGCGCGCCGCGACCGCGATCCAGCGCGGGCCAAGCACCGACGCCACGTTGAACAGCAACAAATCCCACGGCCCTATCGCGCGGCGAAGCTGCTTCTTTGGATCGGATGAGTTGGGTTCGGTCACGCGGTCGCATCCAGCGCGGGAATCAGTTCGTCTTGCTGCAGAAAATTGCGCAGAAAGGGATCCTGCGACGCCTCAAGCTCCTGCCACGCGCCGAAGAATGCCACGCGGCCATCCTGAAGAAATATCACGCGGTCGGCGAGTTTCTTGCCCAGATGCGTATCGTGCGTGACGACAATCGAAGTTTTCTTCAGGGTCTTCTTGAGTTTTAGAATCAGGTCGCTGACGTGCGCCGCCATCAAGGGATCAACCATCGTAGTCGGCTCGTCATAAAGGATCGCTTCGGGATTTTCCGCCAGCGCGCGCGCGATGGCCACAGCGCGCTTCATGCCCGTGCTCAAATCAGACGGCAGACGGTCGGCAAACTCAGTGACCTCGAGCATTGCGAGCAACTCTTTCACCTTGCTGTCGATTTCTTCGGGGGTTCCCTCATCGCTGCGGCCCACGAGCGGGAATGCCACGTTTTCAGCGACGGTCAGCGAATCGAAAAGCGCGCCGGACTGGAAAACCATCGTCACGCGCCGCCGAATTTTCTCGAACTGCGCTTCCGTCCACCCGGTTACGTCCTGCCCGGCGACGAAGATGCGGCCCGCGTCGGGCTCGAGAAATCCAAGCAGCAGTTTCAGCGAGACGGATTTGCCCACGCCGCTGCGGCCCATGATCACGGCCGTCTCGCCCTGGTCAACAAAAAAGCTGACGTCCTTCAGGACGGCGTGATCGTCGAACGATTTCGAGACGTTTTGGAATTCGAGGTAGTGGCCGCTCATTTTTTGGCGGAGTCCGCGTCCGCGCTCAGTCGCGCCCGGGCTTCCTCGTAATCCTCAGGCGAATTCATATTCTTGAACAGGTGCCCCTCGGAATCAAAGGCTTTCCATTCGGCGGGTTCGATGATTTCCACGCGCAGGTTCGCGATCGCGTCCTTCACCTTTCTGTTGCCGAGAGCAAGCGCTCCGCGGATGCCCGGCTCGGCGCGTTGATGGTACACCGCACACAGCGGTTCGGTGCCGGTAGCGTTCATCGGGATCACGGCGTCGGCTTGCGATGCGAGAGCGCGCGCAATGGCGTATTCGAGCCATGCCTTCGTAAGATACGGCAAGTCGCACGCCACCACGAGGTTCCACGGCGCGCTCGCCGCTCGCAGGGCAGTCGCGATGCCGCCAAGCGGGCCTGCGCCCGGCCAATCGTCGGCGATCGTCCGCAGCCCGAGCGATCGAAACGCGGCGGAGTCGCCGACCACGGTCGCGGAGCCAACTACGGATTCGACGAGACGCGCCGTGCGCACGATCAGCGCCACGCCGCCCAGTTCCAGCAGCGCCTTGTCCCGCCCCATGCGCGAGCTCGCCCCTCCGGCCAATATGAACCCCGCAATGTCCATCCTCGTATTCATTTCCTGAATACTCGCCTAAATTCTCGAACGCTTTTTCCCGTAGGGGCGTAGCACTGCTACGCCCGCCGCAAATGCTTGGCAATCAGTCGCCATCAACGCAAGCATTTCATCCCGACCGTCTTTCTCATTTCCTCGGCCTTTGAATTCCCAACTCCCGCAGCTTTTCCTGCAAACTCTGCCGGTGGAGTCCAATTTCCGCCGCCGCGCGCGAAACATTCCAGCGGTGTTCCTCAAGTTTTCGCTTCAGGTACGTAATCTCGAATTTTCTTTTCGCCTCGCGGAAATCGGCCTCGCCGAGAAACGAGTCCCCTTCCCCGTCACGCGGCCCGCCGGCGGCGCCGGCATTGTCGCGCACTTCTTCGGGCAAATCCGCTGCGCCGATTTCATCGCCCTTGCTGAGGACCACCGCGCGCTCGAGCGCATTGCGCAGCTCGCGGACATTGCCCGGCCAGTCGTAGCGCCGCACGCTCTCCATCGCATCGCGGCTCAGCACCGCGCGCCGGTTGTGGCGCGAGCCGAGCTGGGCCAGAAAACTCGCGACGAGCAGCGGGAGATCTTCCTTGTGCGCGCGAAGCGCCGGGATGTCCACCGTCACAACGCGCAGGCGATAATACAAATCCTCCCGAAAGCGCCCCGCTGCAATTTCCGCGGCCAGATCGCGATGCGTTGCGCTGATCACGCGGACGTCCACTTCGATAGAGTGCGATCCGCCGAGCCGCTCGATCTTCCGGCTTTCCAGCGCGCGCAAGACTTTCGCCTGCGTCATCGGGTTCATGTCGCCGATTTCGTCCAGAAAAAGCGTGCCCTTCGACGCCAGCTCGAATTTGCCCTTGCGCTGCTGGGCAGCGCCCGTGAAGGCGCCGCGCTCGTAACCGAAAAGCTCCGATTCGATCAGGTTTTCCGGCAGCGCCGCGCAGTTCACGGCGACAAAAGGCTTTTCAGCCCGCGGCGACCGCGCGTGTATTTCCTGCGCGAGCAGGTCCTTACCTGTGCCGCTCTCGCCCAGAATCAGGACGGTCGCATCGGTCGGCGCCACGCGCTCCGCCATTTCAAACACGCGCCGCATGACCGCTGATGCTCCGAGCATCCTTCCAAACTGGCCTTCGGCGACGAGTTCGCGGCGCAGGCGCTCGTTTTCCGCGCCAAGTTCGCCGAGCCGGACGAGATTCGCTACGCGCGTGCGCAGCTCCTCGATGTCGAAACCCTTGACGATGTAATCTGCCGCGCCGCTCTGCAGAGCCTCCACAGCCGTGCGCGCCGTATCAAGCGCGGAAACGATCAGCACAGGCGTGGTGCCACCGCTGGCGCGCAGCGAGCGCAGGAATGCCAGGCCATCCTCGCCCGGCATGATCAGGTCGAGCAGAATCAGATCGAAACTCTGCTTCCCGACGGCGTCGCGAGCGGCGCTGGCCGTCGCGGCTTCCACAATTTCGTAGCTGCCTTCGAGCGCGCGGCGCATTCCGTAGCGCGCGGCGGGCTCGTCATCCACGATGAGAATCGTCCGCATGCAGGTCCTTGTCTTCAGGGGCTAATGCTTCGGCCCCCTAAATTTCCTTCCGGCGATCAGCTCGGCGTCTGTTTCGCCGCAAGCGGAAGCATCACCCGAAATCGCGTTCCCTTCCCTTCGCCGATCGGGCTTTCGCACGACATCGTGCCACCCATTTCATCCACGCGCCGCGCCACGATCGCCAGACCCAGGCCGGTTCCCGCGGCCTTGGTGGTGAAGAACGGCTGAAAAATCCTGGAGCGCAGCTCGGCGGAGACTCCCGGTCCGCGGTCTTCGAGCTGAATCTCGAGATGATCGCCCGTCCGCGCCAGGGCGATCCGGACGCGCCCGCCGTCGGGCTGCGCCTCAATGGCATTCACGATCAGGTTCGACAGAATCTCGCTCAGCGCCTCCTCCGACGCCAGAATTGAAATCTCCTCCTCAGGGCTGTCGAATTCGAGGATGACGTTGCGCCGCTCGGCGTCGTGCCGGAACAGCGATGCGGCCTGCTTCGCGACCGCCACCGCTGCCACGCTGCGGCCGTTCACGGAAGGCTTGGCAAAATTCAGCAGCTGCTTCAGCTTCGCGCTCATGCGGTCAATCTCACCGAGCACCAGCGCGCAATCGTGACGCAAATCGGCCGGCAAGTCCGGCTTCTCGAGCTGCACCTGCAATACCGTTTTCATCGAGCTGAGCGGATTCCGCAGATTATGCGAGACCGTCGCGGCCATCTGGCCAAGCAGAGCGAGACGCTCGCGCTCCGCAAGTTCGCGCTCCAGGCGCAGTTTTTCTTCAATCAGGCGGCAGAGGTCCGCCATCGGCGGCAATTGCTCCGCGAGGAACTCCAGGCCCGCGGATGTCTCGCCGGTCAGATACGACCCGCTCGAAGCGGCTTCGAGCAAACCTACTTCCTCGCGATCTTTCAGCAGAGGGATGCGCACCACATGCCCGAGCCCGCCGGGAGATTCGAGTGGCTTCTGCAACGCATCGCGCGGAATGGCGATGCGCACCGCGGCGAGCCCGAATTCCTCACGTATGCGCCCCTCGGCATGCGCATTCAGCCGCGCCAGATCTCCGTGGCGCGCCTCTTGCTGCAAATCCAGCGTCAGACTCTGCAATCGGCTCACTCGCTCGTGAAACCGCCGATGCAGCGCCGGCCCGATCGCCCGCTCCAGCGGCTCAAAAAGAAAAATGAGCACAAACAACAAGACGCTCGCCGTAGCCTCAGGCGGAAACACAGGCGCCAGCCACCCGCTGATCCGGTGCACCAGCGCAAGATAGAGCAGCGCCAGAACCGTAGCCGAGAGCGCGTAAACGAGATTTCGCTGCGCCCCAAACCCGAGAAAATTGTGATTCAGTGCGAAGTAAATGAGCACCGCGCCCGGTAGCACTCCGGCGATCACGATGCTCGCAACCGAGGGATCAACCACCCAAGCCACAACGATGAGCAAAGACGAAACGAACAGGCACCAAAACAAACCGCGGTCAGCTCTCCCGCGGGATTTCAGCGCAATTCGCAACTCAAAAATCGCTGCAATGATCGCAGACACGAAAAAAAGCCCAGACTGGCGAACAAGAGCCGCGAGAGATCCGTCGAGTCCCCGGGAGGTATGGGTACGAGCGGTCATCGCGACATAAACAAGCATCGCCGTCGGCAGCAAATAGAGCGAATAGGCGAGAAACACCGCCCACCGCGGCAAGAGGTCGCCGCGTACCTGACGCACATATTCCATGTGCGTGTGAACCGCGAGCGGAAGGACAAACAATACTCCCAACGCAATTAGCGCCTGGTAGAAGAGGCGTGTAGCAGCCGGCGGCGAGGCATATTGAAGCTGACCGTTGATCTCAAGCAACCCGCCGGCATAGATCGCAAAAAGCGAGAGGACGAGGAAGAAGAGCAGCCGCTCAAACAGCCGCGGCCGGCGATGCCCCAAAATCAGGGCGAGCAGGAAGAGATAGACCAGCGCCCCAGCGGTTAGCGCAATCAGCCGGATATAGAAGAGCATTGCCACCGAGCGCCTCTTGGCTAGGGATTCTAGCCCTGGCTCTAAGGCAACTCAATCACCAAGTGTCGGATAAATCGGACATATCTCATCATGCTGATTACAAACATGTTACAATCTGGAGGCCCGCGAATAATCGAGGCTTTTTCTCGCTCCGCCGATAGATTTTTCTTTTACTGTCCATCAATCTTTGCTATATTAGCACTCGCTTGATGTGAGTGCTAATCCTGCACTTCGCCAAGTAACACTCAGCAAACCATCCCGACCCGATTGATCGGGATCCGGGACCATCGGAGGAATCGCAAAAATGGCTGTCAACATTACGCCGCTGCACGACCGCGTCCTGGTCCGGCGGTTGGAAGAGAAGGAGCAGGTTAAGGGCGGAATCATCATCCCCGACACGGCGAAAGAGAAGCCGCAAGAGGGCGAAGTGATCGCCGTAGGCGCCGGAAAGCTGAACGAGAAGGGTGACCGTATCCCGCTGGACGTTAAAGCGGGCGACCGCATCCTGTTCGGCAAGTACAGCGGCAACGACATCAAGATCGACGACGAGGAGTACATGATCCTGAAGGAAGACGAAATCCTCGCCAAGATCGGCGGCTCGGCCAAGGCGGCCGGCGGCAAAAGATAACTTCCGGCGAGCTCGCCTCGGCGGGCCACGGATAACCATTCCAGAAAGAC
>Ga0302326_10006527_pt1 | contig 26148 bp, 21 predicted proteins | sample Palsa_T0_3_FD_202264 | JGI IMG/M metagenome (GOLD analysis project Ga0302326, IMG submission 202264) | Peat permafrost microbial communities from Stordalen Mire near Abisko, Sweden - Palsa_T0_3 | ecosystem: Environmental > Terrestrial > Soil > Palsa > Peat permafrost | place: Sweden: Abisko... | reverse complement strand
GCCGCTTATTTCAGCGAAGCGCAGTGTGTCCTCGGAATCGGCGGGCGTTCCGGCGGCCCAGCCTTGAATGGTTTTGCTTCCATTGATGAGCTGTACGGGCGACACTTCAATGGGATCGAAGGTCGCACCGATCACCATGAGCTTGCCGTTCGGCGACAGACCGTCGATCAGTTCAGACATGGCTTTCGAGCTGGGGGCCGTCGCCAGAATCACGCGCGCGCCGCCCAGTTTTTGCAATGCTTCGGCGGCGTTGGTGGCTTTGCTATCGAGGTAGGCGCCGGCTCCGAGCTTCTTTGCGAGCGCCGCGTCTTCAGAGCCGCGCCCGATGGCCACGACGTTATAACCGAACTTGTTCGCGAATTGAATGCCAAGGTGACCAAGGCCGCCGATACCCTGCACGGCAACCAGATCGCCCGGAAGCGCTCCACTGTGGCGCAGAGCATTATAGGTGGTGATTCCGGCGCAGAGCAGCGGCGCGGCGTCGACGTCCCTGAGAGTCTCGGGGATCGAGACCAGCGCCTCCGCGGGAGCCACCATGTATTGCTGGTAGCCGCCGTCATAGCTGATGCCGCAGATTTTCAGATTCTGGCAATTGCGAAAATCTCCGCGGCGGCACTCGCGACAGGTATTGTCCTGGCCGCCATGCCAGCCGACGCCGACGCGCTGTCCTTTTTGCCACGCGGAAACACCTTCCCCCGCTTCATCGATGACGCCGGCCACTTCGTGCCCTGGAACGCGGGGATACTGAATTCGGGGCCACAAGCCATCCTTGGTGAGAACGTCGCTGTGGCACACACCGCAGGCCTCCACCTTGATGCGCACATGTCCCGCACCTGGCTCGGGAACGGCGCGTTCGACAATCTCGAAATCTGCGCCCGGCTTGGGAACCTGCGCGGCCCTCATCTGCGTCATCTTCATTGGTACCACCGTCGCTCTGCTCGTTGCCATAACTCCTCCTGTGAACTTCGGCCATCGTGTTAGATGCCGGGCGCGATTTCCGGTTCTATTAAAAAGCTGGGCCCAGGGGCCGCGGCCTTCGTGTCCGTTTATCTTGTATCCGTTTATCTTGCGCGATAGTTCGTGAAAATATAGTCTCGTGTGGTTACAGCCGTATGACACGGTCTGATCCTCGATTTGCCGGATTCGACTGGAAGCCAGAAACTAATCACTCATGAAAGCAATTGCTGTTATTCCCGCGCGTCTGGCGTCGACGCGTTTGGCGCGCAAGATGTTGCGGGAGATTGGCGGGAAACCGCTGGTTGGCTGGACGTATGAGGCGGTGCGGTTGTCGCCGCTTCTCGCCGACGTCATCATCGCCACCGATTCCGAGGAGATCCTTGAGACCTGCCGCGCACACGGCTGGAAGGCGCAAATGACTTCGGCTTCTCACCGCAGCGGGACGGAACGCGTGCATGAAATCTCGAAGTCGATTGCCGCGGAGGTTTATGTCAACGTGCAGGGTGACGAACCGCTGGTGCGCCCGGAACAAATTGCTACGCTACTCGAGGTGATGAAGGACCCGTCGGTCCAGGTCGGAACGGTGAAGACTCTCTGTCCGCGGGAGGAGATCAGCAATCCTAATGCGGTTAAAGTTGTGACGGGGCCCGACGGCCGCGCGCTGTATTTTTCACGGGCTACGATTCCCTTCGACCGCGACGCGGCGGGTTCGCGCTATTTCAAACATCTCGGCCTGTACGCCTACCGGAAATCGGCGCTCGATCTGTTTGTGAGCCAACCGGAATCGACGCTCGAAAAGACGGAACGCCTGGAACAACTGCGCTTCCTGGAAAACGGAGTGGGCATCTACCTGGGTGAGACGCCTTACGATTCAACAGGTGTGGACACGGAAGAGGATCTGCGGCGCGCGGCTGAAGTTTTGAGACAGCGCTGAGCGTCCCATGAAGATCCAAGTCTCGAATGTGCGCCGAGAGCGGTGCGCAGCTAGGCTTGCGGCGGCGCGCTCTGGGCGCGTTCCCACGCTTCCGCAGCCGCCACGCGCCTGGAGATTGCAGGATGCGAGTGGAAAAGCCACTCCACCCATTTCGAGGGAGTGCGCTCCGCCAGGTTCTGCTGCGCCAGCTTATTCATCGAGGAAATAAAGGGCTCGACGCTGGAGATCGATTCAAAGGCGTAGCGGTCGGCTTGGCGCTCGTTGTAGCGCGAGTAGGCGTTGAGGGCCGGCATCAGCAGGAGTGAAAGGGCGGTCGCCGTGAGGGCCAGCAGAGGCAGGTTGGCGAAATCGGAAAGCTCATCGAACATGTGATGATCGACCGCGTAGTGCAGCACCCAGTTTGCCACCCAGAAACCGAGCAAGGTGATCGCAGCCTGCACAAGAATGCTTTTCAGTATGTGGCGATGGACGTGATGACCCAGTTCATGGGCGAGAACCGCTTCGATTTCCTCGGGAGCGTAATTGTCGAGCAGCGTGTCGGCCAGGATAATCCGCCGCGTGGCGCCGAGACCGGTGAGGGCCGCGTTCGCTTTCTTGCTCTTCTCCGAAAGCTTCCAGCGATAAATTCCCCGCACCCGGGTGCCGGCGTGCTCGCTCAGTTGAATCAGGCGGCGGCGAAGATCCTCGTTGTCGAGCGGTTCGAATTTGTAAAAGATTGGGAAGAGCACCACGGGAGCTATCTGCGCCAGCACGATGAACAGCATCATGAACAGCGCCCAGGTAATGAGCCACCAATGCTGCGGAGATTGGCGGATCATGAAGTAGAGCAACTCCACCACGATCCCGGCCAGCACGAGGCCCACGAGAAAACCCTTGGCTTCATCCCACAGCCACGAGCGAAACTTCTGGGTGGAGAGTTGAAACTTTTGCTCCAGGCGGAATCCGTAGTAGTCGAGTCCAAAGCCCAGCGCTTTACTGATGAGAAGAAGTAAAAACAAATAGATGAAGACAGCGAGCGTGTAATTCTGGAATCCGCGGCGCAGCGCGAGATCGCGCAACCAGCCGGTCCAACCGGTGATGAGCAGAAGAACCAGAAAAACTGCGCCGAGAATGAAGTCGGCGATTCCCAGCCAGCGATGGATCCGGTTATAGCGGCGCGCCTCCGGCGAATCGGGCGGAGTCGAGGATGTACTTGCGGGGAATGTCATGCTGAATAAGAAGTATCGCATTACCGGCGGGCCAAATGTTGATTTTCGGACGGGAATTGCAGGCTTGCTAACTGCCACTCCTGACAAAACTCTCTGCTGCTGTCAGGATTTCGGTCACCAGCTCCGGCGAAGAGGCCTCGGCGTAGGCGCGCAGCAACGGCTCCGTTCCTGACGCGCGGAAGAGGATCCACGCTTCAGCTCCGTTTCCGTTGGTTGGGGCGTCGAGGAAAAACTTGATGCCATCGAGATTTTCTTTCTTCAGCACGCGATAACGTCCCAGGCTCTGCGTGCTCTCGGCTCGAGCCCGCTGAATCGCGCTTTGCTTGATGTCTTCGGCAATGTGCAGGTCGCGGCGACCGTAATAGTGGGGACCGAACTCGCGTTGCAGATCCACGACAAGCTGGCCGAGCGGCTTGCCTTCCTCGGCCATGACGTTGGCCAGAAGAAGAGAATTCAGGACTCCATCGCGTTCCGGCAGGAAGCGCGAGTAGCCGATGCCGCCGGATTCCTCGCCACCCATAAGAATGTCGTGTTCCATCATTAAATCCGCGATGTACTTAAATCCAATCGGGGTTTCGTAAAGCTTACGGCCATACTTGGCGGCGATGCGATCGAGCATCCGAGTTGTGTTGAAGGCGCGCACCACATCGCCCGGCCACTTCTTGCGTTCGAGCAGCCAGTGCAATAGCACGCAGAAGATCTTGTGCGAGTCGACAAAGCTGCCATCTTCGGCGACCGCGCCGATGCGGTCGGCATCGCCGTCGGTAGCCAGACCCGCGTCACATTTTTCCCGGACGACGGTTTGCTGCAAGAGAGCGATGTTCGGCTCGATGGGCTCGGGATTGATCCCGGGAAAGAGCGGGTTCAGTTCTTCGCGAATCGTGATGTGGGGAACGCCATGTTCGCGGAAGATTCCGGCAAGGATTCCACGGCCGGAGCCGTACATGCAGTCGATCGCGATTTTGAACTTCGCCTTGCCAATGAGATCGAGGTCGGCGAAGCGGCAAATCGCGGCGATGTAGGGAGGCCTGAGGTCAGTCTCTTCGATGGCCGCTTTCGCGCCCTGCGGCGTCGCTCCGGCCCGCAACTCTTCTTCCAGCCTTTTCATGATTGCAGGAGTGGCGGAGCCGCCAAACTTTCCTTTGAATTTCACTCCATTCCAATTCCAGGGATTGTGGCTGGAGGTGATCATGACTCCTCCGGCAGCGCCTTGAGTCTTCACCGCGTAGGAAACCGCCGGGGTAGGCGTGTAGTCGTTGGCCAGTTTGACCGGAATGCCCGCCGCGGCGATTACTTCGGCAGCCGCGCGGGCGAAGCCCTGCGAGGCGAAGCGGGTGTCATAGCCGATGATTACTCCATGCTGCGAATCTTCGTACTTGATTACATACGAAGCGATTGCGCCGGCGACCCGTCGGACGTTATCGAACGTGAAGTCGTCGGCGATGAGGCCGCGCCAGCCGTCGGTTCCGAATTTGATTTCTTGAGCCATGAGGTTCAGTGATCAGTGGTCAGTGGTCAGTGGTCAGAAACCCCCGTCATTACTGGCCACTGGATACTGGCCACTGATCACTTTCTTACGTCAGTTTGTGCAGCTTCTTTTCGTCCAGGTACTTCACCACCTTGCCGACGTCTTGCGCGTGCTGGCGGGTGGTGATCAGCAACGCGTCAGGGGTCTCGACCACCACCAGATCGCTCACCCCTACAGCCGCGACAAATTTTCCAGGAGCATGCACATAGTTGTCGTGCGCGTTCAGCACGTATGCGCCTGCGCCGTAGATGAGGTTGCTGTGAGGCGGACTGCTCTTTGCATTGTGATGCTCGTGCAGCGCGGTCCACGAACCCAGGTCGTTCCAGCCAAAATCCGCCGGCAGACAGAAAATGTTTCCTTCCTGTTCGCCTTTCGCCGAACGCGGCTCCAGAACCGCGTAGTCGACGCTGATGTTCTCGCACCTGGGATAAAGTTTGCGGAAGGTTGCCGCGAATTTTCGGGTATCGAACGAGGCGGCGATTTCTTCCAGCAGGGGCGCGGTCTTCGGAAGATGCTCGCGCAGAGCATTGGCCAGGGTGCGAGCGCTCCACAGAAACATTCCACTGTTCCAGAAATAATTCCCCGCAGCCACGAAGGCGGCGGCCGTGTCAGCGTCGGGCTTCTCGGTGAAGCGGCGCACACGCAGGGCATCGCCGCCGAAAACGCTGCCAGCTTCGATGTAGCCGTAGCCGGTTTCGGGGCGACTCGGGCGGATGCCGAGCACCACGATGTTTTCACCGGCAGACGCAATCTCGATGCCGCGTGCAATGGTGGCGCGGTAACTTTTTTCGTCGGCAATCACGTGGTCGGAGGGAAACATTCCAATCACGGCATCCGGATGTTCGCGCAACAGAAGAAACGCGGCGAGTCCGATGGCGGGCGCGGTATTGCGTCCCACCGGTTCGGCCAGCACTTGCGCTTTCGGCAGTCTTGAAACTTGTTTCAGAATCGCGGGCCGAAGGTCGTCGTTCGTAATGATCCAGAATCGATTCGGCGAAGCCAGCGGCAGCAGTCGCGAGATGGTCTGCTGAATCATAGTGTGCCTGCCGTCAAGCGCGAGCAGTTGCTTGGCGCGCTTCTTCCGGCTCAAGGGCCAGAAGCGCGTGCCCCGGCCACCGGCAAGGATCACAGGATAAAAGTTTGAATTCTTAGTCACGGTCGTTCTTAGTCACGTTCCTGGATTTTCTCATTTACATTCGCGTTTCGGGCGCGGGCAGCTTTGCGCCGGGGACGCGGGCGCGCAGAAACTCCAGCGTCCACTGAGGGCGCACGGTAAACGTCTCCACCGACGCCGGAATCACAACCGCATCGCCTTTTGCCACTGTAACCGGCTCCGCTCCCGCCGCTTCCACTACGCCGCATCCTTCTATAGCGACGAGGATTTGCGTAGACGTCTTGCCGAAATCGTCGCGCGTGCTCAACTGCTGCGCGTCCTTCATCTCAAACATGTCCACGACAAAATAAGGAGCACCCACCAGCGGAGACTGCCGGTTGTTGCCGCCAGGAATTTGTGACGGAGCCGGTCGCACCACTTTTCCGGATACGGCGTCCAACTTCACCGCGGCCAAGCCATCTTTCAAATGCAGTTCGCGCGGCCGTCCATAATCATACAGACGGTACGTGGTATCCGATTGCTGCTGCGTTTCGACGATCACCGAGCCGGGGCCCAGCGTGTGCACGGTGCCTCCGGACACGTAGATCATGTCGCCGGTATACACGGTCAGCCAGTTCAGCAACTCTTCGGCGCGTTTCTCATGGATGGACTGTTCCAATCGCGCAACCGTGACGCCGGGCTTCAATCCCAGGGCAATCTGCGATCCCGGCTTCGCGTGCGCCACATACCAGCACTCAGTCTTGCCCCAGGGCTGGCCTATGCGGAGGGCTTGAGCGTCATCGGGATGAACCTGCACCGAGAGTTTCTCGTGCGGAAAGAGAAACTTCAGGAGTAAGGGGAAACGCCGCGAAGTGCGGGCCGCGTCGCCAACGAGTTCGCGTTGATACTTCTCGCTGACCTGGGCCAGCGTCTGGCCCATCAGTGGACCATTGGCAATTTTGCAGTCGTCGCCCGTAAGCCACGCCTCGCCAATTTTCTCTTCGAAGCGTCGATTGGGATAAATCGGGGAAAGATCGTGAGTACCCCAGGGTCGCGGATCGAAGGCGGGGAGCATTAATAGTGGATATAAATTTCCCATGGCAAACGGCTTCGATAGAAAAGGCCGTTCGCAAACGGACGGCCTGGGCCGAACTTAAGCATCCACATGGAAATGCGCCGCGCTTTATAGAGCCGCGAAAAACTTGCGCATGCGCTCCAACCCGCGATCCAACTCGGCCTTCGAGGTGGCGTAGGAGACGCGAATATGTTCGGCGGTGCCGAATCCTTCTCCGGGCACGGTGGCCACATAAGCTTCCCTGAGCAACCTTCCCGCAACGTCGGAGGCCGACTTCACGCCTCCGCGCCCGAAGAACGCCGAAATGTTGGGATAGGCGTAGAAGGCGCCCTCGGGCAACGTACAGGTCACGCCCGGAATCGAGCGCAAGCCTTGCACAACATGGTCGCGCAGTTCGATATATTCGCGACGCATTTGCTCGACGCACTCCTGCGGTCCGTTCAACGCGGCCACAGCGGCTTTCTGCACGATGGACGTTGGATTCGAAGTGGACTGGCTCTGCAACTTCGACATCGCACTCACCACCGCCGCGGGACCGAGCGCGTAACCCAGGCGCCAGCCCGTCATGGCGTAAGTTTTGGAGAGCGAACCGAGCACCATGATGCGCTCTTTGTATTCGCGCAACGATCCCACGGAAAAGTTCTTGCCAGTGTAATTCAGGTAGACGTAACACTCGTCGGAGAGCACCCAGATTCCGCGTTCGTGCGCCACGCGGACAACCTCCGTGAGATCCTTCGCGCTCATCACCGCGCCAGAGGGATTCGAGGGCGAATTCAGAATGATGACCTTGGTCCGCGGCGTGATCAGACGAGCGACCATCTCCGCAGTGACGCGGAAGCCTTGCGACTCATCGGAGTGCAGCAGGACGTTCTCGCCACCGGCGTAGCGGACGATATCTTTGAACGAAACCCAGTAGGGGACGGGCAAAATCACTTCGTCGCCGTGATCGACCAGGACCTGGATGGCATTGAAGAGCGCGTGTTTGCCGCCGGTCGACGCAATGACCTCTTCGCGACGATAATCGGAATCGAAATCGGCCGCGTGACGGTGCACGATGGCGTCGCGCAACTCGGGAGTGCCTGCGACCGCCGTGTACTTGGTGAAGTTACCCTGAATGGCGGCGATGGCAGCATCCTTAATGTGCTGCGGCGTTGAGAAATGCGGCTCGCCCGCGCCAAAGTCAACTACGTCGATGCCCTGCGCGCGCAGTTTATCGGCCTCGGCAACTACCGCCATGGTAGCGGAAGGCTCGATGCGGTTGATTCTGTCGGTCAGTTTAAGGGCTTCGGTGGTCGCGGTAGTCATGCCTTCTTTTTCCTTTTCTTTTCGGTTCGGCTCAAAACTTCAATCATGCGAGTGTCGCGCAGCTTGTAGGCGGGGTCGAGCTTCTCGCGCAATTTCTGCTCCACCGCCTCGGGGACTAATCCCTTCACCGGGCCCCCGGCCTGCGCCACTTCGCGTACCAGGCGCGAGCTGACGTAGGAGTACTTGTCGGCCGGCATCATGAATACAGTTTCGAGCGTGGGCTCGAGTTTGCGGTTCATCAGCGCCATCTGCAATTCATATTCGTAGTCGCTGATGGCGCGAATGCCACGCAAGATGCAGGTCGCCTCCAGCGACTTCGCGTATTCGACCATCAGCCCGTCAAAGGTATCGATGCGCACATTCTTCAGGTCGGTCGTAAGCTCGCGCAGCATCTCCAGGCGCTCGGCCACGCTGAACATGGGGCTCTTCTCCGAGTTGCGCAGGATCGCGACTACCAGTTCCTCAAAAATCTTTGCGCCCCGCTGAATCAGATCGAGGTGCCCATTGGTGGGCGGATCGAAAGAACCGGGATAAAGAGCAATGCCCTTATGCAATCGTCCTCACAGGAACAGGCGGCGCTGAATAGAAGATTCTATGCGGGTAGGAGTGGGGATGGCAATTGGCAGCCATCTGGGTCGATCATTATTGTTATTGTTATTGTTATTGTTATTGTTTGGCGCCGCTCGCCGGTTCGGCAATCTTGAGACGATCGCGCTCATCGGCAAGCTTCTGCTGCAGTGCGGGATTCACCAGCGCCACGGGCACTTCTACATCCCCAACTTTGAACTCTGTGGGATCGAACGTGGCATAGCCATCTTTTTGACCCATGTGCCCGGAAATTGTGATCCAAACGTCCTTGCCCCCGATTTCCGTCAGAAACTGGCCGTGGACCAAGTCGCCGTCATAGGTGACTTTCTGGTCTTTAATATTTGGCATTGCCGCGCCAACGTCGGAATCTGGAGTGAGGCCGGCCGCTCCGCCCGCGGTCGAGCCCAGAAGCTGGCCGATCGCAGCGCTGATCTGACTGGAGTTGATGTTAGGAACAGGCTTCTGGATTTGCGGGGCCTGCGCGTTAGGAACGGGTTGAGGCGCTGCGGGATAACCGCCGCCCGCCGGCAATGGCTGCGTTGGTTGGACCGGTGTAGGCGCGGCCTCGGGCTGGATTGTTTGTTTGGAGGGGGCGCTGGCGGAGTTCGCGGCGGGAGGCTGCGGAATCTGCGTCACTGAAGCCGGCTTTTTCAACAGCAGAATAATTGCTACAAGCAAAGCGGCAAGCGTCGCAATGCTGAGGATACGGTCGAGGTTAAGTTTCATGAATAATCTGAGGCGGTCGGCCGGAGAAACAGGCCCAGGATCATCCTAACGGAATGAGGGCGGGGAATCAGATTGCAGAAGTCACACGCGAAGATGGTACCTGCGTAACCTCGTGATGTGGAATGAGGAGGATTAGTCGAGCTTTCTGGTGAGCAACTCATTCACCAACTGTGGATTGGCTTGGCCTTTTGAGGCTTTCATGACCTGGCCGACGAAGAATCCGATCATTGTTTTCTTGCCGGCGCGGTATTGTTCGAGCTGTTTGGGATTCGCGGCAACAATTTCATCGATGATCTTTTCCAGTGCGGATGTGTCGGAGGATTGCTGCGGGCGGCCTTCTTCGTCGTAGACCTCCGGGAAGTCTTGGTTGCGCTCGAAGCAAAGGTCGTAGAGATCTTTGAGCATCTTGCCGGAGATGGCGCCGCTCTCGACCAGATCGGCGGACGCAGCCACGCCTGTCATCGAAATCGGAGAGTGCTCAATCTCGGCACCACGGATCTCGGAGCCACGGGCCTTGAGGCGGCCCATCAGCTCGCTCTGCACCAGGTTCGCCACACGCTTGGGATTCTTTGCTGCCTTCGCCGCAGCTTCGAACTGATCGGCGAGCGCTTTTGAAACTGTCAGCACCTGCGCGTCGTACTCCGTCACCCCAAATTCATGTACGAACCGCGCGCGCCGAGCTTCCGGCAGCTCGGGCAGCGTCTTTGCGATCTCGGCCTTCCACTTCTCGTCGACCACGAGCGGAAGAAGGTCAGGCTCGTGGAAATAGCGGTAGTCGTGGGCCTGCTCTTTCGAGCGCATGCTGTAGGTCTTGCCTTCGTGCGAGTTGTAGAGTCGCGTCTCCTGCACGATCTTGCCGCCACCGTCGATTACTTCGATCTGGCGCGCGATTTCGTAGACGAGCGCCTCGCGGATGAAACGGAACGAGTTCACGTTCTTGATTTCGGCCTTCGTGCCCAACTCTTTCTGCCCGCGCGGGCGCACGCTGACGTTGGCGTCGCAGCGCAGCGATCCCTCCTCCATGTTGCAGTCGCTCACGCCCGTGTAGAGGATGATCTCTTTCAGCCGCGTGAGGTATTCATACGCCTCGTCGGGCGTGGCGATGTCGGGCTCGCTGACGATTTCGATCAGCGGCACGCCGGTGCGGTTGAGATCGATGGCAGTTTTTTCGTCGGAGCCGGGAAAGCCCTCGTGCAGGCTCTTGCCCGCATCTTCTTCGAGGTGCACGCGGGTGATGCCGATGCGTTTGCCAGTTCTCAGTTCTCGGTTCTCAGTTCTCAGTTTCTCAATTCGGGCTTCCGTCTTCGAGGCCGGCACTTCGATATAGCCGTGCTCGGCCAGGGGCTTGTCGTATTGCGAAATCTGGTAGCCCTTGGGGAGGTCGGGATAGAAGTAGTTCTTGCGAGCGAAAATCGATGTCTCATTGATGCGGCAATTCAGGGCCATCGCGGCCCGCGTGGCGAACTCGACTGCTTTTCGGTTCAGCACCGGCAAGGCTCCCGGCATGCCCAGACACACTGGGCAAACATTTGTATTGGGCGGAGCGCCGAAGCGGGTGGAGCAGGAACAGAAGATCTTCGACGCCGTCAGAAGCTGGACGTGCACTTCGAGGCCGATCACGGGCTCGTAGGTTGTGTGAATGGCGACGGAGGTGTCGGCGGAGGTCGACATATCGGAATTATAAGGCAGTGGTCAGTTGCCTTTCCTGCCAGGGATAGCCAGCTTCGAGCGGGCCAAGAGACCAACTGATTCCAGAGATTTTACGCAGATCGATCTTTGATTTTTTGGTCTCAGATCGCGGCTTGAAGAAGAAAGTCAAAACCCCCACCCTAGCCGCAAAGAACGCGCGGCTAAGATGGGGCACCCGCTCCAGTAAGCGGTCCACACACTCAGCTACTTTCCCATCACAATTTCGAAGTACATCAGTTCGGTGCCTTTGGCGTCGTCGACGCCGGTTACGTAGATGTGCGCGGCGGCGAGGGGCGCGGGGATGTTTTGTATGTCGAAGAAGAGGAATCCGGATTGCGTGGTGTGGGGCTCGACGGCTTTGGCGGCAAATTGCGAGGATTCGATTTCGTCGCGTTCTTTCTGCGTGATCGTTCCCTTCACTTTCTTTTGCGGGATGGGAAAGGGCAACGGCGCGTTGGTGTTGGTCCGCGGATTGGTGATGCGGCGGTAGATATCTTCGGGAGAAGCCGGAGTCAGCTTGTCGCGGTTCGCGGTGGTTAGCGTGACCTGCATGCCTGCGATGGAGATGGGCTGCTCGCCGTCGTTGGTGATGATGAAGAAGATAGGCAGGAATCCGTGCTCTTTGAAGTTCACGGAGAATAGCTTCGCCTTGTCGGGAGTGTCGTAGGGGTCGGCGGCGATGGCGACCTTGTCGGCGGTGTGGTCGTCGTGCGCGGAATAGGTTTTGGCGGATTGCGCTGCCGGTTTTACGAAATCTTTGGCGTTGAGGTACAGCGCGAAACCGGCGACTACGCTGAAGAGGGTCACAGCACGGGGAAAGCACAGGTTCCGCAGTCGCATGCTTGTGATTATAGAGGCTCACGCGATCCCTTTCATGGCGGGAGTTTGTTTAGAATGGCTGAACTTGATCTCATCTCTTTACAGCTTTCTGTACAGCGTGGCGCTGGGCGTGAGCATGTTGGCGAGCCTGCCCTACTGGCTCTTCCAGATGGCGCGCCGAGGCAAGTATCGCAAGGGCTTGATGGAGAGGCTGGGCGGGGTGCCTTCGCGGTTGCGGCTGCCGGAAAAAGACGAGCCGGTGATCTGGGTTCACGCTGTTTCCGTGGGAGAAGTGTTGGCGGTCGCGAGCTTGGTGGAGGAGATTCATCGGCGCTTTGCGCGGCATAGGATTTTCATCTCCACGACCACCGACACGGGGCAAACGCTCGCGCGAAAACGTTTTGGCGATGCGAGGGTATTTTATTTTCCGATGGACTTTGCGTTCGCGATCCGGCCTTATCTGAAGAGGCTGCGTCCGGAGATGGTGGTGGTTGCGGAAACCGAGTTCTGGCCGAACTTTATGCGGCTGGCTCATGCGGGCGGCGCGCGGATCGCGGTGGTGAACGCGCGCATCTCGGACCGGTCGTGGCCGAACTACCGGCGATTTCGCGGGCTGCTGCGAAGATTGCTCGACAACGTGGACCTGTTTCTGGCGCAGACGCCTGAGGATGCGGCGCGACTGCAGGATATTGGGGCGAGTCCGGAGCGGGTGCGCGTTACCGGGAATTTGAAGTTTGATGTTCCTGCGCCGGATTCGCCCGCGATCGTCGAGAGGCTGCGGAAATCGCTCGCCGCAGAGGGCGCGGGGCCAGTGCTGGTGTGCGGCAGCACAGTTGAAGGCGAAGAGCCGTTGCTGCTGAAGGCATTTGAGAATTTGCTGGTGCAGCATCGGCGGGCAGTTGTGATTCTTGCGCCGCGGCACCCGGAGCGCTTCGCGGCGGTGGCTGCGCTGCTCGATCAAATGTCGATTCGCTTCTGCAGACGGTCTTTGTGGCGTGGCGAAGCTTTGGCCGGCGGAGTGCTGCTGCTGGATACGATCGGAGAATTGGCTGCGTTGTATGGGCTCGCTGACATTGCGTTCGTGGGCGGAAGCCTGGTGCCGCGCGGCGGTCACAACATCATCGAACCGGCGCAGCATGGTGTGGCCACGGTGGTGGGGAATCATACGGAGAACTTCCGCGACATCGTGGGCCTGTTTGCGAGCCGGGATGCGGTGCGGATTGTTACTCCGGCGGAGTTGCCGCTGGTGCTGCTGGAACTGCTGGCGAACGAAGCGGAACGAAAGGCGCTCGGGAAGCATGCCGCCGACACCTTGCGATCGCAGTGCGGAGCTACTCTACGGACCGCCGCTGCACTGCAGGAATTGCTGGCGCGGCCATGAAGCGGAATCCCTTGTCAGCAATTTACGGAGCGGTAGTCGGGGCGCGGAATGCGCTCTATGACAGCCGCTGGTTGCGCTCGCATTCGCTGAAAGGGTCCGTGATCAGCGTGGGGAATCTTTCTACGGGAGGATCGGGGAAGACTCCGTTTGTCATTCTGCTGGGCGAGTTATTGAAGGCGCGGGGAATCGGTTTCGATGTGCTCTCGCGCGGATACGGCCGCAAAACTCGCGGCGTATTGCTGGTTGATCCGGGCGGTCTGCCTCGGGATTTCGGCGATGAACCTTTGCTGATTTCCCGACGGTTGCAGGCGCCCGTAATCGTGGGGGAAGATCGATATGCGGCTGGGCGCTATGCGGAGGCGCGATTCGGTCCGCAGATTCATTTGCTGGACGATGGTTTTCAACACCGGCGATTAGCCCGCGATTTCGACATCGTGCTGGTGACGCCGGAGGATGCGCGCGATCGCCTGCTTCCGGCAGGAAGGATGCGGGAGCCGCTGAGTTCGTTGCAACGGGCCGATGCCGTTGTGCTTGCCAGTGGAGCTGCGGCGGAGTCGTTTCCGCTCGCCGACAAGATGGTGTGGCGAGTGCGGCGAGGGATTGTTTCAGCCGAGGTTCCGCCGCGGCCAGTGGCGTTCTGCGGCATTGCGCGGCCGCAGAACTTTTTACTGCAACTGCGAGCTGCAGGCATCGATCCCGTGGCGGAAGCATTGTTCCGGGATCATCACGCCTACAGTGAGAAAGACATTCGCGACTTGCTGCTGCTCAGGCAGCGAAGCGAGGCTGGCGGGTTCGTGACCACGGAAAAAGATGCGGTGAACCTAGGCGGTTATCTTAGTGCGCTGACGCCGCTGGCGGTTGTACCGGTCCGGATGGAACTCGCCGATGCAGCTAACGCTGTGGATACTATGCTGCGCGTGATGGAGGAGCGGCGCGCTCGCTCGTGAGAAAATGCCGAAGAGTAGTGGTCAGTGGTCAGTGACCAGTAAAATCCTAGAGAACTTGCTGACCACTGGCCACTTTTTGCTGCGCCAAGAACGCTTGCTCAGAATGACAAGAACTTAGATGACCAAGCATTTGAAGGACGTCGAGAGGCTGCGGAAGATTATCGACGCGTTTCCCAAGGTCACCATTACGGTGCTGGGGGATCTGGTGGCCGATGAATTCGTCTACGGAGAAATCTCGCGCGTGTCGCGTGAGGCTCCGGTGCTCATCCTGAAACATCGCGAGCGCACGGTGGTGCCCGGAGGCGGGGCTAATGCGGTCAACAATCTGGCCGATCTTGGAGTGAACGTGCTGCCGGTCGGCGCCATTGGGGACGACGAGCCGGGGCGGTTGCTGATGAAATTCTTTCGCCACAAGCGCATCCCGATCAGCGGCGTGTTGAAAGATAAGAGTTACACGACGGTCACGAAGACGCGCATTCTAGCGGGCTCGACACACAACACGCGCCAACAGGTGGTGCGGGTGGATCGCGAGCCGGAGAATCCCCCTAACCGACACCTGACGCGCGAGTTGTTTCTGGCGGCGCGGGAGTATCTGCGCGCTTCGGATGCGCTGCTGGTCTCGGACTACGGGTACGGATCGGCGACTCCGGCGATTGTGAATGCGCTGCGCCAGGCTGAGCGGCGCAGAGTGGTGGCCGTGCCATTGATTCTGGATTCGCGATACCGGTTACTGGAATACTCCGGCGCCACAGCGGCAACGCCGAACGAACCCGAGGTGGAAGCGGCGCTGGGCCTTCGCATTGGGCAGGACTGGGAGAAGCTGGCTCAGGCTGGGCAACAAATTATCGAGAGGATGAAGTTGCAATCGCTGCTGATCACGCGGGGGCGCGATGGCATGGTTGCGTTCGATGCGGAGCATACGCCAGTCGACATTCCGATTTTCGGCTCCGACGAAGTTGCGGATGTTACGGGCGCGGGCGATACCGTGATTGCGGCGTTCAGCGCCGCGCTGGCCGCCGGAGCAAGCACGGAAGATGCCGCGCAGTTGGCCAACTACGCGGGCGGAATTGTGGTGATGAAGCGAGGCACGGCGACTGTGTCTCGCGAGGAATTGCTGCGGGCAATTGAACAGGCTCCGCCGGCGACCAGAGCTCATTGATTTTCGGCAGATCATGAAGGGAAACGAGAAAATCAGGGGGCGGCAGCAACTTCGCGAGAGCGTCGAGCAGTGGCGACGCGCCGGTGAGCAGATTATTCTGGCCAACGGAAATTTCGATTTGCTGCACGTGGGGCACGTGCGATATCTGGCCGGCGCGAAGGCGCTGGGCGGGAAGCTGGTCGTGGCCATCAATTCCGACGAGTCAGTGCGCGCGCTCAAGGGTGAAGGACGCCCGGTGATGCCGGAGGAGGAGCGCGCTGAAATTATTGCTGCGCTCGGCGACGTGGATGCGGTGGTGATTTTCCCTGAACTCGATGTGCGCAGTTTGATCCGTGAGATTCGTCCGGACATTCAGGCCAAGGGAACGGACTACACGATTGACTCTGTTCCCGAGCGCGACGCGGTGGTTGCATATGGCGGGCGCGTGGCGATCGTGGGGGACCCCAAGGATCATTCCACCAGCGAGATTATTCGTTCGGCGCTCGGGCCGAGGCCGAGGCAGACGTGAGCGTCGAGCCGGCTGGACCTGGGTCGCACAGTTTCGAGTCGAATCGTATCGAATCTCGACATCTCGATATTACGCCAGAAGCGAATATCACAACTACACGAGGAACAGAGATCCGGCGGTTGCTGATCGTGCGGCTCAGCGCGATGGGAGACGTGATCCACACACTGCCCGCGGTTCATGCCCTGCGGCAGGCTTTTCCGCAGGCGTTTATCGGGTGGCTGATTGAGGAGCGCTGGACCGAACTGCTTTGTGCGCCCGGATTTCCGCGGCGTGGGGTGCGGTCGGCGCTACGGCCGCTAGTGGATGAAGTACATGCGGTGAACCTGAAAGCTTGGGGGAAGTCTCTGTTTTCGATCTCGACCCTGCAGCGCGCCGTTACGGTTTGGAACGATGTTCGTGATGTGCATTACGACGCCGCGGTGGACTTGCAAGGGGCCATGCGCTCGGCTGTGCTGGCGCGGTTGTCGGGGGCGCGCGTGGTGTATGGGGCGGCGGAACCGCGGGAAAGTCCCGCGAGTCTCTGGTATACGCGGAAAGTCGTCGCGCATGGCCGGCATGTCATCGAACAAAATCTTTCGCTGGCTGAAGGGATCGTCGAGCGAGCGCACTATTTGCAGCCGGCGGCGAAAATGTCGCCTCCGGAGATTTCCTGCGATCTGCCCCGCGATCCTGAGGCTGAGGCGCGCATCGACAAAGAGCTTGCGCAGCAAGGCATCCGCGACTTTGCGATTCTGAATCCGGGTGCAGGATGGGGAGCGAAGCGATGGCCGGCGGAGCGGTACGGCGAAGTGGCGCGCTGGCTCGGGGACCGGGGCCTGCGGTCGATACTGAATTACGGTCCGGGTGAAGAGCAATTAGTGCGCGCGGCAGAGGGGGCAAGCGCAGGGACGGCGAAGGCGATGAGTTGTACGATCACCGAGTTGATCGCGTTGACGAGGCGGGCGCGGCTTTTTGTCGGCGGCGATACTGGGCCGCTGCATCTGGCGGCGGCGTTGCGGGTTCCGGTGGCGGCGATCTATGGGCCGACGGATCCGGCACGTAACGGGCCTTATGGGACGCGCAGTGTTGTGCTGCGGAATGTGGAGAGCGTTACGTCGCATGCGCGGCGGGCGGCGCCGGACGAGGGATTGCTGGCGATTGGGAGTGATGCGGTGGTGGCGGCGGCTGACGAGTTGCTCGGCGGTGGCCTCAGGGGCTAAAGCCCCTATCTTCCGGGGGCCTGGACGGCACGGCTGAAGCCGTGCCCTTCCCGGCCGGTGCTGCTTCCGAGCATTTTCGAGGACGCGACGGAGCGATGAGAGATCTCCGGATAATACATGGCTCAGTGGTCACAAATCGCGCGGCGGATTCGGGTGCCGCTGGGATTTGTGTTTGCCGTGCTTTATTTCTGGCTGGCGCGGCCTACGTGGCGGTCGATTGTGTTCGGCGCAATCGGGATTGTGCCGGGGCTTGTGATTCGCGCGCTGGCTTCGGGGCATGTGCGCAAGAATGAATCGCTGGCGACTTCCGGTCCTTATGCTTATACGCGCAACCCGCTTTATTTGGGGTCGCTGGTGATGGGGGTGGGATTCTGCGTTGCTGCCCGGAGTTGGTGGGTGGGCGTGGCGCTGGTTGTGATGTTCCTTGCGATTTATCTTCCCGTGATTCGTGATGAAGAGGCATTTCTGCGACAAAAGTTTCCTGAGTTCGGGGAGTATGCGCGGCGGGTGCCGCGTATGTTGCCGCGGCTTACGGCACGCTCAAGTAACGAGAGCGACGCTTCGGCGGGATTTCTATGGGAGTTGTACTGGAAGCATCGCGAGTATAACGCGCTGCTGGGGGCGCTGGCGATGATGGGGGCGCTGGTTGTTAGGAAGGCTATACTTCGCGGTTAGCGTTTGCACAGGAGAGACGGGGAATGCTATTTCTTACTTGAGCATTTCGCGGACGATCGCGGCAATTTGTTCTCGACGCCATGTTCCGTCCAAGCCCTGAGCTCATTCAGGCCGTTGCTGAGCCTTTGCGACTTTTCTGATAAGCGCGGCAGCTCGTTTGTTCGGCCGCTGGTTCGACAGATGCCGCTCAAGCAGATCCACCATCTTCCGTGGACTACTGAGATGCTCTATGTCCTCGTCAGGGATCGCCGTTCCGAAGACTTCCTCAAACACCATAACCATCTCAACGAGTTCGAGGCTGTCCATTGCGTTAGGAATCATATATTTACTTCTGGGCCACCAATTGACGCGCACGGCTCAGCTCGGGGCGGGTGGAATTTGATCCGTCGCAAACTTTCAACAGCGTTGCATAGTATTCCGAGGCGTCGTTTTGCTTGCCGGCGGCTTCGGCGGCGCGGGCTGCGCCGTAGAGGCCGTTGAAGCGGTTGGGATTCAGCTTGAGGTCGATCTGATATTCGGCCAGGGCCTGCTGCGGACGTTTTGCTTCCAGCAGCATGTCGGCAAGCTGCTCGCGGGCTGGGATGCCTTCTGGTTCCTCGCCCAGTTTGTCGGCCTTATCGGCGAGGGCACGCAGGCTGGTGACGGCTTCGTCATCCTTGCCTTCGGCGTGCGCGACCCAGGCGGCGGCTTCCTGGTAATCCTCGCCTACCGACTCGGCATAGTCCTTTTTCTTTTGGGCGATGAACTCTTTGCGGATTACCTCAATCTGGTCGAGGTCTTTGTGGGCTTCCGCCAGATTTCCGCTGCGGGCTGCGCCGATGGCGCGCGCCCAGTAGGTGATGGATTGATCTCCGCGGAGCGCGCCGGGCACGACCTGCAACTGCGCCGCATCGGACCAGTGGCGAAGTTCGAGATCGTAGACTGCGGGGAACTTGGTGAGCGCGTTGGTTTCAGGATCAAAGTCATCGCCATACATCGACTTCATCCTGGGCATGGTCTTGATTTCGTCGATCAGCTTGGCGGCGTCGGCCTCGCGTCCACTCTGCAGATAGGCGTAGACCAGGAAATCCATAGCGTGGAACTGATGGCCTTCGCCGCCCATCCCCATAGCAGCGGTTTTTCGGGTGGCCGCGACGGAGGCGAGGTTGGAGTTGATATCGTCCTGCCAGAGGCCGACGCGAGCGAAGATGTGTGAGGGCATGTGCAGAGCGTGCGGCGCGGCGGGCGCGATTTGCGCGTAGCGGCGCGCAGCGGGCAGGCCGAGTTGAGCGAGTTGCGGCTTGTCATAGGCGTGAATCAGATAATGCGCTACGCCAGGGTGGTCGGGCTCGATGGCGAATAATTTTTCGAGCACAGCGGCGGCTTGCTTGCGATTGGCGAAGGTTGCGTCGTCATGTGGCTCGGAGGCGAGCAGGGAGAGCGCATAGAAGGCCGCGGCTTCGTGATCGCCGGGATAGGATTCGTAAACCTTCTTCATCGCATCGGAATAGGCCTTGGCGCGGGCTTCGTGATTCAGTTTTTTGGAGTTGGTATAGAAAACCGTGATGGCCGCAATGTAGGCCTGCTCACGCGGAGTGGTGGGGCCGTCAGTAGTTTTTGCCTCATGAACTTCATCCAGTCCGCGCTGGATCACTTTGGCGTTGGGATTGTCCCAGAGCTGGTGCCAGAGGCTCATGGCGACGCCCCAGTGCGCCATGGCGCAGTGGGGATCGTCGGCGGAAATCTGCCTGAATTCTTTTTCGGCCTCTTCGTACCAGAAAGAGTGCAGCAGCGCCACCCCGCGCGCAAAGGGCTTCTGCGCGGATGGAGCGCAGGAAACCGGGAAGGTGACCATACCGAGCTGGGCAGCCGTCAGATCTTCATGATGAAGGTGGCCGTGGTCGTCGTCGGCAACAGCCGTAAGCGTGAAAAGGCAGTAGAAGAGCAGCAGGCAGGCGAGATGTTTCATAAGAACCCCACGAAAAGCGAGTTTAGCTGTGCGACGAGCGCGGGTCAAACGGGGGAGACGCTGTGCCAAAGTACCTCGCTGCGCTCAGCGCAGGCGAGGGCGACTGTCCCTACACAAGCAGTTCCCACGCAAGCTGTCTCGACACAAGAAGTCTCGCTTCCAATGGGGCTCGCGAATTTTCACGCAGGGGGATTTCACATGAGGGACGGGCGAAATAGGGGCAACATATGCGGCGAATTCGGCCTCAAGTCTTGAGGAATTCCGCCCACTTCTGCTACACTTCGCCGCGATTAGGATTGGCCGCGTCGCGCACCACTTGGCATCTCCTACCTTCTGCCAAGAGCGCCGGACGAATCCGTGCGGTCGGATAAATTCAGGGAGTAGCCATGGAATTGCACCCTGGGCCAGAGAAACGTCGCGTTTCTACGGTAAGGCTCGCTGAGCTGGAGCCCATCCAGCAGGCTCTCCACGACAATGAAGACTGGTATCAGGATCTGGTCGAGCACAGCCGGGATTTGCTGTGCATTCACGATCTGAAGGGCCGACTGCTGTTAGTCAATTCCGCCCCGGCACGAGTACTCGGCTACAGCGTTGAAGAAATTCTAGAAATTCCCATGCGGGATCTGATTGCGCCGGAGTTCCGCGACCAGTTCGATGCCTATATGAGCCAGATCGAGCGCCTGGGAGAGGCTAGCGGCTTGCTGACCGTGGTGACCCGGTCCGGAGAGCGGCGCATATGGGAATACCACAACACGCTGCGGCGCGAAGGCGTGACCTCTCCGATTGTGCGTGGCCTGGCCCATGACATCACAGAGCAGAAGCGCGCAGAGAAACTGGCGCGCGAAGCCAGCCAGGACCTTCTCGACAAGGTGCGCGAAAGCGAGCGCACCATCCGGGAGTTGAAGCTGTTTCGAACGCTCGTGGACCAAAGCAATGACGCCATCGAAGTGCTGGATCCAGAGACGCTTCGCTTTCTGGACGTCAACGAGAAAGCTTGCGTAGAGCTGGGCTACAGCCGGGAAGAACTTCTGTCTCTGGGAGTGTTCGACATTGATCCTGCGGCCACCGAGGCCTCGGCCGCGAGGATTAACGAGGAGTTGCGGCAGTCGGGACGCGTGGTGACGGAAACCGTCCACCGGCGAAAAGACGGAATGACTTTTGCGGTGGAAGTCAGCATGACGTGGGTCCGGCTTGAGCGGGATTACATTGTTGCCATCTCCCGTGATCTGACGGAGCGCAACCTCGCCGACACACGGCTGCGAGCCAGCCAAAACCGTTATCGCGCGGTCCACGATCGTTCCCCGGTCGGCATCTGCTGGGTCGAAACCCGGACAGGCAGGCTGCTGGGAGTCAATCCGAAATACTGCGAAATCCTCGGGCGCACGGAAGAGGATCTCTTGAGCTGCAACTTCCAGAGCCTGACACATCCCGACGATCTGGCGATGAATCTCGAGAAGCTGCGGCAACTCGCGGACGGCGAGGTGCGGAGCTATAAAGTGGAAAAAAGGTATCTCCGCCCGGATGGGTCGGTGTGCTGGGCCGAAGTTGAGGTTGTGCCGATGTGGCCGGAGGGGGAAGAACCGGTTTGGCACATGGCGATCGTCCAGGACGTTACGGAGCGCAGGCGGTGGGAGGAGGCGCTCCAAACTAGTGAGCGGCGCCAGCACCAGATCGCAAGTCAATTGGAGGCAGAACGTGCTCGCCTGATCGAGGCTCAAGCTGTGGCAAAAGTGGGCAGCTGGGAAGCCGAGTGGCCAAGCGTTGAGGTCACCTGGTCCGAGCAGACACACCGAATTTTTGAGACTGATCCCTCCCATTTTCACCCCACGCGTCCGGACTTTGTGAAATTTATCCATCCGCAGGATCGCGCGAGAGTGGATGCCGCCTTTCAGGCTTCTCTCGATAAGGGTGCTCCCTCCAACGTCGAATATCGGATTGTCATGGCAGACGGCCGCGTCAAGGTCCTGGAGGAGCAATGGAGGGTTTTTCACGATGGACAAGGACGGCCAATTCGCCTGATGGGTACCTGCCGCGACATTACCGAACGCAAGCGGGCGGACGCAGCTCTGCAGAGTGCCAAGGCATTTTCGGAGAACCTCATTCAGACAGCCAATGCAATCATTCTCAGCTTGGATCGGGAGGGTAATGTTGTGCTGTTTAATCAGGCTGCAGAAGAGATCACCGGCTACAGATTTCCGGAGTTGAAAGATAGGAATTGGTCGATTTTGGTACCCAGGGATCGATTTCCTTATGTCTGGGACGAGTTCGATAGGCTCATAGGGGGAACGGCCGGCAAAACTTTTGAAAACCCCATTGTTACCAAGACGGGCGAGGAACGTTATATCGCCTGGAGCAATAATCCCGTGAAGGTCAACGGCGAGATCGTGGGCACGATCTCTTTCGGAAGCGACATTACGGACCGCAGGGAAGCCGAGCAGTCCTTGCGCCGCAGCGAACAAAATTACCGCTTGTTCGTCTCGCAGAGTTCAGAGGGTATCTTCCGGGAGGAAATGGACGTCCCGATTGCCATCGACCTTCCCGAAGACGAACTGATTCATCACATCCTGCACGACGGCTACATTGCGGAAAGTAATGACGCCCTGGCGAAAATGTACGGCACGACCCTCGAGAAGGTGCGGGGCATGCGCTTGACGGAAATTGTGGTGGCTAACGATCCCCGCAACATCGAGCTTACGCGGGAGTTTATCCGCTCGGGTTTTCGCCTGCTGGAACGCGAGTCGCACGAAGTGGATAAAAACGGGAATCCCAAAGTCTTCGCCAACAGCATGATCGGCACAGTGGAGAACAGAATGCTGGTGCGCATTTGGAGAATCCAGCGGGATATCACGGAGAGAGTGAAGCTCGAGGAGTCCCGAAAGAAAGCGGAAGAAGCGCTGCGCCGAAATGTCGCGCAACTACAAGCAGTCACGGAGGAGCTGCGTCTGGCCAAGGAGAAACTGTCGGAGGAAAAGCTTTACCTGGAAAAAGCGATCGACACCGAACTGGGGTTTGGGGAAATTGTTGGGCGCAGCAGCGCCATGAAAGAGGTTATGGAAAAAGTGGCGAGGGTGGCTGCCAGCGATGCTACGGTGCTGCTGCTGGGCGAAACCGGAACGGGGAAAGAACTGGTGGCACGGGCGCTCCACCACTTGAGCAAACGCCAAGGGAAAAGCTTTATCAAGCTGAATTGTGCGGCGATCCCCTCAGGCCTGCTGGAGAGCGAGTTGTTTGGTCACGAGAAGGGTGCGTTTACCGGCGCGGTTGCGCGCAAGCCGGGACGGCTCGAACTGGCCGACGGAGGCACGCTTTTTCTCGATGAGATCGGGGAGATTCCGTTGAGCCTGCAGCCGAAGTTGTTGCGGGTGTTGCAGGATATGGAGTTCGAACGGCTGGGGGGAACGCAAACCCTGAAGGTGAATTTTCGTTTGCTGGCTGCGACCAACCGGGATCTGCTGCGAAGTATGAGCGAACGCGAGTTTCGCAGCGATTTGTACTACCGCCTGAACGTATTTCCCATCCACATACCGCCGTTGCGGGAGCGGCGCGAGGACATACGGCCGCTGGTTGAGCATTTTGTCCGCAAGTTCGCCACTCAGATGAAAAAGTCCATCACCAGCATCCCTTCGAAGACCATGGAAATGCTGGTGCGATGGGACTGGCCGGGCAATATCCGAGAGCTGGAGAACTTCGTGGAGCGTTCGGTTATTCTCACTCCGGGCTCGGTCTTGCAGTCGCCATTGTCAGAATTGACCGCCCGGGAAGAGACTGGCGGCAAGAACGTAAGTCTCCGCGACAAGGAGCGCGAACGCATCCTGAGCGTTCTGGGGGAGTGCCGCGGCAAGCTGGGCGGGCCCGATGGCGCAGCCGCGCGCCTGGGATTGAAGCGCACTACTCTTCAGTCCAAGCTCGACCAGTTGGGCATCAAGCCGGGCACGTATCGCAAGTGATTGCCCTGACCGAGATGCGGAATGAGGTATTCTTTCCTCATGACGCCACGATTCAAGCGAATTCTGGAAGCGGCGGCCTGGTTTGTTGTGGGCTTCGTAACGCACATGCTGCTGATTTACTTCCATCATCATCCGGGCTAGGTAACCCTGAGGAGCTAAAGCCGCCCTATCTCTGTTTCTGACGATTCTCGACGCAGGCGTGAAGGCCTGCTCCACCCTCGGCGCATTCAGCCTTGCGCACTCAGCCTTGCGCATTCCGGAAGCTTGTCGCGCCGCTGCTAAACGGGGTCCTAAACGAAAGCGCCCCTCGCTTGCGCGAGGGGCTGGGGGAGGGACTCGGGCGAGGCGCCCTTGGGTCCGAAACGATTTGCGATTCCGGCTACTTCGGTTGCTGTTGCTGGTCGCCAGTCATCGGAGCCGAAGAATTGCTGGAGAGCTGCTCCAGGTCGTTCTTCAGCAGGCTGATTTCGACGCGGCCGCCGCTGAGGTGCTTGGTTTTGGCATCCTCATCGCCAGCCATGGGGGCATTGCCCATGCCTACGAGATAAATCCGGTAGACCGGAATGTCGTGGTTGAGAACCATGTAACGCACCACTGACTCGGCCATCTTCTGCGAGTTCTGGATTGCGATCTGGCCTTTGCCGGAGGAGAAACCCTGGACTTCGATGATGTAGCCGCGCTGGCCCTTCACGGTGTTCGCCATCTCGTCGAGAGCGTCCTTGGCCGGCTTGCTCAGCATGCTCTGGCCGGGACGGAAGCGGATTTCGGTCTGGTTCGAAGCCTTGTACTGGTCGATATTGCTAACCACCGTTTCGACGGTCTGGATGCGCGTGCTGGCCTGCTGCGCGCTCTGTTGCGCCATGGTTGCTTTGTTGCCAGCATCGATGGCGTGCTGATCAGCTTCGTTCGCCTTGTCCGAAGCCAGCTTGATACCGGCCTGGGCGCGGTCATCGGTGTCTTTGATGGCCTTGCCGTTGGCGGCGGTCAAGTCGTCGAGCTCATTGACGCGGTCGCGGATAGGATCAGTCTGGCGCTTCACGTAGCTCTTGCGGGCGAATGGATTGACCCGGCCCCAGAAACCTTCACGGCTGGGGGGTTGCAGGGGCTGCTTGCCGGTCGCGGTGTCCGTAGTCGCCGGTGCAGTGGCCTGCATTTGGGAAGACGAAGTCTGGGCGATGGCCGGGATTGCCAATATTGCGGCCAGAGGCAAAGTAATCAGAATGCGGCTATTCATAAGAAACTTCCTCCAAGTTTGGGGGAGCATTTGGGGCTCCACTCCAGCACGCCGAAACGGGCGTGTTGCGTGATTTTTAAATTGCGTCCCCGAAAACATCCATACCCATTTAAGAAGCAAGCGATGATCGCATTGCCGGCCGGCGCTGACGCAACGCAGGCCTGAACATCCTAAACATCAGCTAACTTCAGGCACCGAAAACCACCGGGGGCCTGCACCTACTACTACAGGTCAGATGCCAAACCTAGCCTTGGGGTTGAACATCTAAACCATTGATATCTAAAGACATTGTACCGCTGATCTTGCCGGAGTAATAGGCCTGGACGATCGGGGAGGGTAATTTTGGCAAACCTGATATAAAAACTGCGTGCAACGACAAGGCCGGGGAGGACGATTGCGCTTACTTTTCGCAACAAGCATTGTGGGAAACTTGCGATGGCAAAGAATCATAATGACGAAGAGAGCGGGAAGCTGTGGCGGGCGGGTCGCGCATCGAGTCATCGTGCTCGCATTGGTCGCGGCGTTATTGAGTCTGGTCGGCGGGGCTTCTTCCGGCGAGGCGACGCCTTCCGCACAAGTCTCCGCGGAGCGCTTGCAGCAGTATTCCGATCTCGCTGTGGAGTGGATGCAGCAGTATCTGCGAATCGATACTACCAACCCTCCGGGGCACGAGATGCTCGCCGTAGATTTCTACAAAAAGATTCTCGATGAGGAGGGGATTGAGAATCGCGTCTTCGAATATGCGCCGGGACGCGGCGATCTGTGGGCGCGACTGCCGCATACCACCGCGGAGGCCAAGCGGCCGCTCGTGCTGCTCAATCATATGGATGTGGTTACGAGCGATGCGACGCACTGGAAAGTTCCTCCCTTCAGCGGCGAAATCAAAGATGGCTGGATCTGGGGACGCGGGGCGCAGGACATGAAAGACGAAGGCCTGGCGCAGTTGGTGGTGATGGTGATGCTGAAGCGGGAGAAGATCGAACTGGACCGCGATGTGATTTTTCTGGCGGTGGCGGACGAAGAAGTTCTCGACACCGGCAGCGAATGGTTCATCGCTCACCAGCCGGAGTTGCTGGAAAATGCCGAGTTCCTGATTAACGAAGGTGGAGAAAACCTTCTGGAAAATGGCAAGGTGAAATATGTGGGCATAGATGTGGGCGAGAAGACGACGTTCTGGTTGCATGTTGTGGCTCACGGACGGCCGGGACATGCGTCGCGGCCGAATCCT
>Ga0302326_10006525_pt1 | contig 26152 bp, 22 predicted proteins | sample Palsa_T0_3_FD_202264 | JGI IMG/M metagenome (GOLD analysis project Ga0302326, IMG submission 202264) | Peat permafrost microbial communities from Stordalen Mire near Abisko, Sweden - Palsa_T0_3 | ecosystem: Environmental > Terrestrial > Soil > Palsa > Peat permafrost | place: Sweden: Abisko... | reverse complement strand
CGAACGGCATGTCGCCCGCGCAGACCAGCACCCAGCCGCCGGCCGCCCGCCGCAGCGCCTCGGCGATCCCCATCAGCGGATGCGATGGATGCTCGGGCTCCTCCCACACCGCCACGTCACCCAAGGCGGGCAGCACCGTCGACGGCTTGGCGACGACGACCACCTGATCGAGCGCGCCGAGCATCGCGCGCACCGGATAGGACAGCAGCGGCCGCCCCGCCAGCGACACGATCGCCTTGTCGCCGCCGATCCGTTGTCCCCGCCCCCCGGCCAGCACGACGCCGACCGGCCGGTGTCGCAACCCGCTCACGTGCGGCAGCATATGCACCAGCCGGAGACGTGAGGGCGGCGTCCTAGACTCAGTGCGCATGGAGGGCTCGACGGAGGTCCGCAGCTGGTTGCGCTGCTACCGCTGCTGGTCCCAGAACCTCGAAGTTCAGGTGCACTACGAGGGGATTCACCGGATCGACCCGGAATCGGGCGAGCGCGGTGAGGTCGTGGACGAGATGCAGGAGGCGGTGGTGCAGTGCTTGGAGTGCATGCACGACCAGCCGCATCTGGGCTTTCACAACAACCGCGTGGAGCCGATCGAGGACCGCTGGGAGCGGATGATCACCGGCACCCCGTGGGTCGCGTCCTGCACGGTCACGGTCGACGCCGAGGAGGTCGAGACGTGCTCCGGGCCCGAGGCGGGCGACGCGCTCTCCTACGCGGCGTTCGGCGATCACGGCACGCGCGAGTTCTTCACCCACGTCCGCTTCCACAAGCACGACGAGGACCGGATCGTCGTGCATCTGCTCGTCGAGCTCTACTCGCGATCGGCCGAGGAGGCCACCGAGGTGCTCGAGGGAGCCGCACGGGGCCAACTCGCGATCACCTCGCTGGCCGAGGAGTCGCGCCCGCCGGCCTCGACCGGCGGCGACACCCCCCACTGAGGGGCGTCCGGCGCCGCGCCAGCGCTCGTCCAGGACGGGTGCCAGCGCCACGGTGGCGTGGCACGCCAGCGCCACGGCGGCGTCGCCGCACCCGTGTGCCAGCGCCGCGCCTCGAGCGCGATCATCGTCAGCGCCACCGGAACCGTCGCCGGCAACTCTGACAGCACGAAGAACAGCAGGTCGAACAGCCCGGCGACGAACAGCGTCAACAGCGCCGGGAACCCCTGCGAGCGCCCCTCACGGGCCAGCACCCCGCCGAACACGCCGGCCACGAACAGGTCGCCGTAGCCCATGTTGATCTGACCGAATGTCTCGGACTGCAGCTGCGGCAGGTGCAGCCCGGAATGCGGTAGGACCACGGCAGTGACGAGCGTGTTGTTCGGCGTCTGCAACAGGTCCGACAGCACCAGCCATGAGTCCGCCACCGCCATTCCGACGATCCCCAGCTTCAGCCACCCCGGCGGGGTCACGGCCGCCAGCAACCATCCCAGGGTCACGCAGCTGAGCGCGCATAACAAGGTCGCTGAGCCCTGCCCGACCAGCGTGTGGCGATCGAACCAGGCAAGCGCGAACATCGGCAGCATCAGCGGTGCCAGCCATGGCCGCGCCCCCCGCGCCGCCCACCCGAGCGCGACCGCGGCCAGGATCGGAACTGCGATCAGCGCCAGCCACGTCAAGCCGTTGGCGGTGTTGGACACGTAGGTGATCGCGAAGATGCAGCCGAGGATCGAGGCGAGCGGGACCAGCGCCCACGCGGGCCCCGACAGCCGTTGCATCCACGCCGGCCGCGGCGGACGCCGCGGGGCGGCGACGCACGCCGCCTGGACGATCAGGATCGAGGCGTCGGACGGGATGAAGCCGAGCGTCATCAGCCTCGGAGGTTACGCGCCGACCGCGGCCCGACGACCCGGTCACGGGCCGTCACGGCCGCATTATTCACAAGCTCTTCAGCTCGACTGCAGGCGAGACTCGAGCCGTTGCAGCTGCCGACGCAGCTCGCTGGGCAGCTTCGAGCCGAACTGATCGAAGTGCGCCTTGAACTGCGGCAGCTGCGCCAGCCAGCCATCGGCGTCGACCTCGAGCAGCCGTGCCATCGTCTCATCGGCGACGTCCAGGTCGGACGTGTCGATCCCCCCGTCGCCGACCGGCGGTACCAGCCCGATCGGGGTCTCGATCGCCTGCCCGCGGCCCGCGATCCGCTCGAACACCCAGGCCAGCACCCGCGAGTTCTCGCCGAACCCGGGCCACATGAACCTGCCGCCCTCGTCCTTGCGGAACCAGTTGACGTAGAACACACGTGGCATCTGGGCGCCGGCGCGTTCGGCGGTCCGCACCCAATACTCGAAGTAGTCGCCCATGTGATACCCGCAGAACGGCAGCATCGCCATCGGGTCGAACCGCAGCTTGCCGACCTCCCCGGCCTGGGCGGCGGTCGTCTCGGACGACATGATCGCGCCGAGGAAGACGCCGTGCTCCCAGTCGCGGGCCTCGTGCACGAGCGGCACGACCGTCGCCCGGCGCCCGCCGAACAGGATCGCCGAGATCGGCACGCCCTTGGGGTCCTGCCACTCCGCGGCGATCGATGGACACTGGGCCGCGGGTGTCGTGAACCGTCCGTTGGGATGCGCGGCCGGCGTCTCCGACGCCGGCGTCCAGTCGTTGCCGCGCCAGTCGAAGGCGTGCTCGGGCGGCTCGCCGGTCATCCCCTCCCACCAGATGTCGCCGTCGTCGGTACGGGCGACATTGGTGAAGATCGTGTTCTTGGAGATCATGTCGATCGCGTTGGGGTTGGTCCGGAGGCCGGTGCCGGGCGCGACGCCGAAGAAGCCGGCCTCGGGGTTGACGGCGTAGAGCTGGCCGTCTGCGCCGAACTTCATCCAGGCAATGTCGTCGCCGATCGTCTCGACCTTCCAGCCCGGCAGCGTCGGCACCATCATCGCCAGGTTGGTCTTGCCGCAGGCGCTCGGGAAGGCGGCCGCGATGTACTTGACCTCCCGCTGCGGCGAGGTCAGCTTGAGGATCAGCATGTGCTCGGCCATCCAGCCCTCGTCGCGCGCCATCACCGACGCGATCCGCAGCGCCAGGCACTTCTTTCCCAACAGCGCATTGCCGCCGTAGCCGGAGCCGAACGACCAGATCTCACGCGTCTCGGGGAAGTGGACGATGTACTTGTTGTCGGCGTTGCACGGCCACGGCAGGTCGGTGTCGCCGTCGGACAGCGGGGCGCCGACGGAGTGCACGCACGGCACGAACTGGCCGTCGGAGCCGAGCGCGTCGAGCGCCGGCTGGCCCATCCTCGCCATGATCCGCATCGATGCTGCGACGTACGCCGAGTCGGTCAGCTGGACCCCGAGATACGCGATCGGCGAGCCGATCGGCCCCATCGAGAACGGCACCACGTACATCGTCCGCCCGCGCATACAGCCTTTGAACAGGCCGTCGAGCAGCTCGCGCATGTCCGCGGGATCACGCCAGTTGTTGTTGGGACCTGCGTCATCCTCGGCCTCTGAGCAGATGAACGTCCGATCCTCGACGCGGGCGACGTCGGCCGGGTCCGACAGCGCCAGATAGGAGTTCGGCCGCTTGACGTCCGACAGCCGCTGGAACGTGCCCGCGTCGATCAGCGCCTGGGCCAGCTGGTCATACTCGTCCGCCGAACCGTCGCACCAGTGGATCTCATCCGGCTGGGTCAGCGACGCGATCTGCTCTACCCAGGCCCGCAGGCCTGCATGATCGGTCGTCGCTTGGTGCTTCGGGGCGGTGTTGGCCATGATCAGCAGGCGCTCCTTAACGTATGTGGCTGTGAAATGGGGCACTGAAGAAAGAGGCGGTGAAGCGTACCGGTGCTCTGCACAAAGTGCGCACAAACTGTGAAAATCCGCATCTCAGCAGGCCTTTCGCAGACCCTGCGAGCCGTCGCGGCCGTCGCGAAAGGTCTTGCAGAGGTTGGAAGATCGCCATTGCTCGCCCCTTCTGGTCTCAGCTACCCGGGATACTTGCGCGGAACCAGCACGACCCGCTTGAACTCGGCGACGAGCACGCCGTCCTGATTGAGCGCCCGGGTGTGGACCTTGACCGTGCCACGGTCGGGCTTGGAGCGCGACTCCTTGACCTCCAGCACCTCGGATTCCACATACAACGTGTCACCATGGAACACCGGGGCCGGGTGGCTGAGCTGCTCGGTCGCGAGGTTCGCGATCGCCTTGCCCGACACGTCCGAGACGCTCATCCCGAGCGCCAGCGAGTAGACGAGCGGACCGACGACGACGTTGCGGCCCTGCTGGGACTGGCTCGCATACACGTCGTTGAGGTGTAGCGGGTGGTGGTTCATCGTGATCAGGCAGAACAGGTGGTCGTCTGATTCGGTGACGGTCTTGGCGGGCCAGTGCTTGTAAACGGCCCCGACCTCGAACTCCTCCAGGTAACGGCCGTAGGGATGCGCGCCAGACGCCTCCCGCGCCGCCTGATCGGTCTGCACTGTCTGGACTTCGGGCATCGTGTTCAAAGCTCCTGGGTGGGTTTGGCGGAAAGGGCCTTTGAGGATGTCAGGGATGTGCGCATCCGGATCTCCGATGCGCCCACGAACGGCTGCCGGCCACCATCGTCGCTGAAGCCGAACCGCTGATAGAACGCCCGCGCGCCGTGGTTGGCCTCCAGCACCCAGAGCACGACGTCGTCCACGCCGGCGGCGCGCAACCCCGCAAGGGCGGCGCGCAACAGCGTGCCCCCAAGCCCGGTCAGCAGATGGCCGGGCTCCAGGTACAGCGCGCCGATCGTCGCCTCGGCGTCCTCGTCCAGGCGCGCAACGTGGCAGAAGCCGAGCAGCTCCCCGTCGCGCTCGACGACGAGCGTGAACGGGGCCGCACCCTGCGACCGCGTCAGCCGCAGGCGCGCCGTCCAGTCGGACGCTCGCTCGGCGACCGATAGTCCGTCGAGGATGCTGTCGTCGATCATCCCGCGGTAGGTCGACCGCCAGGAGCGGACGTGGATGCCGGCGATCGCGGCCGCGTCGGCGGCGGTCGCGTCTCGGATCACGGTGTCCATCGCGGGACAGCGTACGCCGGAAAACCAACGCTCCCGGTAGGCTCGAACGCCCCGACCAGGAGATTGATCAGTGCGAAACCCGCGTGACTTCGGCAAGGCCCTCGCGATCGGCGCCCCCGATCCGATCCTCGAGATCCCGTTCAAGCCGAGTCGCATGATCCACTTCCTCGACTTCTCGAACGAGAAGATGGTCGCGAAGGTGCCCGAGATCGCGCCGACCGTCGACATCCTGCTCGGCAACCTCGAGGACGCCGTCCCGGTCGACCGCAAGGAGGCGGCGCGGGCGGGTCTGGTCAGGGTCGGACGCGAGATGGATCTCGGCGACACGCAGCTGTGGACGCGCGTCAACAGCCTCGAATCGCCGTGGATCCTCGACGACCTGACGACGCTCGTCTCGGAGATCGGCGCAAAGCTCGACGTGATCATGGTGCCGAAGGTCGAGGGACCGTGGGACATCCATTACGTCGATCGGCTGCTGGCACAGTTGGAGGCCAAGGCTGGCGTCCAGCGGCCGATCCTCGTGCACGCGCTGCTCGAGACCGGGCTGGGGATGATCAACGTCGAACAGATCGCAACGGCCAGCCCGCGGATGCAGGGGATGAGCTTCGGCCCGGCCGATCTCGCCGCCAGCCGGCGGATGAAGACGACCCGGGTCGGCGGCGGCCATCCGGGCTATCGCTCGATCGAGGATCCGGACCGCGAGAACGCGGAGGCGCCGCGGGTCTCGGTCCAGCAGGACCCATGGCATTACTCGATCGCGCGCATGGTCGATGCGTGCACGAGTGCCGGGATCCTGCCGTTCTACGGACCGTTCGGCGATATCAAGGACGTGCTCGGCTGCGAGACCCAGTTCCGGGCGGCGTTCCTACTCGGCTGTGTCGGTGCCTGGTCGTTGCACCCCGTCCAGATCGGCATCGCGAAGAAGGTCTTCAGTCCCGATCCCGACGAGGTGCGGTTTGCCAAGCGGGTGCTCGAGGCGATCCCCGACGGCCGCGGAGTGCACATGATCGACGGCAAGATGCAGGACGATGCCACCTGGAAGCAGTGCAAGGTGATGGTCGAACTGGCCGAGCTGCTGGCCGATCGTGACCCGGATTTGGCAGAAGCGTACGGGTTCGCCCGCGCCGCGGCGTAATCTCCACAGTTGCGATGAGAATCTCCGCAAAAGCCGACTATGCCGTGCGCGCCGTGGCGGAACTGGCCGCCGCCGACGGAGAGAAGCCGGTCAAGGCCGAGCGGATCGCCAACGCGCAGGGGATCCCGCTCAATTTCCTCGAGAACATCCTTGGCGAGCTACGCCACGCCGGCGTCGTCCGCAGCCATCGTGGCGCCGAGGGCGGCTTCCGGCTGGCCAAGCCCGCCGAACAGGTGACCGTCGCCGACGTGATCCGTGCGGTCGAAGGCCCGCTGGCCAGCGTCCGCGGCGGTCCACCCGAGGATGCCGCCTACGAGGGCGCTGCCAGCTCGCTGCCGCAGGTCTGGATCGCCGTGCGCGCGAATCTGCGCCGGGTGATGGAGCAGGTGACGATCGCTGACATCGCCAGCTCCGAGCTGCCGGCCTCGGTGCAGGAGCTCACCGAGGATCCCGGCGCCTGGGTCACCCGCTGAGCGTCAGACGATCGCCTCGGACAGCGTGTCGTCGTCGGAGGCGCCCAGCGCGCCCGGGTGCTCGTCGGCGCGGCCGATCACCTTGGACTCCGGCGGGTGCACGTAGACCTCCTGGCCCTCGGTCAGGCCGAGCTCGGCGGTCTGCCCGCGCGTCAACTGGACGCGTGAGATCGACTGGTCGGGCATCACCAGCTCGATCCGCACCTCGAACCCGAGGTGCACGATCCGCTTGACGGTCGCGCGGACGTCACCTCCCGACGGATCGTGCGACAGCGAGATGTCGTGTGGTCGCACGAGCTTCCCGTCCACCGCCGAGATCGGGCCGAGGAAGCTCATCACGAAGTCGGTCGCCGGCTGGTCGTAGACGTCACGCGGGGACCCGACCTGCTCGATCCGGCCCTTGTTCATCACCGCGATCGTGTCCGCGACCTCCATCGCCTCCTCCTGGTCGTGGGTGACCAGGACGGTCGTGACGTGCTGCTCGTCGTGCAGCCGGCGCAGCCAGCGTCGCAGCTCCGTGCGGACGTTGGCGTCGAGCGCGCCGAACGGCTCGTCGAGCAGCAGTACCCGGGGCTCGATCGCCAGCGCTCGAGCCAGCGCCATCCGCTGGCGCTGGCCGCCGGAGAGCTGATGCGGGCGCTGTCCGCCCCACTGCGTCAGCCCGACCAGGTCCAGCAGCTCGTCGACCTTGGCGCGCACCTCGGACTTGGGCCGCTTACGGATCTTCAGGCCGAACGCGACGTTGTCACGGACGGTCATGTGCGCAAACGCCGCATAGTGCTGGAACACGAAGCCGATCCCGCGCTCCTGCGGCCGGGCGTGGGTGACGTCGTTGCCGGCGATCTTGATCACGCCGCTGTCGGGCGTCTCGAGTCCGGCCATGATCCGCAGCAGCGTCGACTTGCCCGAGCCGCTGGGCCCGAGCAGCGCCGTCAGCGAGCCCTCGGGCACCTCGAGCGTCACATCCTCGAGCGCGACGAAGCCCTCTCCGAACCGCTTGTTGATCGCCTCGGCGTCGATCCGCATCAGGCATCCTTCCTCTGGGGGGCCAACAGGGTCATCCCGATCAGCACGATCAGGGACATCACGGCCAGCTCGGTGCCGGTCGCGTAGGCGGCGGAGATCCCACCCGGCCCCGGCACCTGCGTGCGGTACTTGACCAGCAGCGGCAGCGAGACCGTCGAGCCGAGCACGTTCGAGGAGACGACCGCAACGGCGCCGATCTCGCCCAGCGCGCGGGCGGTCGTGAGCACGACGCCGTAGGCGACGCCGGTGCGGATCGACGGCAGCGTGACCCGCCAGAACGTCTGCCACGAGGAGGCGCCGAGCGTCGCCGCCGCCTGCTCCTGCTCGGTTCCGATCTCCATCAGCACCGGCGCCACCTCACGCACGCAGAACGGCAGCGACACGAACACGGTGGCGAGGATCATCCCGAGCGGGTTGAAGATGATCGGGATCCCGCGGTCGATGAACCAGGGGCCGAACCACCCGTGCAGCCCGTACACGAGGATCAACGACAGGCCGATGATCACCGGCGAGACGACGAATGGGATGTCGATCAGCGCATCGAGGATCTTGCGTCCGCGCGTCTTGGAGCGAACCAGCACGAGCGCGGTACCGACGCCGAAGATCGTGTTCAGCGGCACCGCGATCGCGGCGATCAGCACCGACAGCCAGAACGCGCTGATCGCCGCCGGCGTCGTCACGTAGCTCCAGGCGGTGCTGAACCCGTGCTCGAACGTCTTGATGAAGATGAACACGACCGGCGCCAGCAGCAGCACCGCCAGGTAGGCGAGCGCCACCGCCCGCAGCGAGTACTTCCAGACGGGCCTAGTTACCACTGTCGCTCCCCCACTTGCGCAGGCCGAACAGGACCACGAGCGCGATCACGAGCAGCGCCACCGACAGCCCGGCCGCCGGTTGGTAGGCCGAGTTGCCCGAGCCGGTCGCGCTCTCGACGTCGGCGAAGATCACGAGGCTCGCGAGCTGGATCTTGGCGGCGGCCAGCAACACGATCGAGCCGTACTCGCCCATGCACCGCGCGAACGACAACGCCGTGCCCGACAGGATCGCCGGCCGCAGCGCCGGCAGCACGATCCGCCGGAACGTCATCGCGTTGGAGGCGCCGAGCGAGGCCGCGGCCTCCTCGACGTCCTGGTCGAGCTCGAGCAGCACCGGCTGCACGGAGCGCACCGCGAACGGCAGCGTCACGAACAGCAGCGCGACCGCGACGATCGTCTTGGTCAGCGCGATGTCGATCCCGACCGGGCTACCGGTGCCGTACAGCCCGAGCAGCGCCAGGCTCGCCACGATCGTCGGCAGCGCGAACGGCAGGTCGATGACCGCGTTGAGGATCCGCTTGCCGGGGAACTGGTCGCGGACCAGCACCCAGGCGACGAGCGTGCCCATCACCGAGCCGATCGCGGCGACGATCGCCGAGATCGCCAGCGTCTGCTCGAGCGCCTTCAGCGCCGTTGTGTTCGTGAACGAGCTCCAGAACGCGTGCAGACCTGAGCCGAGCGCGACGCTGATCAGCGCCGCGACCGGGAGCAGGACGATCACGCTCAGGTACAGCGTCGACAGGCCGAGCCCGAGCCCGCCGGCGCCGCCAAGGCGGGAGCCGGAACGGACACGGGACGGTCTGCCGGGCGACGGCACGCCGAGCGGCGCCGCGACCGAATCAGCTGGAGGAGGTGGGGACACCCGCCTTCTCCTCAATCTTGATCACCGAGCCGTTGGGCGCGGTGAAGAAGTCGTTGGTGACCTTGGTCCAGCCGCCGAGACTGTCGATTGTGAACAGGTTCAGCTTCGGGAACATGCTCGCGGTCGCCTTGGCCACGCTCGGCAGCACCGGACGATAGCCCTGCTGGGCCCACAGCTTCTGCGCGGTCGGGCTGAGCAGCCACTTGACGTACGCCTGGGCCTGCGCGAGGTGGCTGGACTTCTTGATCACCGCGATCGGCGTCTGGATCAGGATCGACGACGACGGATACACGATCTGGATCTTGTCGCCGGCCTTCTTGGCGGCGATCGCGTCGGACTCGTAGTCGAGCAGCACGTCGCCCTGGCCGGAGACGAACGCCTGCAGGGCGTCGGAGCCCGAGTCCGGCTGCGTGACGGTGTTCTTCTCGAGCAGCGTCGCGAGGTACGCGAGCGCCTGCGACGGGGTCTTGCCCTCCTTCAGCTCGGCGCCGTAGGCGGCCATGATGTTCCAGCGTGCCGAGCCCGAGGTGGCGGGGTTGGGCGTGACCACCTTGACGCCCGGCTTGATCAGATCGTCCCAGCCGGTGATGTGCTTCGGGTTGCCGGGACGGACGATCATCACCACGGTCGAGTCGTTGACGATCCCGTTGGTCGGGCCGTCGGCCCAGTTCGAGGCGACCAGTCCCGCCTGCACGAGGCGGGTGATGTCGGGCGCCGTCGAGAACGCGACCACGTCGGCCGGCTGGCCGGCGGCGACCGCACGGCTCTGCGCGCCCGATGCGGCGAACGAGGTCTTGAAGCCGATGCCCTTGCCGCCTGGCGTCGCCTCGTATGCCCTGTCGATCACGTCGTACGCCTTCTCGGGCGTCGAGTACCCGACCAGGTTCAACGTTGCCTTCGAGCCCGAGCTACCCGACCCGCCCGAGCTGCCGCTCGTATTGGTCGTGGCGTCCGAGGATCCACCACACGCCGCCACGACCAGCGCGGCGACGACGGCCAGGCCCAGGGCAATCACGGCCCGCAGACGCGGGTGATCGAGTCGTGTGTTCATCAAGTCCTCTCTGCGTGGAAATACAAGATTGTCGATTGGGTTTTGCGATATTACCCAGGTAGGAAGTATCTATACCCGGATAGTTTTCCCCATCAACATGGTCAACTTTCAGCTGACAGATGGTAGAGCCGCCGCTGGCGGGGGCGCCCGACACGGTCGCGTGTGCAGGTCCATGTACCACTTACCGTTAAGAGGTAAAGCTTGCCCGGAGGAGCGTGTCCGACGTTTGTGTCGTTTCCCTGAGCGTGGCCTGAGTCACACTCCGCCGCACGCGCCGGAGCGGTAGGCTCCCCCGCCGGCAATGCGTTTCTTTGAGTATGAGTCGCGCGCGATCGTCGCGCGCGCGGGAATTCCCGTCACCCGCTATGGGTTTGCGACGACTGCCGATCAGGCGCGCACGATCGCGACCGAGATCGCCGGCCCGATCGTGATCAAATCGCAGGTCCTGACTGGCGGACGGATGAAGGCCGGCGGTGTGCAGTTCGCCGATTCCCCCGACGCGGCGGCAGCCATGGCCGCTGACGTGCTCGAGCTGGAGATCAACGGTCACATCCCCCGTGGGGTCCTGGTCGACTCACGCGCCGAGATCGCGCACGAGTACTACGCCGGCGTCGTCTGGGACGGCATCCGCAAGCGACCGGTGATGCTGTTCTCCGATATGGGCGGGATCGATATCGAGCAGGTCGCTGAGGAGTATCCCGACCACGTCGCGCGGGCTCACTTCAGCACGCGCACGCCGTTCTCGGACTGGCAGGCCAAGCAGCTGATCGCTTCGCTGGGCGTGACCGGCAGCGTGCTGAATCGGCTGACGCCGATCCTCGCCCGCCTCGCCCGGCTGTTCCTGCAGTACGACATGACGCTCGCCGAGATCAACCCGCTCGGGCACTTGTCTGACGGCAGCGTGATCGCGCTCGACGCGCACATGGACATGGAGAACGAGGCCCGCCCGCGCCAGCACGAGCTGCTGACCGAGCTCGGCGTCGGCGACGAGGAGACCCGCCAGGCGCGTGAGGCGACGCCGTTTGAGCTGGCCGGCGAGGAGGTCGACGCGCAGGACCACCGCGGCGTCGCGGGCAACGTGACCGAGTTCGACGGCAACCTCGGGCTGGTGATCGGCGCCGGCGGCGGCTCACTGACGCTGTTCGACGCGGTCCGCGCCCATGGCGGACATCCCGCCAACTATTGCGAGATCGGCGGCAACCCATCGGTCGCCAAGGCATGTGGCCTGGCCAAGCTGGTGCTGCAGAAGCCCGGCGTCGACAAGATCGCGGTGATGATGTCGATCGTCTCCAACACGCGCGTCGACATCGTCGCGCGCGGCGTCATCAAGGCCTGCCTGGAGCTCGGCTTCGACCCGGCCGAGAAGATCGCGATCTTCCGGATCCCGGGCGCCTGGGAGGAGGAGGGCTTCAAGATCCTTGACCACTACGGCGTCAGCTACGCCGACCGCTCGATCTCGCTCAACGAGGCCGCCCGCCGCGCCGTCGAACGAATCCAGGGGAGCGCCGTTTAGTGCCCGCTCACGTGAGTGACCACTGATGTCGATCCTCGTCGACGCCGACACGACCTTCATCGTCCAGGGGATCACCGGCCGTGAAGCCGTCAACCTCACGCGTGAGTGCCTGGACTACGGCGCCGGCGCCAAGATCGTCGGCGGCGTCACCCCCGGGCGGCTCGGTCGCGACGTCCACGGCGTGCCGGTGTTCGACACGGTCGCCCAGGCCGTCGAGCACCACGGTGGACCGATCGATGGATCGGTGGTCACGGTCCCCCCCGCGTTCACCAAGGACGCGGTGCTGGAAGCGTTGTACAACGGCGTTCGGCTGGTCGTGATCGTCACCGAGCGGATCCCGCGGCGCGACGTCGCGGAGATGGTCGAGGTCGCGACCGAGCGCGGCGCGCGGATCATCGGCCCCAACTGCCTCGGGATCATGGTCCCCGAAGTCTTGAAGATGGGCGGCATCGGTGGGCCGGCCAAGGATGCCGCGAAGTCCTACACGCCCGGACCGGTCGGCGTGATCTCACGCTCGGGCGGGATGACGACCGAGATGTCGTCGACCTTGTCGGCCGCCGGCCTCGGCCAGTCGACCGCGGTCTCGATCGGCGGCGACGCGATCATCGGCTCCAGCTACGCCGAGCTGATGCCACTGTTCGAGGCCGACGAGCAGACCCGCGCGATCGTGATCTACACCGAGCCCGGCGGGCGGATGGAGGCCGAGCTGTCCGCGTGGGTGACCGAACACGATTCGCGACTGCCGGTGGTCGCGTTCATGGCCGGCCGGTTCATGGACGAGATGCCGGGGATGAGCTTCGGCCACGCCGGCACGATCGTCGAGGGCAAGGAGGACACCGCGACCGAGAAGATCGCGCGTCTCGCCGCCGCGGGCATCGTCGTCGCGGAGCGGATCGAGGACATTCCCGACCTCGTCAAGGAACGGATCAGCTGATGCCGGGCACGTTCATCGACGTCACGGTCGACGCGGCGGTTGCGGGCGACGCCGAACTGGCGCGCAAGCTCGCCGAGGTCTGCCCGGTCGACATCTTCGCCGCTGGTCCTGACGGACTGCGGATCGTCGAACAGAATCTCGACGAGTGCGTCCTCTGCGAGCTGTGCATCAAGGCCGCGCCGGCCGGCTCGGTGACGGTGCACAAGCTCTATTCGGGCGCGACGCTGCCCGCGGCCTGAACGGCGTCGGCTCGAGCGGCGCCGACGCCACCCCGAAGGTTGGCGATCCCGTCACACCCCCCGTTACGCGATCGCCAACCTCCCCTACCCCGCTCAGCCGCCGCTCGCCGCCAGCCGTTTGCGGGCGGCAGCGGTCAACGGCCGGTAGCGCTCGCCGCCGGCGTCCAGGTAGAAGGCACGGCGCCCGGCGGATGGAAGTCCCGCAGCGCGCAGCGGACCGGTCATCGGCCGAAACCAGGTGGTGACCGGGAGCTCGTCGATCACGTGCACGATCGCCGGCCGCTGCACCGCAGACAGCACGCGCATCGCGTTGGTCAGCGTGCGCGCGTCGAGCGTGCGGTCGTCGCGCACGGTGACCGCGGCGAGGGCCAGCTGCGAGCGGCCGTCACCGAGCCTCGTGCCGTAGGCGACCGCCAGGTCGACGGCCGGCAGCTCTCCGAGCGCCTCGCGGATCGGCGCCGTATAGACGGCTCCATGTGCCGTTCGGATCACGTCGCCGGCGCCGTCCAGTCGCCAGTAGTCGCCGTCGTCGTCCTGGCGGAAGATGTCGCCGGTCGACAGCCAGCTGTCCTCCTTGGCGAACACACCGCGCAGCGGCGTCGTTGCGATCGTGTCGATCTCCCGCCCGCGCACGAGCAGGACTCCTGGTTCGCCGGGCGCGCAGCGGCGCACGAATCCACCGGCGCCGAGCACCAACTGGTCGTGGTCGGCGTCGTAGGCACCGAGTCGCACCTCCGGTGATCCCGGGAGGCGGCGGCCCATCGCTCCCGGCTTGGCGTTGCCGAGGTTGACGAGGATCGCGCCGGTCTCGGTCGAGGCGTAGAACTCGAGCACCCGCGCGGGCTCGAATCGCTGCTCCACCCGCCGCCACAGGTTGCGCGGCATCCCCGAGCCCATGAACAGCCGAACCGGGTGATGGCGCTCACGCGGCTGCACCGGCGCGTCGACGAGCTCGTGCAGCATCGTCCATGTGTAGGAGGCGACGGTCACGCCGTAGCGGCGTACCTCCTCCCAGAACGTCGCGGGATCAAAGCGCCGGGCCATCGCGATCCGGGCGCCGCCGGCGATCGCTCCCCCGATCGACATCATCAGCGCGGAGGGGTGGTGCAGCGGCGTCACGCTGTAGACGGTGTCGGCGCTGGTCAGGCTGGCCGATGACGCGGTCCCCAGCGCCGAGGTGACCCAGCGTCCGTTCGTGATCCGGCTCATCCGCGTGTCCTCGCCCTCGCCGGTGAACAGCACGAACGCCAGCTCGGACGCGCGTCCCGGGTTGGGGCTGTACCAGGCGGGCAGCCGGACCGCGGCGGGGTCGATCTGCTCCATGTCGGTCGTCACCTCGACGCCGAAGTCTCGATTCCCACCCACCCTGCTGCCGCCGCCGAGCACGAACGTGTGGACGCTGCCCTCCCCCGCGGCCTGGGCCGCGCGCTCGGGGTCGGCGATGATCCGCCGGACCTGCCCGAGCGTCGCCTCCCGGCGGGTGTTGCCGTCAGGCCGTAACAGCACCGCGACCGCGCCGATCCGGCTGAGCGCGGCCAGCACCGCCAGCCCGCTCGGCCGCGGCCCCATCAGCACGCCTACGTGCTCGCCCTGGCGCACGCCGATCGAGATCAGCCCGCGCACGACGTTGTCGATCCGGCGGTCGACCTCACGAGCGGTGTAGGCCCGATCCTCGAACAGGAACAGCAGCTCGTGCGGGTCACGCTGGGCCCGTTCGGATATGAGCAGTCCCAACGAGATCCGCGTCCGCGGCCCGAGCTGCTCGGAGCGGATGATCCGCGGCAGTTGGCTGGCCGCCTCAAGCGAGAGCTCGGTCACGTTGCGGACCGTCCGTGACGCCACTGCCGCGAGCGAGCGCACGGCCTCTGAGCCGACCTCACCGGCCAGCTCGATCCCGTGAGCCAACGGGTTGTGTCCGGTCTCGGGCGCAAGCTCGGCCTGGGGATCGTCCGGTGCGGGCGCGATGCCCTCGGGTCGGATGCCGGCGCCGTCGCGCCAGCGCACCCAGCCCGCGACGGTCGGCCACGTCACCTGGTTCGACAGCGACCCGACGACGAGGCCGAAGTGGCCCGCCCGGATCGCCAGCTCGTAGATCTCGGCACGCGGCGCCGCCTGGCTGATCGCACGCACCCCGGCCGGCGGCGCGATCTCGTCGACGGTGCCGACCACGGACAGGATCGGGGTGGCGATGTCGGCGAGCGTCAGCAGCTTGTCGTCGACCGTGAAACCGCCCTCGAGCAGGCGGTTGTGGGCGATGAACTGCCGCAGGAAGTCGGCCATCGCCGGCCCCGGCCACGCGACCCAGCCGTCGGATTCCAAAAAGCGCCGCTGGCCCTCACGTGCCACCAGTGCGTCGCGGTCGTGCAGCAGCGAGATGAACTCCAGGCGGCTGCGGGCGGATTTGACCGGGTCCAGCAGCTGGAAGCCGGTCCGGCTCGCCCAGGCGGGCAACTGGCGGCCGGCGAACAGTCGGTCGCCCAACAGGCCGGCGGCACCGGACGCGAACGACTCGGGCAGGCCGAACGGCGTCCCGGCGCGCGTGTCGACCGAACTGCCGAACGTGATCAGCGACGCCAGCCCCTCGTTGCGCCGGTACGCGGCCACCTGATACGCGAACATCCCACCTTGCGAATAGCCGCACAGGTGGACATCTGAGCCGGTCAGCACCCGCACCCGGTCGACCGCGTCGGAGATCGCCCGCACGTGGTCGGCGAGCGTCCGCTCCAAGCCGCCGCGCTCGTGCTCAGGCGATCCGAAGTCGACGACCCAGGGGTCGATCCCGCGCTCGTGCAGCAGCGTGACCGCACTCGTGGCCGCGGAGATGTCGTAGATGCCCGCCGCGAGCATCAGCGGCGGCACCAGCACGATCGGCGAGACGCCGTCGTCCGGATCCGAGCGCGGGTAATAGTGCCGCAGGCGGTAGACGGGGTGCTCGGCCGCGATCTCATACGGCGACGGGTCCTCGCCAGTGACCAGCCCGCCGAAGCGGGCGACCTCGAGCGCGGTCTGGGCCGCCGCGCCCAGCCGGCTCAGCGGTTGCGTTATCCCCTTGGGCAGCAGCTCCATCGCGACGCCGACATGTTCGCCGATCCGCGACCGGGTCGGCGGCCCGGCCGGCGAGCCGCTCGCCGTATCCGTGGGGCAGCCCCCGCCAGTCCGCGCGCCCGCGGGCCGGGTATTGTCCAACCGTGATGTCAGTGCTCGAGCTCGAGACCGTCCGCTGCGCCAGCGACAACGGCGTCGGCACGATCACGCTGAACCGGCCAGAGGCCCTGAACGCTTGGACCCGTCGCCTCGGCGACGACATGCTCGCGGCGCTCGAGCACCACAACGCCGATCCGGACGTGCGCGTGATCGTGCTCACCGGCGCGGGCCGCGCGTTCTCGTCCGGAGCCGACCTGAAGGCGGGTGAAGACGTCGGCGCGGACGGCGGGTTCGACGTGCTGACGCGGCTGCGCGAGAGCTACAACCCGCTGGTGCTGCGCGTGCGGACCGTCGAGAAACCGGTGATCGCCGCCGTCAACGGACCGGCCGCCGGGATCGGTTGCTCGCTGGCGCTGGCGGCCGATCTGATCGTCGCCGCCCGCTCGGCCTACTTCCTGCTGGCGTTCGTGAACATCGGACTCGGGCTGGACGGCGGCGCGTCGCAACTGCTGCGTGAGCGGATCGGCCACGCGCGTGCGTTCCAGATGGCATTCCTCGGCGAGCGGATCGGCGCCGAGCAGGCGCTCTTGTGGGGCATGATCAACCAGGTCGTCGACGACGACCAGCTGGATGCGGCGGTCGCCGAGCTGGCGGCGCGGTTCGTCGCCGGCCCGCCCGGCGCCTACGCGACGATCAAGCGGACGATCAACGCCCGCGCCTACCAAGACTTCGCGCAACTGCTCGACCTGGAGGCGGTCGAGCAGCAGCAGCGCGTCGAGTCCAAGGACTTCCTCGAGGGCATGACCGCGTTCGTGCAAAAGCGCCCCGCCCGCTTCACCGGCGAGTAACCGCGCGATGGCGGTCCGGGTCCGCCCGGCGGCAGCGACCGACGTCGACGTGCTCCACGGCCTGATCGTCGAGCTGGCTCGGTTCCACGGCGGCGAGGCTGACGTGATCGGAACGCCGGCGATGCTCTCACGGGCGCTGTTCAGCGATTGCCCGAGCGCCGAGGCGCTGCTGGCCGAGGCCGACCACGAGCTCGCCGGGTTCGCCGTCTTCCACGCCACCTTCTCGACCTGGGAGTGCCTGCCCGGGCTGTGGCTCGAGGACCTGTATGTGAGCGCACGGTTCCGCGGGAGCGGCGTCGGACGGGCGTTGCTGGCCGAGCTGGCGCGGCTGACCGTCGAGCGCGGCGGCGCCCGGCTGGAGTGGCACCGGGCGGCATGGAACGAGCCGGCGCTCCGCTTCTACGAGGGGCTCGGGGCCGAACTGCTGCCCGAGGAACGGCTGCACCGGCTGCGCGGCGCGGCGCTCGAGCAGCTCGCGCGGTCTGACTGACCGTCGCCGCCGCCGGGCTGCGCCGCAGTTGTGCGATTTGGGCGCCCATACGTTCCTTTCTGCACACGCGGCGACGCCCCGGACGCCGCGACGCCGCGACGCCGCGAAAATGGAGAAGCCCCGCCGGAGCGGGGCTTCTCGGTAGCAGGCCTATAAGCCGGATCTTGTCGAGAACAGTCATCCATCTACGCGGCCTACCCGGACCTTGGCGGGCAACCTGCAAACGGTCCTGCTTGGCCTAGCATCGAGTGGGGTTTACCTTGGCCGCCGCGTCACCGCGACGCCGGTGCGCTCTTACCGCACCATTTCACCCTTACCGGCCCGAAGCGCTGCAGCAGGCTCCGAGCTTAGGCGGTGTCATTTCTGTGGCACTTTCCCGCGGGTTTCCCCGGGTCGGCGTTACCGACCACCCTGCCCTGCGATGTCCGGACTTTCCTCGAAGGCGTCAACCTCCGCGACTGTTCAGCCTGCGCAGCCCAGCATACCCCAGCGGTCCCGCACGGTCGCATGAACGCGACCGCCCCGGCCACCCGCGGGCCAGCCTCACGCGCGCCACCGCTGATCCACGCGGCCAGGCCGTGCGGGGCGCGGCCAGGCCGTACGGGACGCGGCCAGGCCGTGCGGGGGCCGGCGCTCAGGCGAGCGTGGTCCCGCAGTCGCGGCAGCGACCGCCGATCGGCGCCGCATGGGCGCCGTAGCGCGGTTCCATCGTGCCGCCGCACAACAGGCACGCCGCGTCGGCGTGGCTCGCCAGCCGCTCCCAGCTTGAGACGACGAGCCGGTCAAGCGTCTCGCCGCTGCCGCTTGCCACCGTCGATTCGCGCTCGCCGACCTCGATCCGCGCTGTGCGCATATCGCCCGCGCCCGAATCGTCGAACTCGACCCGAGCCGTCGGCGCGGGTGGCACGGCGGGCGCCGCGTCGAACAGGCTCGGCAACACACTCGCGCCGCGGCCCGCGCCCTGACGGCGTCGTCCGTCGACGCGGTGCGTGGCCCGCCGATTGGCCGTGACGGGGGTCATGAGATGCTCCGCATGAGCCCGACGACCCTGCCCAGCACACGCACTTCCTTGCTGCGGATCGGCTCCATCTCCGCGTTCTCGGGCTGCAGACGCACGTGATCCTCCTCCTGGAAGAACCGCTTGACGGTCGCCTCGTCGCCGACCAGCGCGACCACGATCTCGCCGTCAGTGGCGGTGTCCTGCGGCCTGACCACGACGAGGTCGCCGTCGAGAATCCCCGCCTCGATCATCGACTCCCCGCGAACGCGGAGCAGGAACTGGCCGTCGGCGCCGCCGGCGAACTCGGGCGTCTGGATGTACTCCTCGATGTTCTCCTCGGCGACGACCGGCTGGCCGGCTGCCACCTGCCCGACGAGCGGCAGCCCCGGCTTGACGAACCCACGCATCCCGGCCGCCGCCCGGTCGAGCAGCTCGATCGCCCGGGGCTTCGTCGGGTCACGGCGCAGCAGCCCGATCCGCTCGAGGTTGGCGAGGTGGGCGTGCACGGTCGAGGACGACGCCAGCCCGACCGCCTTGCCGATGTCACGTACCGTCGGCGGATAGCCGTTCATCGCCGAGTAGCGCTTGATGAAGTCGAAGATCTCCTGCTGTCGCTTGGTCAGGTCCATGTGGCTCTGCTCCCTCTTACGGGTCAGCCGCCATCCGCGGCCGTCGAACATGTGTTCGTAAATCTAGCGCGGCTCGCGGACGGACCCCGCATCCCGCCCTTACCGATTCGCGGACGGACCCCGCACCCCGCCCTTGCCAATCCTCGGACGCCGCCCGAGACCGCGCCCCGCCGATCCTCGCGGCCATGGCTCGGCACAGCCCCAGGGCTATACTGGCCGCCCACGCGCCTGTGGCGGAATTGGTAGACGCGCAAGGTTGAGGGCCTTGTGAGGGATTTCTCTCGTGGAGGTTCGAGTCCTCTCGGGCGCACTGGGAAAGACCTGGAAATCACTTGTTTCTGTGTTTCCTGGCTTTCCGACTAAGCACCGGCTCAGCGGCATCACACCCGGCGGCACCACAACGAAGACGGTCTGACGGGCGCGCCTAGCCCGGGCGATGCGACCGATGTCAACCGAGTTCGGCGACTGTGCCGCGCAGCCGTTCCAACGCGGCGCGTGCCAGTTCGCTGAACTCTTGCTGGTTGTCAGTCTCGGCCCAGGTGGCGTACGCGTCTCTGAACGCGAGCACACCCAACTCCGCCGCCAGGCGCGCGACCGAATCGGAAACGCCCCGAGCGCGCAGAGCGTCTGCCATCGCCGCGGCCAGGCCGACCTGTTTGAGCGCGGCGCGTTCTTGGAGTTCGGTGCTGGCCGCGATCGCCGCTTGGAAATGGGGTGCGAGTTCGCGGTTGAACGGTCGCATCGCCCCGGCCGCGCGTTCCAATCCCGCGGCGACCGCGGTCAGCGGGGTCGCATCCGCCGGCGCCCGCGCAATGCCTTCGACGAACAGCCGCGACAGGGTCTCCTGACCGGCAGCCAACACGTCCCGTTTGTCAGGGAAGTAGCGGAAGAAGGTGCTCTTGGTCAGTCCGGCGCGATCGGCGACCTCGGCGACGGTGGTGTCGTCGAAGCCCCGCTCTGAGAACAGCTGGATCGCGGCCGCAACAAGCCGTTCGCGCGCGTCAGGTTCCCAGCGGGGCATGGCCCAATCGTAGCTATAGGACGTTTGTCTCATCACTCCGCTACCATGATGAGACCAAGGTCTTATCAGGCAACACCTTGTCCTGAGCCCTCAAACTTCAAGCACTGGAGGCCCCCCATGAGCCGAGCTGTCATCTATGAGAAGTTCGGAGGCCCCGAGGTTCTGGACGTGCAGGACGTTCCCGAACCGCACGCCGGGCCGGGCGAAGTGCGCGTTCGCGTCGCGGCCGTCGGCCTGAACCCGATGGACCCGGCTATCGCGGCGACCCCTGAGCTCGCTGCCCGATTCAACATCACCGTCCCGTCCGGGTTCGGCTACGACTTCGCCGGCGTCGTCGACGAGGTCGGCGATGGCGCCAGCGGGTTCGCCGAGGGCGAACGCGTCTACGGCGGCGTGATGGAGCGGGCCGCTGCGGACTTCGTCGTGGTCAACACGCCGCTCGGGGCATCCGAGGTCCTGTTGCACACACCTGAGGGTCTCAGCGACGAACTCGCGAGCACGCTGGGCGTTGCCGGCGCCACCGCTTCGGCCGCACTGGCGGCGATCGACATCAGGCCCGAAGACACCGTTCTGATCGGCGGGGCGGCCGGCGGTGTGGGCGTGTTCGCCGTCCAACTGGCCCAGCTCGCCGGCGCAACGGTGATCGGCACCGCCTCGCAGGGCACGTTCTCGTTCCTGCGCGAACTGGGAGCCGAACCTGTCACCTACGGCGCCGGCCTGGCCGACCGGGTACGGGCCCTAGCCCCCGACGGCATCACCGCGGCGATTGACCTGTTCGGCACCGAAACGGTCCAAACCGCGCTTGCTCTCGGCGTGACACCCGAACGGATCGCCACGATCGCCGCCGGCCCGACCCCTCCCGGCGGCGCACGCGCGGCCTGGGGTGGCGACGCCGAGCCCGACGCACTGCCCCGGATCGCCGACGCGATCGCCGCCGGACAGATCACGGTTCCGATCGCGGCGAGGTTCCCGATCGAGCAGATCCGGGAGGCCACGGCGCTTCAGGCCGACCGACACGTCCACGGCAAGATCGTTGTCACGCTTTAGCCGGAGCTCCTGACGAGAGGTTGGTTGATCGGGCCCCCGACGCCGATGGCGGTCGCTCCATGACGGATGGGACCTTGGTCATCAGCGCGGTCGGCTTTTTAGCTCGTGAGAGGGTGTCGTCTACATCCGGGTGGGTCTGTCCGGTGGGGCTCGCGCTGGAGCACTGCAAGCGGATCGACAGGCCAGGCCGACACCTGCGCCGCCCCGGCCGGCTCAAGCCGCGCCGGACACCCAACATGTGCGTGCGCCGCCCGGCCGACTGAAACCGCCTCGGGCCCGGGCGCGACCGGACGCCGGGGCCCGGAGGCGACCGCGCCGGTGTGTCACTGCCGCGCGGGCCGCCCGGGCCCCCGCGAACGTGGCGATTCACTGCGGCCCTCCCGCAGTAACTCGCGATCGTTCGGCAGCGCCCCGCCACGCACCGCGGGCCCCCGCGCGCTACGGCCCCGCCGCCAGCCCACCACGCACCGCGCGCACGGCTCGCGCCGTGCCCGCGGTTGATCGATTTTCATGCTCCTGAGTGGTGAAAAGACGCCAAGCGCGGGGGCCGTAGGGCGGCCGGGGCGGCGGCTCAGGATGCCGCGGTGGGGCGGACCCCCGTCCTCAAGCGACGGGCGGGCCAACTCGAATCGGCCGCGCGGAACCGGACCGCAGTGCCCGGTGAGCTCGCCTGGCAGCGGTGTCGACACGATGTGCGTACGGGTGCGTGCCATGACTCAAGGATCGCGTCGTTTGTGCCGATACGTCCACAGACGGCGTCCGACCTGATCGCTCACGGCACCACCGGAGAGCCCGACCCCCGCTGCGCTCGCCCGGTGATTGTCGAGCCCACAAACTCCTCAATCCCATAGACCGGCCCCGGTCGGCCCAAGCCAACCAGGGCCGCGAGGCCGACCCTGACTCGATTCGTATCCAGCATGATCGACGGAGGTCGCTTCGATGACCAGCAACACTGACCAGCTTGACGAGGTGGTGCTGCTCGGAGTCCTGGCAGATGTCGAGCGGGGCGATTTCAGCGTTCGCATGCCGCTCGAATGGACGGGCGTGGCAGGCAAGATCGCCGACCGGCTGAACAAGGTCATCGCCGCCAACGAGACGCTGGGGATCGAGCTGGCGAACGTGAGCCGCCTCGTCGGCAAGGAGGGCAAGCTGTCCCGGCGCCTGGTGTTGCGCGGAGCCGACGAGGTCTGGTCGGCCAGCGCGCAGTCGGTCAACAGCCTGATCGAGGACCTCGTCTACCCCACCAGCGAGATGCAGCGCGTCGTCGGAGCGGTCGCGGACGGAGATCTGAGCAAGAAGATCACCGGCGATGTCCATGGGGAGATGCTTGAGCTGAAGAACACGGTCAACGCGATGGTCGACCAGCTCAACGGCTTCGTCTCGGAGGTGACCCGCGTCGTCCGCGAAGTCGGCACCGAGGGCAAGCTGGGTCAGGCCGCAGCGGTGACGATCGAGGTCGGTGGCGTGTGGAGGGATCTGACCGACAACGTCAACGTGATGGCCGGCAACCTGACCGGGCAGGTGCGTGACATCGCTGAGGTGACGACCGCGGTCGCCAACGGCGATCTCAGCAAGAAGATCACCGCCGACGTCAAGGGCGAATTCCTCGAGCTGAAGAACACGGTCAACGCGATGGTCGACCAGCTCAACCGCTTCGCGTCGGAGGTCACGCGCGTCGCGCGCGAGGTGGGCGTAGAGGGCAAGCTCGGTGGCCAGGCCCAGTCCGCCGAGGTGGCGGGCGTCTGGAAGGACCTCACGGACAACGTCAACCAGCTGGCGGCAAATCTCACCAACCAGGTGCGGGCGATCTCCGAGGTCGCGACAGCGGTGACCGAGGGCGACCTGACCCGACAGGTCGGCGTCGCGGCGAGCGGCGAGGTGGCGGTGCTCAAGGACAAGCTCAACGAGATGATCCGAAACCTGCGCGAGACGACGCGCCAGAACACCGAACAGGACTGGCTGAAGACCAACCTCGAGCGGTTCACCCGCCTGCTTGGAGGACAGCGCGACCTGTCCACCGTCTCGAGCATGATCCTGTCCGAGCTGGCGCCGTTGCTGTCGGCCCAGCACGGCGTCTTCTACACGCTCGTCACCGACGAGGGTGGCGAGCCGGTGCTGCGCTACCAGGCCGGATACGGCTTCAAGGAACGCAAGCATCTCGCCAGCGAGTTCCGCCTCGGCGAGGGTCTGGTCGGCCAGTGCGCCCGGGAGAAGGAGCGCATCCTGCTCACCGACGTCCCGGGCGACTACGTGACGATCAACTCCGGCCTCGGCGAGGCGACACCGCTGAACATCATCGTGTTGCCGATCCTGTTCGAGGGGTCCGTACGCGCCGTCGTGGAACTGGCGTCGTTCAACCGCTTCAGCGCGACGCACCAGGCCTTCCTCGACCGGCTCACCGAGAGCATCGGCCTCGTGCTCAATACGATCGAGGCCAACACCCTCACCGAAAATCTGCTCACGCAGGCGCAATCCCAGGCTCAGGAGCTGCAGTCGCGCCAGGAGGAGCTGCGCGCCTCCAACCAGGACCTCGCCAAGCAGGCCAGCCGTCTGGCGGAGCAGAACATCGAGGTGGAGGCCAAGAATCAGGAGGTCCAGGCCGCCAAGCGCCTCGTCGAGGAGAAGGCGGAGCAGCTGGCCGTCTCTTCAGCGTTCAAGTCGGAGTTCTTCTCGAACATGTCCCACGAGCTGCGCACGCCGCTCAACAGCCTGTTGATCCTTGCCGGCGAGCTCAAGGAAAACGCCACCCAGAACCTGACCGAGGCCCAGGTGCAGTACGCCGGCATCATCCAGTCGTCGGGTACCGACCTCCTGCGGTTGCTCAACGACGTCCTTGACCTGGCGAAGGTGGAGTCGGGGACGGTCGCCGTCGAGGTCTCACAGCTCCCGTTGGTCGAGCTCTGCGAGGCCCTGGAATGGGAGTTCCGCCAGGTCGCCGATCAGCAGGGAGTGTCGTTCACCGTGGAACTGGACCCCGGCACACCGGCGACCATCGCGACCGACCCGGGACGCCTGCGGCAGGTGCTCAAGAATCTCCTGGCCAACGCCTTCAAGTTCACCGAGCGCGGAACGGTGACCTTGCAAATGGGCCGGCCCGACGGCGACTGGCGCCCGGCTGACGATCGGCTCCGCGACGCCGGTCCAGTCATCGCCTTCAGCATCAGCGACACCGGGATCGGGATCGCGCCGGAGCTGCAGCAGCCCATCTTCGACGCATTCGCTCAGGCCGACGGCACGGCCGCTCGCCGTTACGGCGGCACCGGCCTGGGCCTGTCGATCAGCCGGGAGCTCGTCGCCCTGCTGGGCGGTGAGATGCGCCTCGACAGCACGTTGGGGGTGGGCAGCACGTTTGCCGTCTACCTCCCGTCGGTCTTCCACGGCGAGCAGAGCCCGGTCGTCGCCCCGGAGCCATCTGCGGTGCGCAGGATCGCGGCGCCGGCCTTCGTTACCGCCGCCGCGTTCGATAACCCGGAATCGACGAGTCCTGAGCTGGTCGTCGCCCAGCTGGCGGGCAAGAAGGTTCTCGTCGTCGATGACGACATCCGCAACATCTTCGCCGTCACCGTGCTTCTGGAACGGGGCGATATCGAGGTCCTCTCGGCCGAAAGCGGCGAGGAGGCGATCGCTGTGCTCGAGCGAACAACCGACATCGACCTCGTGCTGATGGACATCATGATGCCGATCATGGACGGGTACGCCGCGATCCGGGCGATCCGCACCCTGTCTTGGACGGGGGACCTGCCGATCGTCGCCCTGACGGCCAAGACCGGCGCCGCGGAGCGAGATCTCTGCCTCGACGCCGGCGCCACTGGATACATCGCCAAACCCGTCCAGAACGGGCCCGACTTCCTCCAGAACCTCACCGAGTTCTTGACCAACGAAGAGAACGTTGGATCCGAGGTGGCCCGCTGATGGAAGCCCTAGCTCACATCGCACCCGCGGACAACGCGACGGCACGACCGTCCGTCCTGGTGATCAATGACCGCGAGGGCCAGCGGGTGGCGATCGACGCGATGCTCGCTCCGCTTGATCTCGACATCGTCGGTGTCGAGTCCGGACGTGCCGGATTGCGCGCCGTTCTGCGCCATACGTTCGCGTTGATCCTGATGGACGTCCGCATGCCGACCATGGATGGCTTTGAGACGGCCGGGCTCATCCGTCAGCGCCCTCGGTCAAGCCGGACACCAATCATGTTCGTCACCGCGTATCGCGAGGACGAGCAAATGCTCGCCGCATATACCAGTGGCGCGGTCGACTTCGTGCTCACACCGATCGTGCCCGACGTGCTGAGGGCCAAGGTGTCGGTCTGGGTCGATCGGTTCCTCCAGACCGAGGAACTGCACCGCAAGTCTGAGGAGCTGCAGCATTCGTTGGCATCGATCACCTCACTCAACCAAGCACTCAGCGATAGCCAGGCCAGCACACAAGCGGTCCTCGACAATGTCGCCGATGGCATCCTGACCACCGACAGGGCTGGCGTCATCGAATCCATCAACCGGTCAGCGCAAAAGCTCTTCGGATATCGCGAGCACGAGGTCATCGGTCAACCCATCGCCTCGCTGATCAACCCGCTCCTCGGACGGGAGTCCGGCAACCCAGTCACGAGCTCGCCGGTCCTCCTCACAACCATCCCGCACGCGGGATCGACCGAGACGCTCGGGTGCCGCCAGGACGGCTCCACGTTTGCGCTCGAGATCGAACACGGGCAATTAGCGGTCGGGGACCGATCTCTCACCCTGACCTTCGTACGCGACATCTCTGAGCGCAAGGCACACACCGAAGCGCTGGCGCACCAAGCGCTCCATGACGCACTCACCGGCCTGGCGAACCGCACGCTGTTCTCCGAGCACGTCGCTCAGGCGCTCGCGTCCGCCACCCGCAACCACGAGGCACGAGCCGTCCTGGTCATGGACCTCGACGGCTTCAAGCGGGTTAACGACTCGCTC
>Ga0302326_10006524_pt1 | contig 26153 bp, 25 predicted proteins | sample Palsa_T0_3_FD_202264 | JGI IMG/M metagenome (GOLD analysis project Ga0302326, IMG submission 202264) | Peat permafrost microbial communities from Stordalen Mire near Abisko, Sweden - Palsa_T0_3 | ecosystem: Environmental > Terrestrial > Soil > Palsa > Peat permafrost | place: Sweden: Abisko... | reverse complement strand
GGGCAGCCCACCCCGCGTTCGGGCAGCGCACCCCGCGTCCGGGCAGCGCACCCCGCGTCCGCCGGGCAGCCCACCCCGCGTCCGGGCAGCCCACCCCCTATCCTGTGGGCAGGAGCTGCGCCAAACGCAGACGACAATGAACGAGAACGTCTCCCTCATCGTGATGTGCCTGTTTCTGCTTGGTTCGCTTGCGTTCCTGGCCCAGCAGCTGACGGCCTACCACTGAGCGAACCGGCACCCGGGCATGCCCGCTCCGCGCCGGCGCCGCCGGGCGGGCTGCCTATGAGAGCTTTCGCACTTTGCGGGTGTGCTCGCGTTCCTGCTGAGCCTCGACGACTTTGGTGATCAGTTTCAGAAACTGCTCTGGGCCGGTCGCCTTGGCCTGGCCGTAGGTGAACGCCTCGATCCAATCGGGCACCTTGCCTTCCTTGGCCATCACGTTGAAGAACTCGCGGCGCATTTCGACCCGCATATGAGCGTCGGCGGCCGAGGCCTTCGAGACCGTCACGTCCGGCATCTGCAGGCGGAACTGCTGCACGTCACCCCGTCCGCGCAGCTCGACGGAGACCACCAGCTTCATCGGCGCGAGCGCGGGGACTTCCTCGATGAACCTGCGCGTGGCAAGCTCGATCAGCGCCTTGGCATCCTCGGCCATATGACTAGCGCTGCTCCTCGGAGACCATGCGTTCGTCGCCGACCCGTCAGATCTTGTGGCGCTCGAGCAGCTTGCGACCGATCACCATGCGCTGGATCTCGGAGGTGCCCTCGCCGATCAACAGCAGCGGCGCATCACGATAGAGGCGCTCGATCTCATACTCCTTGGAGTAGCCGTAGCCGCCGTGGATGCGCAGGCATTCCTCGACGCAGAAGCGGCCGGCCTCGGAGGCGAACAGCTTGGCCATGCCCGCCTCGAGATCCGAGCGCTCGCCGGCGTCCTTCAGGCGCGCCGCGCGCATCGTGAGCAGGCGCGCCGCCTCGACCTGGGTGGCCATGTCGGCGAGCTTGAACTGGATCGCCTGGTGCTGTGCGATCGGCTTGCCGAAGGTCCTGCGCTCCTGCGAGTAGCGCAGCGCGAGCTCGAGCGCGCGCTGGGCGATGCCCACACCGCGGGCGGCCACGTTGACGCGGCCCACCTCCAGGGCGTCCATCATCTGGGCGAAGCCCCTGTTCAGGCCGGCGGACTCGCCTCCGAGGATGTTCTCCGCCGGGCAGCGGTATCCGTCGAACACGAGCTCGGTGGACTCGACGCCCTTGTAGCCGAGCTTCTTGATCTTGGGGGGCACGGTCAGGCCGGCGAACTCGCCGGTGTTCTCACCCACGCCCGGCTCTTTTTCGGCGATGAAGCAGGTGAACCCGCGGTGGCGGGGCTCGGCCTCGGGGTCGGTCTTGACGAGCACGAACACGAGCGTGGAGAGCAGCCCGTTGGTCACCCACATCTTCTGCCCGTTGATCTCATACTTCCCGTCCTCGCCCTTGCGCGCGGAGGTCTTTATCGCCTGCACATCGGAGCCGAGCTCGGGCTCTGACAGCGAGAAGGCGGCGCGGATCTCGCCGGTGGCCATGCGCGGCAGGTACTTCTGCTTCTGCTCCTCGTTGCCGAACTTCATGAGCAGGTAGGAGCCGATGAAGTGCGTGTTGATCACGCCCGAGATCGATATCCAGCCGCGCGAGAGCTCCTCGACGATCATCGCGTAGGTCGTCAGATCGAGGCCCATGCCGCCGTACTCCTCGGGGATCGTCACCCCGAAGAGGCCCAGCTCCTTCATCTGCTCGACGATCGGCTCGGGGAAGGAGTCCTCGTGGTCGTAGTGCTCGGCGTTGGGCAGGATCTGCTCATCGGCGAACTGATGCACCATCTCGGTGATCGCCCTCTGCTCGTCGGTCATCTCGGTGTACGGCTCTGCGGCCACGGCCATTCGCTCAGCGCTCCAGTCGTTGTCCAGTTCATGTTCAGCTCCTACAGGGAGAATACCGGCGTGAACTTCGCGCGCGACGTCCTCGACCGCCGGAACCCGGCGGAGCTCGCGTTGATCGAGCTCGCGCGCGACGGTGAGCGGCGCGAGTGGAGCTTCGGCGAGATCGGCGAGCGAAGTGCGCGCCTGGCCGGCGCCCTGGCGGCGAGCGGGGTGCGCCGAGGCGACGTCGTGATGACCTTGATCGGAAACCGGCCGGAGTGGGTGGCGAGCATGTGCGCGTGCTTTCGCCTCGGCGCGGTCGTGCTGCCGTGCACCGAGCAGCTGCGCGCCAAGGATCTGCGCCTGCGCCTGGCGGTGGCGCGACCGTCGCTGATCATCGCCGACGAGCGAAACCGCTCAGAGCTCGAGGCGGCGGAGCCGCGGTGCGCCGTGGTGCTTGTTCCCGACGAGACCCTGCTCGCAGCCGAGCCGGCGCCCGCCGTCGAGCTGACCGACGCCGATCCCTGCCTGATCACCTTCACCAGCGGCACCGCGGGCGAGCCGAAGGCGGTGGTGCACGCTCAGCGCTACCTGTACGGCCAGCGCCTGCAGGCCGAGCACTGGCTGGGTGCGCGCGCGGGTGAGCTGGTGTGGTGCACGGCCGCCTCGGGCTGGTCGAAGTCCGCGCGCAACGTGTTCATAGCGCCATGGCTGTCGGGGGCCGCAGCACTGCTGCACGACGCGCGCTTTGATCCGCACGAGCGGCTCGAGCTGCTGGCCACGGAGCGGGTGGCCGTGCTGTGCATGGCGCCGACCGAGTACCGCGTGATCGCCAAGCGCGCGACGCTCGGCGCGCTGCCGGACCTGCGCGGGATGGTCGCCGCCGGCGAGGCGCTCAACCCCGAGGTGCTGCGCACCTTCAAGGAGGCGACGGGGCTTGAGATCCGCGACGGCTACGGCCAGACCGAGACCGGCCAGATGACCGGGACAGCACCGGGCGAGCCGGCGAGGCCCGGCTCGATGGGGCGAGCCCTGCCGGGAGTGGGCCTGTCGATCGAGGGCGAGGAGCTGGTCGCCGACCCCGAGACCGTGCCGACGTTCTTCCTCGGCTATCTCGGCGAGGGCGTCGAACGCGGCGCCGACGGAACCTGGAGGATCGATGATCGCCGCGGCGGCGGGCCGTGGCGTACGGGCGATCTGGTGAGCCAGGACGAGGACGGCTGGTTTCACTTCCTGGGGCGAAACGACGACGTGATCGTCTCGGCCGGCTACCGCATCGGACCGTTCGAGGTCGAGTCCGCCCTGATCGTCCACCCCGCCGTCGCCGAGGCCGCCGTCGTGGCGGCCCCGGACGACGAGCGCGGGGCGATCGTGCGCGCCGTGGTGGTGCTGCGCGAGGACGCCTACTCGCCCTCGCCCGAGCTCGCGCGCGAGCTGCAGGAGCACGTCAAGCGGGAGACCGCTCCCTACAAGTACCCGCGAATCGTCGACTTCGTGGGGGAGCTCCCGAAGACCGCCAGCGGCAAGATCAGACGAGCTGCTCTGCGATCTGAGCGCTAGCGCCCGCCCGCTCGAAGTCCAGCTCGAGCTCGTCGACCTGCTGCTGCACACCGCGGGCCGGCGGGCGCAGGATCAGGAAGGCCGCAAGCACGCCGAACGACACGAACACCGCCGCGACGACGTAGGCGAGCTGGTAGCCGCCCGTCAGCGCGGAGTTGAGAGCGTGCCCGCTCGCGCTCAGAGCCTTGGTGTGATCGGTTGCGACGGTTCCCAGCGCAGCCAGGCCGATCGCCCCGAACAACTGCACCGACACGTTGACGATGCCCGAGGCGAGCCCCGCGTCGCGCTTGGGCGCATCGGCCATCCCCATCGTCAGCAGGGGCAGGAACGAGGCGCCGGCCCCCAGGCCGAGCAGCAGGAACGCGAAGAACAGGTGCGGGAAGTAGCTCGTGTGATCGCCCGCTCCGGCGAGCAGCAACAGGCCGCCGACGATCCCCGCCAGCCCCGCCATGAGCGTCTGCAGCGCTCCGAACCGCGCCATCGCCTTGGCGGCGATCCCCAGCGACATGACGGCGATCGAGGCGGTCAGCGGCAGGAACGCGAGACCCGTGTCGATGGCGTTGTAGCCGAGCACGCGCTCGAGGTACAGCGCACCGAGGAAGAAGGCCGAGAACATGCCCGTGACCAGCAGGCCGCGCACGAGGCTCGATCCCATCAGCATGCGCAGGCGCAGCACCCGCAGCGGCATGATCGGGTTCTCGGTGCGCGACTCCCGCAGGAGGAACGCGCCGAGCAGCACCAGCGAGGCCGCACCCACGCCGAGCGTGCGCGCGGAGGAAAGGCCGTATTCCGAGGACTTCACGATCGCGAACGCGCCGGCCATCGTCGCCAGCGTGATCAGGATCGAGCCGAGCACGTCAACGCCGCCGGCCAGGCCTATCCCCTCGTTCTCCTTGATCAGCGCGGAGCCCATCACGAACGCGAACAGTCCGATCGGCACGTTCACGAAGAAGATCCAGTGCCAGTCGAGCGACTGCGTCAGCACTCCCCCGGCCAGCAGCCCGATCGAGCCGCCTCCGGCTGAGACGAACGCGTACAGGCCCATCGCCTTGGCCTGCTCCTTGGCCTGCGGGAACTCGGTCACGATGATCGCGAGGATCACGCTCGAGGCGACCGCCCCGCCGATTCCCTGCAACAGGCGCGCACCGATCAGAAGTCCCTGGCTGTCGGCCAGCCCGCACAGCACCGATGCGGCCGTGAACAGGACGAGCCCGGACAGGAACACTCGCTTGCGCCCGACGAGGTCACCCACGCGGCCGGCCAGCAGCAGGAAGCCGCCGAATGTGATCAGGTAACCGTCGATCACCCATGTGAGGTTGCCCTGGGAGAAGTGCAGGTCGCGTTGGATCGAGGGCAGCGCGACGTTCACGATCGTCGCGTCGAGCACCATCATCAGCTGGCCGAGGCACAGCACGGCGAGCGCGATCCAACGGCGCCGCTCGCGCTTGCGCTCGGTCTCGCTCGTGGTGGTGGGCGCTTGGAAGTCTGGGCGGGTCGTGGTGAGGGTGCTCATTTTGCTCCTTCCGATCTGGCCAAAGGAACACCATAGCAAGGATCATCCTTGGAACAAGTATTATCTTTTGTCACCTGACGATCGTTACGATGTGGTACAATGGGCGGCGCTATGAACAAGGAAAACCGTCGGCGAGATCTCGGATCCATGGTCCTGCTGACGCGGCTGGCCAAGCAGGTCTACCGTCGCAGCAGCGAGGAGCTGTTGGGCATGCACCTGCGCCTGCTCATGACCCTCAGCTATGTGCGCGACCACGACGGCTGCCCACAGCAGGAGCTGGCCGACGTGCTGTGCATGGACGCCAACAACGTGGTGCTGCTGCTCAACGAGCTCGAGGATCTGGGCTACATCGCCCGCCTGCGCGACCCCGTCGATCGCAGACGCCACCGGGTGGAGCTGACCAAGCAGGGCGTCCACGCGCTGACGCAGGCCGAGAGCGCGCAGGAAACGATCGAGGACGAGGTCCTGCAGGCGCTCGACCCCAGCGAACGCGAGACCCTGTGGCGACTTCTCACACGTGCCCTGCACGGCGCCGAGCCCGTCGCCGATGAGGACTACAGCGCCACGACCGCGTCGATCTCCACGTAGGCGCCCTTCGGCAGCGCCGCCACGCCGACCGCGGCCCTGGCGGGCGGCTGCTCGGCGAAGAACGAGCCATACACCTCGTTGACCGCGCCGAAGGCATCGAGGTCGGTCATGTACACGGTCAGCCGCACGGCCCGCTCGAGCGTCGTGCCGGCGGCGGCGCAGACCGCCTTGAGGTTCTCAAGGCAACGCCGGGCCTGCTCGGCGGGCGTCTCACCGACCAGCTCGCCGGTGAGCGGGTCGAGCGGGATCTGTCCCGAGCAGAACAAAAGCCCGGCCGCGCGAACCGCATGACTGTAGGGTCCGATCGCGGGCGGTGCTCCGGCTGCGTGGACGGTCTCGCGATCGGCGCTCATCCTGACCGCGAGCCTAGCGGGAAGACGCCTGCATGGCCGGGCGGCTCACCGAAGCCGTTGCGGCGGCCGTGAGAAGGGGCTAGATTCCGGTTGGTGCGCCGTTCCGCCGGGTTGACCGCCGCTGTGCTCCTGACGACGGCCATCTGCAGCTCTGCGGGCGCCGCACCCGCCGGCGCGGCGATTGCGTTCACCCCGTGCGCCCACAGCACCGAATTCGGCTGCGGCCACCTGACCGTGCCGCTCGATCCGGGCGGAGCCGCACCGGGGGCGATCACGCTGGCGATCCGCCGCCATCGCGCTCCGGCGGGCGAAGAGCGCAGCGCGGTGATCTCGCTCGCGGGCGGACCGGGACAGGCCGGGCTCCCGTTCGCCGAACAGACCCTGAGCCTGCTCGGCCCGATCGTCGCCACCCGCGATCTGATCGTGTTTGACACGCGCGGCACCGGATTCTCGCACCCGCTGTCCTGCCGCAGCCTCGAAACCTTCTCCAGCGAGAACCCGCCCGGCACGGCGATCAGCCGATGCGCTCAGCAGCTCGGGCCCGCGCGCAGCTTCTTCACCACCGCCGACAGCGTCGCTGACATCGAGGCGATTCGGCGCGCCGGCGGCTATGAAAAGCTGGTCCTGTACGGCACCTCCTACGGAACGAAGCTCGCCGAGCAGTACGCCCAGGCCTACCCGACCCACGTCGAAGCGCTGGTGCTCGACTCGGTCGTCCCGCCCAACGGGCCCGATCAGCTCAGCCGCGCGACGTTCGCCGCGATCCCGCGCATCCTGCGCCAGCTGTGCGCACGGCATGCCTGCGCGCACATCACCCCGAGCCCCACCGCCGATCTCGCCAACCTCATCAGGCGCCTCGGCGATCGCACGAGGCGCGCGCACTGGATCGACGGTCACGGCCGGGCCCACACGATCGCCATCTCCTCCTACTCGCTGCTTGAAATCCTGATCCAGGGCGATCTGGAACCCACCCTGCGGACCGAATTCCCTGCGGCTGTGCGCTCGGCGGCGCACGGCGACTATGCCGCGCTCGCGCGGCTGCTCGAGCGGACACGCCAGAGCGAAGAAGGCGAATCCGAAGGCCCGCCCGAAGGCTTCGACACCCCCCTCTACTACGCCACGACCTGCGAAGAGGGGTTGTTCCCGTGGAGCCGTGCCTCCACGCCCGGCGTGCGCATCGACGAAGCCAGGGCCCGCATCGACGCGCTCGGCGCACGCGCGTTCGCGCCGTTCACCGCCACCGACGTGCTCGATCTCTCAGACATCCCCGCCTGCGCGTTCTGGCCCTACACCGCGCCCGCGCCGGTGCCCTTGCAGGCACCGTTTCCAAGCGTTCCCACGCTGATCCTGAGCGGCGCCGACGATCTGCGCACGCCGACGGCGAACGCCCGCGAAGTCGCCGCGCAGATCCCCGGAGCGAAGCTTCTGATCGTGCCCAACACCGGGCACTCGGTGCTCGGTTCCGATCCGACCAGCTGCTCGAGCAACGCCCTGCAGGCCCTGTTCGCGGCCAGGCCCATCCGGCCCTGCCCGACCACGCCGCCGGCCGTGCTGCTGCCCACGCCCCTGCCACCGGCCCGCCTGGCCGACGTGCCGCCGGCTGCGGGCAGCCGCGGGAGGGCCGGAAGGACGCTCGCTGCGGTGGCGCTCACGCTGGCCGACTTCGACCGCCAGGTCGCCGAGCAGGCGCTCGCTCAGCTGGACGCGGGCAGTTTCACCGCACGGTCCTCGCTTGACGTCGGCGGCCTGCGTTCCGGTTGGGCCCGATACACGGCGGGCCGGCTCGTGCTGCACGGCTACTGCTACGTGCCCGGCGTGAGCGTCTCGGGGATCATCACCTCCGCGCGCTCGGAGCTCAGCGTGGGCGGCGCCGCGGCGGCGCCCGGCCTGCTTCGCGTCGGTCCTGGCCACACCCTGAGCGGACTGCTGGAAGGCCTCCAGGTGAGCGTCGCGAGCGCAGAGCCGAGCTCACTTGACGCTCATACCGCCCTCAACGGGCTCCGGCCGGGACGCTTGCCGCTAACGTCTCGGTAGTGCTCAAGCCAAGCCTGCGCGTCGCGCTTGCGACGGCGCTCCTGAGCGGCGGCTCCGCGATCGTCGGCGTACCGGCGGCCGGGGCGCTGGCGTTCACCTCCTGCGCCAACAGCCCGGCCTTCAGCTGCGCGACCCTGCCCGTGCCGCTCGATCGCTCAAGCGACATGCCCGGCACGATCCCGCTCAGCGTCGAGCGCCGGGCGGCCGGCGCCGTTCAGAGCCACGACGCCGTGCTGGCGCTCGCCGGCGGTCCCGGCCAGGCCACGCTGCCACTCGGTGAATTCATCGCCGAGGCGCTTTCGCCGGCGCTGACGAACCGCGACCTGTTGATCTTCGACCAGCGCGGCACCGGCGCCTCTGACCCTCTCAGCTGTCCGGCGTTTGAAAGCTTCCCCACCGGCAGCGAGGGTCAGCTGTTCGAACAGTGCGCCCTGCAGATCGGCCCCGCCCGCGGCGCCTTCACCACCCAGGAATCGGTCGAAGACATCGAGACGCTGCGGCGGGCGACCGGCTATGAAAAGCTGGTCCTGTACGGCACCTCCTACGGCACCAAGGTCGCACTCGAGTACGCCGAGCGCTATCCGCAGCACGTCGAGGCGCTGGTGCTCGACTCGGTCGTGCCCACCGACGGGCCGGAACCGTTCGCGATCCCGTCCCTGCAGGCGATCTCCCCGGTGCTCTCAGAACTCTGCTCCGAGCGCGCCTGCGACGGCGTCACCACCAACCCGCTGGCCGATCTCGCGCGGCTGACGGCACGTCTGCGCAAGCATGCCCTCGGCGGGTCCGCCTGGGACGGCGACGGCCGGCGCCACTCGGTCACGCTGGATGAGGTCGGGCTGCTCGACATCCTCGAGGCCGGTGACCTCAACCCGGCGCTCAGAGCGCTGCTGCCGGCCGCGGTACAGTCGGCGCTTCGCCACGACCCCGATCCCCTGCTGCGCCTGCACCTGCTCTCAGAGGGGCTGATCCCGACCGTGCCCGTCAATCCCCGCGGCGAAGAAGGCTCCGCCGCCATCGACGAAGCGCTGTTCGTGACCACGACCTGCGAGGAGACGCCGTTTCCCTGGCAGCGCGCCGGCTCGCCGGCCACGCGGCTCGCGGAAGCGCTCGACTTCCTGCGCGGCCAGCAGAACGCGGTGTTCTACCCGTTCGACAGGACCACGGCGCTGCTCAACAGCCTGGTTCCCGACTGTGACGACTGGCCTGACGCATCGCCGGCGCCTCCCTCGGGCGCCGCATTGCCGAACGTGCCGACGCTGATCCTGTCGGGCGCACAGGACCTGAGAACCCCGACGTCGAACGCCCGCAAGGTCGCCGCGCTGATCCCGGACGCGCAGCTCGAGGTCGTCCCCTTCACAGGTCACTCGGTGCTCGGCAGCGACTTCAGCGGCTGCGCCGAGCGCGCCGTGGCGGCGTTCTTCGGCGATTCGCCCGTGCAGCCGTGCACGTCCACCACGAACCGGTTCGCCCCCACGCCGATAACTCCGTCCCAGCTCGCCTATGTGCGCCCGGCTCGCGGGCTCGCCGGCAAGGCCGGGAGGACCCTCACCACGGTGCTCGACGCACTCGTCGACCTGGACCGGCTCGTCACCGCCGCCACGCTGCAGGCCGATGGGACGCTGCCCAGCGGCTCGAGCTTCGGTGGCCTGCACGGCGGCTACGCGAGGCTCACCACGTCCGCGGCGACGCTCAGGGACTTCACCTTCGTGCCGGGCGTGGAGCTGAGCGGAACGTTCCCCGTCAGGAACGGCAGGCTGCAGACGGCGACGATACGGATCTCCGGCGCGGACGCCGCGCGGGGCACGGTCAGGCTCGGATCGGGCACCCAGGTCACCGGCACGCTGGCGGGCAAGCGCTTCGCCCTCAGCATCGCGGACGTCAAGGCCTCGCGCGCCGGCGGATCAGGCGAATGGCCGGCGTACCCCGTGACCCTGCCCCATCCGGGCCTCGTCGAACATCCGCCGGCGGGCGCACGCTGAGCTGCGCCGATGGCGCGGCCCCACCGCCGGCGCGCCGCGCCGCGCCACTACGCCGCGCCACTACGCTTGAGCTGACCGTGCCCAACACACTCGCCGCCGAGACCTCGCCCTACCTGCGCCAGCATGCCGAGAACCCGGTCGACTGGCTGCCATGGGGCGAGACGGCGCTGGCGCGCGCTCGCGCTGAGGACAAGCCGCTGCTGGTGTCGATCGGCTACTCCTCCTGCCACTGGTGCCACGTGATGGAGCGGGAGTCCTTCGAGGATCCGCGCACCGCCGAGCTGATGAACGCGAGCTTCGTGTGCGTCAAGGTCGACCGTGAGGAGCGCCCCGACGTCGACGCGCTGTACATGGAGGCGGTACAGGGGATGACCGGGCAGGGCGGCTGGCCGTTGAACGTGTTCCTCACGCCCGAGCAGCTGCCGTTCTACGGCGGCACCTACTTCCCGCCGGAGCCCCGCCACGGCATGCCCGCCTGGACTGAGGTGCTGAACGCGATCGCCGAGTCCTGGAGCGAGAACCGCGAGCAGATCCGCGCGGGCGGGGAGAAGCTTCGCGAGGGACTGTCCGGCGGGGCACGTCTCTCACCCTCGCCGGAGCCGATCGACGCGCGCGCGCTCGAGCTGGCGGTTGCGCGCCTGGCCGAGAGCTATGACGCGCGCAACGGCGGGTTCGGCGGGGCGCCCAAGTTCCCGCAGGCCTCGACGATCGAGTTCCTTTTGCTGAGGGGAGAGCGCGAGATGGCGCTCGAGACCCTGCGCGCGATGGCGGGCGGAGGCATACACGACCAGATCGGCGGCGGTTTCGCCCGCTACAGCGTCGATGCCGGCTGGACGGTCCCGCATTTCGAGAAGATGCTGTACGACAACGCACTGCTCGCCCGCGCCTACCTGCACGGCTTCATGGCCTTTGGCGAGTCGGCCCTCGAGGATGTCTGCCGCGACACCCTGGATTGGGCGCTGCGCGAGATGCGCGGCCCCGAGGGCGGTTTCCACTCGGCCCTCGACGCCGACACGGAGGGCGTCGAGGGCCGCTTCTACGTGTGGAGCGCCGCCGAGCTGAGGGATGTCCTTGACGCCGACGCCGACGCCGCGATCGCCTGGCTCGGCGTGAGCGAGGCGGGCAACTTCCTTGACCCGCACCACCCCGAGCCGGGGCTGAACGTGCTGACCGACCGCGGCCCCCGTCCCGAGGGGGCCGGCGGGCAGGGGCCTAGCCGCGAGAGCATCCGCGAGCGCCTGTTCGCGGCCCGGGAACGCCGTCAGCGCCCCGCTCTCGACGACAAGCGGCTGACGAGCTGGAACGCCCTCATGATCACGGCCCTCGCCGACGCCGGCGCCGCGCTCGATGAGCCCGCCTACCTTCGGGCAGCGGCTGAGTGCGCGCAGTTCGTCCTTCGCGATCTGCGCGACGAGCGCGGCCGGCTGCTGCGCACATACAACGACGGCCGCGCAAAGATCGACGCCTTCCTCGAGGACCACGCGTTTTTGCTGGAGGCGTTGATCGCGCTGTTTGAAGCCACCTGCGAGGAGCGCTGGTTTCACGAGGCGACGGCGCTTGCCGATCAGATGATCGATCGCTTTGAAGACCCCGAGCGCGGCGGCTTCTTCTCGACCGCCTCAGACGGCGAGGAGCTGATCACGCGGCGCAAGGACCTCGAGGACACGCCGATCCCGTCCGGCAGCTCGAGCGCCGCCGTCGGCCTGCTGCGGCTCGCCGATCTGACGGGCGAGCCCGCATACGAGCGCCACGCGCTGTCGGTGCTGGCGCTCGTGCGCGACATCGCCCCGCGCCACCCGACCGCGTTCGGCCACGCCCTGCAGGCGATGCACCACCAGCTCGCCCCGATGCGCCCGATCGCCTGCCCGATCCCGCAGGGCAAGCGCCCGCGCTGAGCAGGACATGGCTGGCGCGGGGAGAAACACTGGCCGTGGCAAGCGAAGCGCCGTCGATTGCAGGCGATGGGATGCCGGCGGGCGCCAATGTGCCCTCGGACCATCACCGACCGTTCGGCGGTGACACCTTCGGCATCCAGGCCGAGCGCTTCGCGCGCTTCTTCGGGACGCCGCGATTCATCCTCGGGCAGACCGCGCTGGTCCTTCTGTGGATCGCGCTGAACGCGCTCGCCATCACCCAGGCCATCGCCTGGGACAAGTACCCCTTCATCGCCCTCAACCTCGCCTTCTCGCTGCAGGCGGCCTACGCCGCGCCCCTCATCCTGCTGGCCCAGACGCGGCAGGCCGATCGCGACAAGGTGCGCGACGTAGCGCTCCAGGCCCACCGCGAGGCCGAGGCCAAGCACGTCGCCTCCTACGAGGCACAGCAGGCGCGCGTGCTGGTCGAGGACAAGCAGCTCGCCGAGCAGCACTCGCGCATGCTCCAGCAGAACACCGAGTTGACCGCTCAGGTGGCGAAGCTGACAGGCGAACTGCACAGCGTGATCTGCCGGGACGGCCGGGCGCCGCCCGCGCCGTCCTGATCAGAGGATCGACAGGTAGCGGTCGAGCTCCCACTGGGTGACCTGCACGCGGTAGTCCTCCCACTCCTGGCGCTTGATCTCGATGTAGCGGTTGAACATGTGCTCGCCCAGGGTGCGCAGCACGAGCTCTGACTCGGCGGTGATCTCGATCGCCTCGCCGAGGCTCGCCGGGAGCTGCTCGACGCCCAGGCGCCGGTGCTCCTCCCCAGACAGGTGGTACAGGTTCTTCTCCATCGGCTCCGGCAGCTCATAGCCCTTCTCGATCCCCTCCAGGCCCGCCTGCAACAGGGCCGCGAAGGTGAGATAGGGGTTGCAGGCCGGATCCGGGCAGCGCAGCTCCATGCGCGTCGCCTTCTCGGTGCCCGGGTGATACAGCGGCACGCGCACGAGCGCCGAGCGGTTGCGCCGCGACCAGGCCACATACACCGGGGCCTCAAAGCCCGGGACCAGCCGCTTGTAGGAGTTCACCCACTGCGCGAAGATCGAGCAGATCTCCCTCGCGTGCTTGAGCTGGCCGGCGATGAACGCCTTGGCCACGTCTGACAGGAAGTACTGGTCGTCAGGGTCATAGAACGCGTTGCGCCCGTCCTTGAACAGCGACTGGTGGGTATGCATGCCGGAGCCGTTCTCGCCGAACAGCGGCTTGGGCATGAACGTCGCATGCCAGCCGTACTTCATCGCATACTCCTTGACCGTGATCCTGTAGGTCATGCAGTCGTCGGCCATCTTCAGGGCGTCGGCATAGCGCATGTCTATCTCGTGCTGGGAGGGCCCCACCTCGTGGTGTGTGTACTCGACGTGGATGCCCAGCTGCTCGAGCGCCAGCACCGTCTCGCGGCGGACGTCAGAGCCGGCATCGAGCGTGGTCAGGTCGAAGTAGCCGCCCTCGTCGAGCACCTCTGTCGAGCGGGAGTCGCGAAACAGGAAGTACTCGAGCTCCGGCCCCACGTTGAAGGTGTCAAAGCCCATCGCCCGGGCCCGTTCGACGGCCCGCCGCAGCACATGCCGCGGGTCGCCCTCATACGGCGTGCGCTCGGGGGTGATCACGTCGCAGAACATGCGCCCCACGCCCTGCTCCTCCGGGCGCCAGGGCAGCACCCGGAACGTCGAGGGGTCGGGCATGGCGATCATGTCGGACTCCTCGATCGCGTTGAACCCCGTGATCGAGGACCCGTCGAAGCCCATCCCCGCTTCAAACGCGTCGTCCAGCTCGGCCACGTTGATCGAGAACGACTTCAGCTGACCGAGGATGTCCGTGAACCAGAAGCGGATGAAGCGGATCTCGTGCTCGGCAACGAGCGCCTTCACGTCCTCGGCTGTGAGGGGGGGGTCGGACATCCCGGCGGACCTTAGACGATGCCCGCCGCTCGCGGCTATCGACGGATGGCCAAACCGCGGGGGCTCGAACACCGGCCGGGGCGGACTGCGAGCGTCGCCGTCAACGGCGCTCAGTGACCTGCGACGGCGGCGACGAAGCTTGCGACCTCTTCGGCTTCCTTGCCCTGATACAGCAACGCCGGCATCTGGCCCAGGCCGCGCGCTCGGCCTTCGGCGATCGCGTTCAGCACGAGCGCCTTGCGCCCGGCCGGGGTGGAGATGTCATCGCCCACGCGCACGTCGAGGTTGGGGCCGATCCGCCCGACCGACTTGACTGCCGCGAGCGTGTGGCAGACGGTGCAGGCGTGCGCGAACAGTTCCCGGCCCTTCGTCTGTTCGGCATTCAGGTGCACGCCGCCCACGCCCGCGCTCGCCTTGTGCGCCGAGTTGGATGCCAGCACCAGCGTCGGCACGGCGAGGCCGAAGGCGAACGCCAGCACGACGCCCAGCGTGACCGCACGCTGACTGAGCTTGGATTCGGTGTGCAGCGACTGGCGCGCGCCGCGCGGCCCGCCGTGGATCGCGACGAAGAAGACGCCGGTGCCGAGAACCAGCCAGAAGATCAGGACGGCATAGACCATGGAGGCGAGAACATATCGGGTGGGGCCGTCGAGCGGTCGATCGGGCCGCCCCCCGGCGCTTCACACCCCCGGCGCTTCATGAGAACGCTGTCACCTTCAGCCTCCCCGAAGCTCGAGCGCTAGGCTGGGAGAAGCCAGGCAACCCAAGGAACTGGACGCCAGCCTTGAACATCCTCCGCCGTCTTCCCCTCTATCGGCTGCTTCTGCTGTGCGGCCTCGTGATCGCGGTCGGCATCTCGGCCACGGCGCTCGCGTTCGCTCTCGGCGGGGGGCCCAAGCCGGCGCCCGAGCCGCTCGCCGACGCCATACACGGCGCGCTCAGCGCCGCCCCCGTGGAAGGCGTGAGCGCCAACATCCAGTACACCAACCACCTCCTCGAAGGCGCCAGCCTGGCAAGCGGCGGCGGCGCGGCCGGCGAACTCTCCCAGAGCCCGTTGATCTCCGGGGCTTCGGGCCGCTTGTGGATCGGCAGCGACGGCCACGTTCGCATCGAGCTGCAGGCTGAAAGGGGCGACACCGAGATCTACTCCGATGGACACACGCTGTCGGTGTATGACGCCGCCACCAACACCCTCTACCGCTACACGCCGACGGCCGCAGAAGAAGCCGGGGACTCGAGAACCTGCAGCGGTGACTCCTCCCCCCTGACCTGCTTGAACTACAGGCAGGAGCACGAAGCCCACGGCCACGAAGTCCCCACCGTGGCCAAGATCGATGAAGCGATCTCCCACCTGCGCCGCCACGCGGCCGTCTCTGAAGCCACGCCCACCGACGTGGCCGGGCAGCCCGCCTACACGGTGCGCGTCTCCCCCAGCGAAGGCGGGAGCCTGTTCGGGGGCGCCGAGCTGTCCTTCGACGCGGTCACCGGGGTGCCGCTGCGCGCGGCGATCTATTCCTCTCAGAGCAGCTCGCCGGTGATCGAACTGGCGGCCAGCGAAGTCTCCTACGGCCCGGTGGCGGACTCGGTGTTCGCTTTCTCGCCGCCTCCCGGCGTCAAGATCGAGGAAATCAGGTTCTCACACCACGGCGGCGCCGGCCACGAGGACGGCGCGACCGCGGCCGAAAAGCCCAGCGTCACCACCCACGGCCACGGCGTCACGGCGATCGCCGTGATCGAAAGCAAGAGCAAGGCGGCTGACAGCACGAGCACGAGCGAACAGCTCGAAGGACTGCCCAAGGTCACGATCAACGGCACCAGCGCCAGCGAGCTGCGCACCGAGCTCGGCACGCTGCTCAGCTTCGAGCGCTCGGGCGTGCGCTATGTGCTCGCCGGCTCGGTGACGCCCGGCGCGATCGAGGCACTCGCCCGGGGCCTCTAGCGTGGACGAGGACGCGCCGCCCCGGCGGACGGCATCGTCGTTCCCGACAAGGACGCTGGGAGCGTGGCGTGCTCGGCACGCGAGCGACTGAGGACGCCGTCGGGAGCCACGAGGCCCCGCCGGTCCGCGCGCGGGGGCTGGTGAAGCGCTACGACGAAGTGCTCGCGGTCGACCACGTCGACCTGAACGTGGGAGCCGGTGATGTGTACGGGTTCCTCGGGCCGAACGGCGCCGGCAAGACGACCACGCTGCGCATGGCGCTCGGCCTGATCACCCCAACGGAGGGCGCCGTCGAGCTGTTTGGACGCGACCCGATGCGCCAGGGGGCACGCGCCCTTCAGGGCGTCGCCGGGTTCGTCGAGGCGCCCCGCTTCTACCCCTATCTGAGCGCCCGCAAGAACCTCGAGCTTCTCGCCGCACTGGACGGAGACGGCGCGGTCAGGCGCATCGAGCAGGTGCTCGACGTCGTCGAGCTGAGCCCGCGCGCCAAGCACAGGGTCGGCGGCTACTCCCACGGGATGCGCCAGCGCCTGGGGATCGCGGCCGCGCTGCTGCGCTCACCGAGCCTGTTGATCCTCGACGAGCCGGCGACCGGTCTGGATCCTGCCGGGATGCGTGACATGCGCCAGCTGATTCGCCGCCTGGCCGGCGATGGAATCACCGTGCTGCTCTCGAGCCACCAGCTCCCGGAGGTGCAGGAGCTGTGCGACCGCGTGGCGATCGTCGACTCCGGGCGCGTGGTCTACGAGGGTGCGCTCGCCGACCTGCGCCGCCAGGGCGGGGCGGGCTATCAGATGCGCACCACCGATGACGCCAAGGCGCTTGAGCTGGCGCGTGCCCAGGCCGGCATCGAGCACGCCGGCGGCGGGGCGCACGGCATTCATTTCCAGGCACAGGAGCACGACGTGGGCGAGCTGACGCTGGCCCTCGCCGGGGCGTCGATCGGCATCCTCGCGCTGACGCCTGAGCTGGCCACGCTCGAGGACCTGTTCTTCCGGCTGACCGAGGGCAACGGCGTCCCGCAGCGGGAGGTCGAGATCGCGTGAGCAGCGCGGCGATCAGCCCGCCCGCCCCCGCGCGCAGGGCTCGCGTGCGGCGGCCCTCGACCGCGACCGTCTACCGCTGGGAGCTGCGCAAGCTCATCTCCCAGAAGCGCACCTATCTGGGGTTGGCGCTGGTGGTCATCCTGCCGCTCTTCTTCGTCGTCTTCCAGAACGTCCACCAGCGCCACGACCGCGGCGGGGACAACATCTTCGCCGCACAGATCACCCAATCGGGGCTGGCCACACCGGTTCTGATGCTCCTGTTCCTGTCCGTCTTCATGCTGCCGCTGGCCGCATCGCTGGTCGCGGGCGACATCGTCGCGGCGGAGGATGGAAACGGCACCCTGAAGACGATCCTCACGCGCTCGGTCAACCGCGGCCAGGTATTCGCCGCGAAGACGATGGCGGCCATGACCTACGCGGCCGTCGCCGTGTTCTCCTCGGCCGCCGTGGCCACCGTCGCCGGCATCGCCTCATGGGGGTTTCACTCCGTCAGGAGCTTCTCCGGCACCGTCGTCTCTGCGCCGGAAGCGCTGCTGCTGGTGTTCGCGTCCAACGCCATCTACCTGATCCCGCTGCTGGCCGTGGCCGCCTTCGGGGTGCTGCTGTCCACCGCCACCCGCAACAGCGCAGCGGCGGTGGTGGGCACGGTCGGGCTCGTGATCCTGCTGTTCATCGTCGCCCAGATCCCGGGGCTCGAAGGCATCCGCCCCTACCTGCTGACCGAACAGTTCGAGAACTGGCACGGGCTGCTGCGCACCCCCACCGACTGGACTCCGATCGCACACTCGGCGTGGGTCTGCGCGCTGTACCTCGTGCCGGCGCTGTTCGCCGGCTATCTCATCTTCCTCAGGCGCGACGTCGCGGGCGGGTAGGGCGCTCGGATAGAGCGCCCGTCAGGCCGTCTCGGTGATCTCCGCCGAAAGCTCGACCAGCGACAGCTCGACGTCGCCCATCAGCCGCCTGGCCTCGCGCGGGTCGATCAGCCCGGCGCCGAGGCGCCCGGTGGACTCCGCCCCGCAGGCCACACCGAAGCGCAGGCACTGGTCGGGCGGGCGCCCCTCGTAGCGCGCCGCCAGGTAGCCGGCCAGGAAGGCGTCCCCCGAGCCGCTCTTTGCGATCGGCTCGCGCGGCTCGATGCGCGCGCGCTTCAGGCGCGGCTCACCGTCCACGAGCAGCTGGGCGAAGCAGCCGTCGGGCAGCGTCATGATCGCTTCGCGTGCCCCCAGCGCGGCGATCTCGCGCACCACCAGCGAGCGCTCCTCTTCGCCTGCGAACTCGTGCCCGACCAGCTCCTCCGCCTCGAGCATGTTGGGCGAGACCACGTCGGGCTCGGCGCGCACGGCCTGGCGCAGGGGCTCGCCGTCGGTGTCGACCACCGTCGTCACCTCCATCCGCTCCAGGTCGCCGATCAAAGAGGCGTAGAAGTCGGGGTCGACCCCGGGCGGCAGCGACCCGGCGAACACCACGATCGCCGCGCCGCGAGCGAGGTACAGGAGCTTGTCGCGAAACAGCTCGACCTCCCGCTCGGATACCGACGGGCCGCGTTCGTTGATCTCGGTCTGCTGGCCGGTGGTCGGGTCGAGCACCGAGGTGTTCGTGCGCGACTCCTCGCGGATGCGCACGAAGTCGTTGAGGATCGACTCCTCGGTGAGCTGCTCGACGATGCGCGTTCCCGTGGGACCGCCCGCGAAGCCCGTGGCGATCACCGGCTGGCCGAGCGCCTTCAGGGTGCGCGCGATGTTCACGCCCTTGCCGCCGGCGATCGTCCGCTGCTCGACCGTACGGTGGCGTCGGCCAAGCCGGAAGTTCGGCACCGAGAGCGACTTGTCGATCGCCGCGTTGAGCGTGACCGTGATGATCATCCTGGCTCTGTACCCACCCTTCCAGTGCGCTTCCAATGCGCTTGCACGGCAGACGCTGCCCGCAACGCGCCTCCAAGGCTAGCGGAACACACCGCCGGCGCCATTCACCCCACACCGCCCTCCGCCGGCGAGCCTCCTCACGGGCGAAGCCGGCGAGGATCGCTACGCCGTCTGCAGCCGATCCGACAGCGCCCACGCGCGCTCGCGCAGGCGCTCGGCCTCGGTGCGTGCCGCGCCCGCGGGCTCCCCGCCGCTGCTCAGGTGGGCGTTGGCAATGCTGCGCGATGCCGTGATCAGCCCACCGGCGCGCCCGGGCACGAATGCCGGGGCGAGGTCCTCCACGCGGCCCCCCTGGGCGCCGACGCCGGGGAGCAGGAATGTCGCGTGCCGCATCAGCTCGCGGGCACGCGACAGATGACCCGGCGCCGTCGCTCCCATCACGGCCCCCACGTCGCTCAGGCCCATCTCGCCCACGCCGGGGGCGCCCAGTCCGTCCACGATCGTGGCCAGCCGCTCCCACACCGAGCCCCCATCGCGTAGCTCGAGGTCCTCGACGTCCGCGGCGCCCGGGTTGGATGTGCGCACCAGCGCCAGCACGCCGGCCCCGCCGGCGCGGGCGGCCGAGACGAACGGCTCGATCGCCTCGGAGCCCATCAGCGGGTTGACGGTGACCAGATCAGCTCGCAGCCCGGGCACCGCTCCGAACGGGGTCTCCATGCCTCCCATCAGCGCCTGCGCATAGGCGGCGGCGCTGACCGAGATGTCACCCCGCTTGCCGTCGGCGATCACCAGCAGTCCGAGTCCCCTGGCGTGTGCGGCGACCGCCTCGAGGGTGCCCCACCCGTGCGCCCCCAGCCGCTCGAAGCAGGCCAGCTGCAGCTTGACCGCGACGCACGCCGGCGCCGCGGCGTCGATCAGCGCCCGGCAGTGCCCGAGCACGGCCCCGGCGGCTCGCTCCCCCGGAGATCCCTGCGCGGGCGCTCCGCCCGCATCAGGCCACAGCGCGGCCGGATCGGGGTCGATCCCGAGCACGATCTGCGACTCGCGCTCGGCCACGCGGGTGGCCAGGGTGTCGCCGAACATCGGTCCCGCGCTCAACGACCCTTCACGGCGCTCTTCAGCCCGCTGCCCGCGGTGAAGCGGGGCACGCGCGAGGCTGCGATCTGGATGCGCTCACCGGTGCGCGGGTTGACCCCCATCCGCGCGCCGCGCTCGCTCACGTGGAACTTGCCGAATCCCGACACCGTGACCTCACTGCCCCGGCGCAGAGCGTCCTCCACCGTGGCCAGCACCGCGTCCACCGCGCGCGCCGCATCCTGCTTGGTCAGGTCGGTGCGATCCGCCACCTGGTCGACCAGCTCGGACTTCGTCACTTCTGTCCTCCTCGTTCGTGAAACAGTTGCTCGACGCTAACACCGTTTGCGGACGGGCGCATCCGCAAGAATGCCTCCATGACCATCACCCGGCTCGCCTGGATCGTGACGGTGCTCATCTCGCTGCTCACCGCCCTGCTGCTGCTGCTGTCCGGCTACACCGGTTACGCCGGGCTGAGCGCCGCCGTCGCAGCGTCGGCCGCGATCAACCTGTTCTAGCTTCAAGCCACGCGAGCAGCGCCCGCGTGGCGTGGCCCCGGTGGCTGATCGCATCCTTCTGCTCGTCTGAGAGCTCTGCCATCGTCAGACCGCGCCGGACCTCATCCGGAATGAACGCGGGGTCGTAGCCGAACCCGCGCTCACCGCGCGGCTCGGCCGCCAGGCGCCCGCGACAACGACCCTCGAACACCTGCTCGAGCCGCTGGCCGGGATCGACGTAGGCGATCACGCACACGTACTCCAGCGCGCTGCCCACCGGCGCCTCGCGCATCAGCTTCTGCAGGTTCTCCTCATCGCTGGCGCTCTCGCCCGCGTACCTGGCCGAGCGCACCCCCGGTGCACCGTCCAGCGCAGCAGCCTGGATGCCCGAATCGTCGGCGATGGTCGAGTGGCCGGTGGCCTGCGCCGCCGCGCGCGCCTTGCCCAGCGCGTTCTCGGCGAACGTATCGCCGTCCTCCGGCGGCAGCACGACGTCCGCCGCCAGCATCTCCAGCTCCCACGGCTCGCCCCCGCCCGAACCGGACAGCAGCCGCGCGAACTCCCTGCGCTTGTGCTCGTTGTGGGTGGCGAGCAGGAGCTTCAACGGCCCTACGCCGCCGCCCCGGCTATCGCCTCTTCCTGCGCCGCCCGCAACTTGTCTATGCCCTCGCCGGCAAGCGCCAGCAGCTCGTCCAGATGCGCCCGCGACAACGGCGTGCGCTCGGCCGTCGCCTGCACCTCGACCAGCCCCCCCTCGCCCGTCATGACCACGTTGGCGTCGACCTCGGCGGTCGAGTCCTCGGAGTAGTCGAGGTCCAGCAGCGCCTCGCCGCCGACCATCCCGCAGGACACCGCAGCCAGCGACCCCGTCAGGGGGGAGCGCTCGAGCCGCCCCTCGACGGTGAGCCGCGCACACGCCAGCGCCAGCGCGACATAGGCGCCGGTGATCGATGCGCAGCGGGTGCCTCCGTCGGCCTGCAGCACGTCGCAGTCCAGGTAGATCGTGCGCTCGCCCAGCGCCGCGAAGTCGATCACCCCGCGCAGGGACCGTCCGATCAGGCGCTGGATCTCGACCGTGCGCCCATCCTGGCGCCCCCTGGTCGCATCGCGCTGCTTGCGCTCGCCCGTCGACGCCGGCAGCATGCCGTACTCGGCCGTCACCCAGCCGCTGCCCCTGCCGGCCATCCAGCGGGGCACGCTCTCCTGCGCCGAGGCCGTGCAGATGACGCGGGTCTCGCCGACCGAGATCAGCGCGGAGCCCGTCGCGGTGCGCATGAACCCCGGCTCGATCGTCGTGGGGCGCAGCTCGCCGGGCCCGCGCCCGCCGCTGCGATCGCTCACGCGAGCACCTCGGCCTCGGCCAGCTGCACGTGCTCGACCGTTCCCAGCGGCATCTGCAGAAAGCGCGTCCCAACCTCGCGGAAGGCATCCACGTCGCCGGTGCACAGGAACATGTAGTCGCCCTCCCCCTCGGTGCGCGGATTCTCGAGCTCCCGCGTGCGAAGCGCGTGCTCCACCTGGCGCGCCAGCGCGGCGCCAGAGGTGATCAGGGTCACGTCGGGCCCCAACAGCCGCTGCAGCAGCGGGCTGATCAGCGGGTAGTGGGTGCAGCCGAGTATCACCGTGTCCACGTCCGCTCTGCGCAGCGGCTCGCATGCCGCCCGCACGCCCGCCACGGCCTCCTCGTCGAACTGCTCTCCGGCCTGGATGATCGCCGCGAGGCCCGGACAGGCCACGGCGTGAAGCGTCACGTGGGGATCCACCGCCGCCACCGCCCTCTCATAGGCGCCGCTGGCCACGGTCGTCGGCGTCGCAAGCAGCCCGATGCGCCCGCTGCGTGTGGCGGCCACCGCCCGTATCGCCTCGGGCCGCACGACACCCAGCACGTCGAGGCCAAGCGTCGTCTGGCGCATACGCGCGCTCAGGCTGGGAAGCGCCGAGGAGGCGACCGAGTTGCACGCCACCACGAGCAGCTTCGCGCGCCGGCGAAGCAGCTCCTCGGCGATCTCCGCGGCGAAGCGCTCGATCTCCTCGGGCGAGCGTTCGCCGTAGGGAAAGCGGGCGGTGTCCCCGAGGTACACGAAGTCCTCGCGCGGAAGCCGCACCAGCAGCTCGTGCAGCACGGTCAGCCCGCCGACGCCCGAGTCGAACACGGCGATCGGCCGCGCGCGCGGGTCTGATGAGGCGGTGGCGCTGTCCATGACCGCCATCATTCCAGAGCGCTACGGTCGGGGCCATGGTGCGCGCGCTCGTGGTCTCCAACATGCTGGCCGACGCCGACCACCCCGAGCGCGGGAGCTTCGTCCGCGACCAGGTGGCCGCGCTGCGCGCCCTGCCCGCGCTCGAGGTCGAGCTGTATGAGTTCCCCCATGGCGGACGGGCGCTCGCGCGCGCGAGTGTCGACCTGCGCCGGCGCTTTGCCCCGCGGCGCCCGCGCGGCCCGCGCTTCGACGTCGTCCACGCCCACTTCGGCCTCACCGCCTGGCCCGCCCTCGCCGTGCCCGCCCGCGTGCGGGCGCTGACCGTGCACGGCACCGATCTGAGCCACCCCCGCACGCGCCTGCTCACCGCTGCCGCGCTTCCGCGGATCGACCTGCTCGCCGCGGTCTCCGCCCCGCTCGCCCGCGAGCTGCCCGGCCGCGCCGCGCGGCGGCGAGCGCAGGTGCTGCCCTGCGGCGTGGACATGCAGCGCTTCTCGCCGCTCCCGCGCGCGCCGGCGCGCGCTGAGCTCGGGCTCGACCCCGGCGCGCCCTTCCTGCTGTTCGCGGCCGACCCCTCGCGCCCTGAGAAGCGCCACGACCGCGCGCTCGCCGTCGCCCGCGCGGCGGGCGTCGAGCTGGTCACGCTCGGCGCCGTCGATCCCGTCAGGGTCCCGCTGTGGATCAACGCCGCCAACGCCGTGCTCGTGCCCTCCGAGCGCGAGGGCTTCGGGCTGGCGGTGCTCGAGGCGCTCGCCTGCGACGTTCCAGTCCTCGCCACCCCCGTCGGCATCCAGGCCGACGCCCTGACCGGCGTGTCCGGCACGCTGTGCGCTGCCTTCGACCTCGACCGCTGGCGAGCGGCCGTGGAACCTCATCTGCAGAGCGCCGACCCCCGCGTGGACGGCCGCACGAGCGCGGCGCGCTTCTCCGCGCATCACATGGCCGAACGCGTTGCCGCCGCATGGCGCACGGCGCTTCAGCCGTCCGGCACGGCGCTTCAGCCGTCCGGCTAACATGGATCGGCTGTGGATGAGCCACCCGCCACCACTCCTGAGGCCGCCGCCGCCCCGGCGCCGGCGGCCGACGACAGCCAACCGCTGGGCCCCGTCGGCGACGCCGAGCAACCCGGCTTCCGCACGCGTGGCCGCGCGCGGCGGCGTGCGCGCTTTCTGCGCAAGGCGCGTGAGCTCGCCTACCGCGACCTCGGCGGGCTGGTCTTCAATCTGCACCGCTTCGGGCAGCGCAACGACGCGCTGGTGATCGCAAAGCTGAGCACGCTCAGCCACATCGACGCCGAGTTGCGCTCGCTCGAGGGCGCCCTCGGCGAGCACCAGCCGATGACGGTGCTGCACGAGGCCGGCATCACCGCCTGCCCCCGCTGTGCGGCGCTCCACGGCGGCGAGGACCACTTCTGCCCCAACTGCGGGCTGCCCATCAGTCGTCGCGCCGACCTGCCCATCGCAGGCGCTCCCAGCGCGGCGACGGCCTCCCCCGCCACCGTCGACGCCACCGGTCCAACCAACACCGTCGGGGCCGCCGGCCCAACCGACGGTGTCGGGGCGGCCAGCCCCCCGAGCGATGGCAGCGCCGGCAGAACGTCCACGCCTTCGACCCCGATGCCGCCCAAGCCGGCGCCCGCTCCCGCGCCGGCCCCGAAGTCCGCTCCCGCGCCGGCCCCGAAGTCCGCTCCCGCGGTCGGCGCGAAGCCCGTGCCGGCGCCCAGGCCGGCACCCGCCAGCGCCCCCGCCCCCACCACCGCTCCCGCCGTCGACGCGAGGCCCCCGGCCGCCGCAAACGCCGGCGGATCTCCAGTCGAGCATCCGGCTGCGGCTCCGACCCCCACGGCGGCACCGGAGCCGGCGCCCAAGCCGACCCCCAAACCGGCGCCCAAGCCGGCGCGCAAACCGACGCGCACGCGCGCCCCGGGTGGCCGAGCTCCGGTCCCACCCCCGCCTGCGGATCCCGTGCCGCCCACCACGCCGGCGCCCGAGCAGGGGCCGGCGGGCGATGAGCAGCCCACCGAGATTCTCCGTCCCCCCAGGGCCGGCAAGTGAGCTCCGCCTCGTCGTCGCCGCCCGGGACGACCCCACCGCCTACGACCACCGCATCCGGCGCCGGCGCCCCTCCCCCGGCCGGCGCCCCCGCCCCCGCCCCCGCCGGTGGCGCGAACGCTGCCGCACCGGCGCCTGATGCCTGCCCGCTGTGTGGCACTCCTCTTCGCCCCGACCAGGAGTGGTGCCTGAACTGCGGAGCCGCCGCGCGCACGCGCATGGCGACGTCTTCCGGCTGGAAGGCTCCGGTCATCGCGATCGCGGTGGTGGTCACGCTGTCGCTCGGGGTGCTCGCCGCCTCCCTGGTGTCGCTCAGCGGGAACTCCGCGCCCGTCCTCTCCGTGACGACCGTGACGACTGCGGAAACCGGGCTCACCCCCCCGACGGCCACCGCGGGGGCGGCGACTTCTCCGAGCGAAACCACCCGCACCGCGACAATAGGCGCCGTGAAACCAGGAGCCAGCACCACCGTGAAACCAGAAGCCAGCACCACAGCCAGCCCCTCTCACACGCCCCCTCTGGAAGAAAAACTTCGAGAGCTCGAAGCCCGCGAGCGATCGAGCGAATCCCCCGCCCAAAAAAGACGGCTTCTTGAACAGGAGGCGCGCCTGCGGGCCGAAAAATGAGGGGTGCAGGGCGGCGAGGGCGCTAGGCGGACTCGAACGGAGCCCGCGGAGGGGTACGGTTCCCCGCGATGCCCGCCTCCCAACTGGCGGCCTCGCGTGAGGCCGACATCGCAGTGGTGGGCGCGGGCGCGGCGGGGCTCTACGCCGCGCTGTGCGCCGCACGCGAGCACGCCAGGGTCGTGCTCGTGTCGGCCACGCCGCTGGCCCAGACCGCCAGCTACTGGGCCCAGGGCGGCCTCGCCGCTGCCCTGGCCTCCGACGACAGCTTCGAGCTGCACCTCAGTGACACCGAGCTGGCCGGGCGCGCCCTCGTCAGGCACTCGGCCGCCGAGGTGCTGGTGCACGAGGCGCCCGAATGCGTGCGCGACCTGCAGGCGCTCGGCGTGCGCTTCGACGCCGACCGCTTCGGCCGGCTCGCGCTCGGCCTCGAGGGCGGGCACTCGGTCAGGCGGGTCGTCCACGCCGGCGGCAGCGCCACCGGCCGGCGGGTGGTGCGCCAGCTCTCAGCGCTCGCGGCCGAGGAGCCGCTGATCACGGTCCTCGAGGGCGCCCGCGCCCGGGCGCTGTGGCGCTGGGAGGGCCGCTGCCGCGGGCTGATCTGCGAAGACGACACGGTGGTCGCCGCGCGCGCGGTCGTGCTCGGGACCGGCGGCGCCGCGGCGCTGTGGTCGCGCACCACCAACCCGCCCGGCTCCCAGGGCGTGGGGCTGCTGCTGGCCCACGCCGCGGGGGCCGAGCTGGCCGACCTCGAGCTGCTCCAGTTCCACCCCACCGCGGTGATCGGCGTGGCCGGGCGCGAGGGCTTCCTCGTGACCGAGGCGATCCGCGGCGAGGGCGCCACCCTGCACGACGCCTCCGGCGAGCGATTCGTCGACGAGCTCGCCCCGCGCGACGAGGTCTCGCGGGCGATCGAGGCTCGCCTGTCAGAGACCGGCGCCCAATCGGTGGGACTCGACATGCGCGCGGTCGACCCGGCCAACTTCCCCAACGTGGTGGCCTCGCTGCGCGAGGCCGGGCTTGACCCGGTGCGCGAGCTGATCCCGGTGGCGCCGGCGGCCCACTACATGATGGGAGGCATCGTCACCGACCGGCATGCCCGCTCGACGCTCGAGGGCCTG
>Ga0302326_10006520_pt1 | contig 26162 bp, 30 predicted proteins | sample Palsa_T0_3_FD_202264 | JGI IMG/M metagenome (GOLD analysis project Ga0302326, IMG submission 202264) | Peat permafrost microbial communities from Stordalen Mire near Abisko, Sweden - Palsa_T0_3 | ecosystem: Environmental > Terrestrial > Soil > Palsa > Peat permafrost | place: Sweden: Abisko... | reverse complement strand
GTGTGGTGCTGACGGTGTGGCCGTTTTGCGCCCCGTGTGCCCTGCGCGCCGTGTGCGGCTTGGCGCTTTAGCATCATCGCATGCATTGCGTCGTGCATTTGCGTCGTCGCCGACGTGTGAGCGGCAAGCACTGCGCTTTTCTCACTCGGGCTGAGTGCCGCATCCAGGCGCGCTGCCGCAGCTTTGTGATCGGGATTCGCCGCAATAGCCATGTTGCCGACGATGCTGGCGAGGAGCTCGCGATGCGCCGGAGACAGCGCTGCGAGTACTTGCGTACGCTCGGCGCGGTGGATCTTCTCGACTTGCTCGAAGACCTGCCGCATGCCGGCCATGTCTGGACGTTGCGGCGGCATCGGTGGCGGTGGCGCGCTTTGCGCCAAGGCAACCGATGGTAGCAGGAGCACGCACAAAGCGACGGCCGCGAAGAATTGTTTCATGGGCGCAGGATAACAATCAATGCTTAAGGGCGGCTCGGAACAGCCCCAGGTTACTGTGAGACGAGCGTGAGGGTCGAGGGGTCGATCTGATAGTTCCCCGGGGCAACCATCGCGTTTTGGAACGCGCAGATCACGCTATTGTCTGGTCCCCAAATAACGACGAGGTTGGGCGGCCCGCACGGGGTTTGCTGGAGTCCATAGTCAGCAAGGACTTGCGCGCCCGGACTATTCGGTTCGACTTGATACGATTGATAGACGTTATTATTCGCATCGACGATCGATCCGAACAAAATCGCCGCGGAAAGATCCGCGAAAGCCCACGGCCCCCAGAAGCCGCCGCCCCAATAGATGGGCGCGGGAGCCCAGCTCACGCCGCGATTCCAATACCACGCTTCGCCACCTCCATGCGGATTGTGAACGACCACTCCATGAAAGCCGCGCGCAATCGGTTGCGGCACGCGAGCGGGACGTCCGGCTTGTTGCTGCCGCACTTGCGGCTGTTGCTGTCGCACTTGTGGCTGCGGCGCGATGTCGCGATTGAAGTTGAATCCGCTTTGCGGTTGCGGGCGGCTCACCGGCGCTGGCGCAGGACGAGCAACCGGCTGAGGTGCGCGTGCGCCGCCGCCACCTCTGCCGCCGCGATCGCGCTGACGTATGTTCCGCGCGTCGTGTGCAGGAAGACCATCACTCCGTGCGGCGCAACAACCTGACTTGAATGCAACAAATGATGCGGTTCGGTCGTGAGGTTGACGTAGAAGACGCCGCGCGTGATCGTCAGCTGATGCGTGCGGTCGGGCTTATGCAAGATCACTTGATATGGCAGACAGCGTTGCAGGTCGTGCGGAAACGAACACGCGGCGCTGACAATCTGTAGCCGGTCTTTCCGATCCGGACTGCGCAGCCACAGCGTTGTTCCGCTGAGCGTCGCGTGAACGTTGCGATAGACTTGCGTCGTTCCGTCGCTTTGTTGAACGCGAACGAGCGCTTCAGCGGCACCTCTCGCGGGAAACGCGACGGCGACGCTGAGCACGCATGCAAGGGCGAATGAAAGGCGTCTCATGGCTGGCGCCCGACATAAGGCCGTCCGACGTATCGATGCGGATACGGAGGACTAACGACGGCACCCGAATGCGCAAATGGCCCGCGCACGACACCCCCGCCACCGATCGTCAAACCGAAGGCCGGGCCGTATCCGTAGACGTAGCCCGGATACCACCATCCTGGGCCGTAATATACCGGTCCCGGAACTGGTCCGGAATACGTATAGGGCGTGTCGATCTCGTTGGCGTCGAAGTGATCCCCGGCGCTATATCCCAGAATCGTGACGCTCATACCGGCAGCAAGAGTGAGTCCGGTAGGATTGATGATTGTGCCTTGGTGCAGCTGTACCGTATCGACGTAGCCTTTGCTGTCCGCAACCGTGATATGGAACGGATCGACAATGCTTTGTATGCGTCCCTTGATCGTTTGTTGGGAGTTCGGCTGCGCATACGAGGGAAGCGTCTGGATCGGGGCAGGTTGAGCCTGGGCCGCCTGCGTTGCGAGCGCGCACGCGAACGCGAGTGCAGTTGCAAATGCCTTAATGTTCATCGTTCGTAGTTTTCTCCTTAAACGACGTCGTCTCCGTCGCCAACAGGATGGATTCACGTATCAGCGTCATAGTGTCTCCATTCTCATGTACGTTCTCAAGACGGCGGTCGTGGCGCTGCTCATGACGAGCGTTGCAGTAGCCCAGACGGACAGCGTCACCTTTCCCGCAGACGACAAGGGCGAAGCCGATGCACTTGCGGCCGGCAGCGGATTTCGGGCCGCGGCGCGAACGACGATTGGACCGGTGCTATCCGGGCGCAAACGCACTCGTTCGACAATCCCGCTACAACGCTAATGCGGCAACGGACGCGCATACTCGGGTGGCAGCGTTTCTTGGCGACGCGATGAAATAGGACGAATTGTGATGTTCAAGCATATGTTGGTCGCAATCGACGAATCGCCGCAGTCGGCTGCTGGACTCGATCTGGCAATCGAATTGGCCAAGACGCTGAAAGCCTCGATCACGTTGGTGCACGCGCTCGACCCCGCCGCGCTCGCGACCAGTGCCGATGACGCGGGCTCGACGAGCGTGATGGAAATCGAACTGGACGAGCTGCAGGCTGCCGCAAAAGAGTTGGTCGAGGCGACAACCGCACGCGTGCGATCTGCAGGAGTCGCGGTCGAGGCAATCGTTCGCGACGGCGTGCCTGCGAAAGTGATTCTCGATACGGCAATGCGCAGCAACTGCGATGTGATCGTGATGGGGACACACGGACGCCACGGCATCGAACGGTTCTTCCTGGGTAGTTGCGCCGAACAGGTACTGCGCGAGGCATCGATTCCGGTGCTCGTGAAACGGAGTTGAGATGATTCGCTATGCCCTGCTCTTTGGTTTGCTTTTGGCGTGCATCGCCGGGGCAGCTGCGAATGCCGCGTCGAGCTCGAACGCGCCTTCGATTGCACGCGGAAAATATCTCGTTCGATTCGGCGCCTGCAATGATTGCCATACGCCGGGCTGGCGCGAGACGTTCGGCAAAGTGCCGGTTTCGAAGTGGCTGATCGGGTCGAACATCGGTTTTCGCGGCGCGTGGGGAACGATTTATCCGGCCAACGTGCGGCAGCGCTTTACGCAGATTACAGAAAACCAGTGGCTCGCGATGGTTCGCACCCGCGAAGGTCCGGAGCCGATGATTTGGCACGATCTGCGTGCGCTCTCGCTCGACGACCAGCGTTCCATCTATCGCTTCGTTCGGAGTTTAGGGAGTGCCGGTCCGCCGACGCTGCAAGACGTCCCGCCAGATATCGAACCGAAGACGCCGTATATTACGACGGTGCAGCCGACGAAGTAAGTCCTACCTCGTGCTGCTCGGCGCTTCGCGATTTCAAGAGAAACGTCAACGCTAGAGTTACGATTGCAACGATCGCGAGCGTTGCGTAGGCGTGGACGAATCCGGTAACACCGCCCAGGCTACCCGCGATTCCACCCGCGATCCCTGCGCCAATGATTTGCCCAATGATTAGGAATATCGAGAGCAGGCCGACGGCCGTAGCCCGCTGAGTTTGATCGACTTCGCGCGTGATGATATAGCGCGTTGGCGCCCCGAGCAGCGCGCCGAAACCAATCCCTGCAATCACCATCGACGCTATTGCTCCAACTAAACTCTGCATCGAAAACGCGAAGAGCAAGAGTCCGGCACTCGTCAGCACCGTTCCCAGCGCGAGGACCGCACGGCTTCCAACTGCATCGAGTGCGCGTCCCGCACCCGGAATCACGACAACGAACATGAACGCGCCGATGGCGGCGATCGCTCCGGCTGCGATGAGCGAAATGCCTTGGGCGGCAACGAGCGCGGCCGGGATGAAAAATAGGCCGCCTTCCAGGGCTCCGATCAGAATTTCTAGCCCATAGGTGATCATGATTTGCCGGTTGCGCAAGAGCGACGGCGCAATGACCGGTTGCGCGGCCCGACGCTCGACCGGAATCAGCGCGAGAAAACAGCAGCTTGCGAGGACGAGCGAGAGCGCCGCAGGTGCATTCGCCGTTGCAGATGTTGCGTCGAGCTTCAAGAGCCCGGTCATCGTTGCGAGCAATCCCACGGTTAAGAGTCCCAGACCAGCCACATCGAGCGGGCCGCGAACCGCCGGCGCTACAGCCGGGACATGGCGCAGGGCCAGCGCGATGACGATGAGCGCGAGCGGAATGTTGGCTGCGAAAATCCAGTGCCATGAAAAGAAGTGCGAAATCGTTCCGCCCACGAGCGGACCGATAATTGCGGCCAGTCCCCACGTCGCCGCCACGAGACCGAGCGCCGCACCACGGCGTTCGGGTGGGATGCGATCCGCAATCGCGGCAGTCGCGACCGGGAAGATCCCGCCGGCGCCCACGGCTTGTATTGCGCGCGCCATCAAAAAGATGTCGAAGGTCGGCGCAACGATCGCGAGCACGCTCCCCGCGGCAAAGATTGCGACGCACAACACGTAGATCGAGCGCCGACCGAAGCGATCGGCGAGTTGCGTCATGATCGGAATCGCGACGACGGTCGCGAGCAGGTAGAGTGTGAACACCCACGCGAGCTGACGGGCACCGACGCCGAACGTTGCGCCGAGCGCCGGAAGTGCCGGGGAAAGCACGCCCAAATCGAGTGCGCCCGCGAAAACGCCGAGGCCAAGCGTTATGAGAAGCGGTCTATGCGACGATTCGATCGATCACCATAGCTGCGCAGATCAGCGCCAAGTACAGAAGCGAGAATTTGAAGAGGCTGCGCGCCCAACGTCGCGTTTCGTCTTGCGTGAGCTTGATTGCATAGTAGACGAAGATTGCGCCGAGGATCGTGGCGCAAACGCCATAAACGGCGCCCATGATGTGCAGATCGACGAGCGTCAGCGAAACCGCGACGAGCACGATCGTATAGAGCAAAATCTCGCGCTTGGTGCGCGGGACGCCGTACACGTTGGCAAACATCGGGATGCCTGCGCGATCGTAATCGGCGTTCGTGATCAGTGAAAGCGCCCAGAAATGCGGCGGAGTCCACAAGAAGATAATCGCGAAAAGGCCGAGCGCCGGCAAACCGATCTGATGCGTTACTGCGGCCCAGCCGACGAGCGGCGGGACGGCGCCCGCTGCGCCGCCGATGACAATGTTCTGCGGCGTGCGGCGTTTGAGCCACACGGTGTAGACAAACACGTAATAGAGATTCCCGGCCAGCGAGAGTACGGCCGCAAGCCATCCTGCGAACGCGAAGAGGATCGCAACGCCCGCAATGCCGGCGACGGTAGCCGCGACGAGCGCATTGCGCACCGAGATGCGGCCCGTCGCTACCGGCCGCAACATTGTTCGCCGCATGACACGGTCGATGTCGCGATCGATGACGCAGTTGAACGCGCCCGCCGACGCCGCTGAGAGCGCGCCGCCGAGCAACGTCCAGAACAGAAGCTCCGGCGAAGGCAGGCCGTGCGCGGCCATAACCATCGCAGCCGCCGTCGTGATCAAGAGCAGATAGATGATGCGCGGTTTGCCGAGCTCGTAGTAATCGAGGAGAACACCGCGCCATCCGTCGGTGTGCGCCTTCGCTCCGACCGCGCTGCCGTCGACGCGCGAAAGCGTATTCATGCGGTCTCGAGCGGCGCGCGCACGACCGCAACGTTCGCGCGCGCCGTAGCGCCGTCGAGAAGCCGCGACGCGAGCGCACACACGCTGAGAACAAAGAAGGCCGTCGCATTGATCGCGTGCGCTTCGCGCAGTAGGGTCGGAAGCGAAAACGCGACGTTCGCAAGCCCGAGCATGATCTGCACGATCAACAGCGCAAACGCTCCGAAAACAACGCCGCGCGTGCGTACCGGTGCGACCACTGCCGCCCAAGCCGTGACGATGCTCGCGAGAATAAATGTTGAGCCTGCGATCGCGCGATGCACCGTCATTGCAAGTGGTCCGTGCAGCGTTGCCAGCATCGAGCCGGCGTCCATCGTGCAATATCCAAAGAGCACGAGCGCGCCAAGCGCCCACGTTAATCCATCGCTCTTATCGGTTCGCGCGGTTCCGATCCGCGGTTCGACGCTCGAGAGGATTGCGAGCACGACGAGTAGCGCGAGCAGTGCCATACCCGTCGCCCAATGAATCGCAACGGATGGCGGATTGTTCGCGAGGCGCACGGTCAACGCGCCCAACAACACCTGCACGAAGAAGATCGCCGTCGTGAGCATTGCGACCACGCGCACGAACGCGATCCGATTGCGTTCGCGCCAAGCTGCGATCAGCGTCGCCACGACGAGTACGGAAAGAACAAGAGCAATCAGGCGGTGCGTCCACTCCAGGACGACGCCGCCGGTCAAGGCGGGGACGACCGCGCCCCGGCAGAGCGGCCAATCGGGGCAAGTTAGACCGGCCCCGTTGATGCGCACCCAACTGCCGAGAACGGCCGCAAGAAATGCGGCCGACACAGACGTCAGCGAAAGAATACGAAACACCACGGCTATGCTAGTCTTCTAGCAACGCGGAAGGCAACGACTCCTCGCGGAGGCCGTCTAGCAGCCGTTGACGGCGCCGACGACATGATCGGCTGCCTTGGACTCGTCTCCGCTGATCAGGGGAATTTGCAGGTCGAGCCACTTGGCTTCGTCGTTCGCCATCTTGTTGTAGACCGGATTGTGCCAATAAGCATCGGTCGCAGTCATAGGCGGCGACTGATCCGAGCGATGATCCAACTCTCGGTACATGTCCCCAACCGAATCGCGGCCGGCAATGCGCGTAAGCATGCCCTGCATTTCACCGCCGATGTGCCGCTGCCGTTCGATCGCCCCACTGAGCGCATCCGCGAATTTCTTGAGTTCTTCTTTACGTACGGGATCAGTTGATTCTTTGGCGAGTTTGCGCAGCTCGGTGGCTTGCTTCTTGGCGTGCTCCGCGGAGGTTCGCAAATCGGTTGCGTACTGCTCGAGCTCGTGCAAGCCGTTGATTTTCGTGATGCGATTGCTCGAATCGAGATCGACGGATCGCAGCGTCTGCACGATGATCGTTACGGTTTGGTCGTTCCGGATCGCGCTGCTAATCGCGCTGTTCGCGCGCGTTGCGATCGCGGTGCACTCGCCGCTCGAGTACACGTGACCGATCTCGCGAAGCCCTCCGGCGGACGCGTCTGGGTCAGGGGTCAGCTCAGGCGACGGTGTTGCGGCAGTGGCAAGTGCGACGGCGAGAATGAGCGATACAAGCATCGGGAAAACCTCAGCTTCTAAGGATTACGTGAGTTCTCGGCGGGGCGCCGGGGTATCCTACACTGGGGCCCGAAGCGTTTGCCCGATGCGACGGCTGATAGCACTTGCCTGCGTCGCGCTCTTGTTAGCCGGGTGTCGTGAAGTACGCGTCAAGTCATACGCGCAGGGGACGACGTCTGTCCTCGGACCGCCCCAGATATTGATCGTTCACGACGCCAAAGAGCTCGCGGAGGTCGGCTTGCAGGCGCCACTGCGGTTCAAACACGAGTTCGGAGTCGTGCTGCTGATGGGGCCGCACAAAGACTCCGGCTATCACCAAGTCATCGAGTCGATTCGCGCCAACGAAGATCGCGTGCGCATCGTGGCGTTTGAAAAAACCTCGCTCGACCCGGAACCGACGCGCGAATACCGGACGTACACCCTCTGGATCGTACCAATTTCGGTCTATCGGGCGGGCTCGGTCGTCGACGTCGTCACCCCGAGCGGCGATCCGATCGCATCGATCACGTTGCGCTAGTGCGCCCACGCATTACCCTCGACGACGACGTCATTCGCCGTAATGCGAAGCGCTGGCGCGAACATTCCGGCGCTCAGGTCTGGGCCGTCGTCAAAGCCGACGGATACGGCTGGGGTGCGGCACGTCTCATGCGCATCCTCGAAGACGACGTTGCCGGATTCTTCCTTGCCGACAGCGATGAAGCGCGGGCAGTGCGCGGAATCACACGCCGTCCGATTGCGCTCTTGGCCGAAGCGCCGGTCGATCAGACGGCCGCGTTGCTCGACGACGGGGTCATCCCGAACGTCGCGTCGTTGGAGTCGCTGGCGGCCGCTGCGGGTTGGGCGACCGGCCGCGGGCGGCCGGCTCGGATTCGCGTTGGGATCGTTCCAGCGGCGGGCTGGAGCGGTTTGCTCGAGGACGCAATCGAGCCGTTTGCACGGGCCGCTGCCAGCCTCCCGGTCGAGGTCGACCTCTGGACGCATCTCACCGTCCCGGAGCTCTGGGCCTCACAAATGGAGCGCTTTAGCGCCGCGCGCGGGCGCTTTGCGGCCGCAGGCGTCCACATTGCCGGAATCGATGTTTCGGGCAGCCTCGCGGCCGCCGCGCGCCCACAATGCGACGAGAGCCTCGTACGGATCGGCATCGGCCTTTTCGGCGCGTTCGGTCCCGGGCTCGAGTGCGCGGTTCGGATAGACGCTCCGGTCACCGCTGTACTGCGTTCGGATGCCGTCCCCTCAGCAGGTTATCGCCTCCCGGAACGCGTCAGTAAACCTTGGCTGGCGATTGTCCGATCTGGGTACTCAGACGGCTTGTCGTTAAGATTAGCCGGCACTAATAGTATTGTCTCGATAGGGATGCAGTATGCGGTCCTGGCGCGAAATGAACCGGAACGGGTCGGCCAGACTCTACGATTGCTCGATACGTCGAGTAACTTGTGTATGTTTTTGGAAAATACCGGTGTTACCCCGCACGAGTTCATTGTAGGCTTGAGGCACACCGAAGCGGAGCGCCGTTAGAACATTGATCGAGGAATTCGCGACACGCGTCGTCGCTGACGTCAATCGCCTAGGGATCGTCATGGAGCCGGATGGATCGGCTCTCGAAATCGAAGGAGTTCTCAACCCCGCACTTACCCGCGGGAGAAACAATGAGCTTCTTATGTATGCGCGCGTCGTTGCACGCGGTAATACGTCGCGCGTCGGTCTCGCACGCGGTATCGAAACGAACGGCAAAATCGAATTCGAGCGGCTCGGTTTCGCGTTGGAACCGGAAGCCGAATACGAGCTACGCAGCGTTCCGGGCGGAATGGGCTGCGAAGATCCGCGCGTTACCTTCGTACCGGTCTTGGACAAGTACGTGATGTCGTACACCGCGTTCGGTCCGGAAGGCCCGCGCATCGCGCTCGCGCTTTCCGAAGACGGTTATAAGTGGGAGCGCCTCGGCCGTATGAAATTCGTTGGCGAGCTCATGCCCGTTGGCGACGACAAGGACGCGGTGTTCTTCCCGGAGCCCGTTATCTCGCCGTCCGGCATCAAATCGATCGCGTTCTATCATCGTCCGATGTTGCACATCAGTTCGATTGACGGTCATGCGGCGATTCCGACAATCTTAGAGATGGATCCCGAAGATCGCGAATGCATTCGGATCGCGTACATTCCGCTCGAAGCCGCGCTGAAAGATCCGATGAATCTCTTGACCGCGACCGAAAGCGTCAAGGTGCTCATTCCCGACGGTCACTGGGGACGTATCAAGAACGGCGGCGGAACGCCTCCGGTGCGCACGGAGCACGGTTGGCTCTCACTCTTTCACGGCGTCGACGCGGTCGAGCACGAAGGTCGCATCACGCTGTGCTACAGCGCCGGACTCGTGTTGCACGATCTCGATCAGCCGCATCGCGTACTCTACCGCTCGCCGGAACCGGTGCTTTCGCCCGACACGGTTGAAGAGCGTACCGGCATCGTCAACAACGTCGTTTTCCCGACGGGCATAGACTGCAAAGGTAACGGCGTCTACGACGTTTACTACGGCGCAGCCGACGCAAAGGTCGCGCGCGCGCGCTTGGGCATAGAGATCGAGTCGGTCTGACCTCGCAGCCGCCGATTTGGCGTTTCTTTGCAGCCGCGACCGTGCTTGTCGCGGCTTTTGTTTTCGCGATCACGCTCCGCAAAATGTCGCCGCCCGATCTTCGCGTTTCGGCGCGCGCGAGCGGAACGCCAAGTGCCTCGCGCGCGCAATCGAATGGGAGTGTCGCGTCGACGTCGCTCGCAGGTGATGCGCCCTGGGCGCTTTCCGCGCTCCCAGCTTGTGCGCGCCAACACTCCGAGGATCACGGCAGTGCCGCAAGCCTGCGCGCGAAGATTCCCGCGAGCGCGACTACGGTCGATGGAACGGTGCACGCGGGCCCCTGCACGATCAAAATCACGGCGAATGGGATTATCGTGCGACGCGGCAGCGACCGACTGCGCATCCCGCCGCCGGCTCGCCTTCTTCACTGGAACGACCGCTACTATCTGTACGATGATGACAGGAAAGGCGCGGTACTCCGCGTCTATTCTTTCATAAAGTGAGCTTGGAAACCGAAGTCGAGCGTCGACGGACATTCGCGATCATTTCGCATCCGGACGCCGGCAAGACGACGTTGACCGAAAAGCTGCTGCTGTACGGTGGAGCGATTCAAACCGCCGGACAAGTTGCGGCGCGCCGGCGCGCGCGTGCGGTAACGTCGGACTGGATGGCACTCGAACGCGAACGCGGCATTTCGATCACATCGACGGTGCTGCAATTTCCGTATGAAGGCTACGCGATCAATCTGCTCGATACGCCGGGTCACCAAGATTTCGGTGAGGATACGTATCGTACGCTCCTGGCAGCCGATGCGGCTGTGATGCTGATCGACGCCGCCAAAGGCGTCGAGCCGCAAACGCGCAAGCTATTCGCGATCTGCCGTGCACGCGCTATTCCCTTGTTCACGTTCATGAACAAGATGGATCGTCCGAGCCGCGATCCGCTCGAGCTGCTCGACGAGCTCGAATCGATTCTCGGCATCGGAGCGTACCCGATCAATTGGCCACTGGGTTCGGGTCCCACGTTCCGTGGCGTTTACGATCGTGCGAGTAAGCAAGTGCATCTCTTCGAGCGGACGGAGCACGGCGCGAAGCGCGCACCGGTTGAGGTGAGCGGACTCGATGACGAACGGTTGCGTGGGCTCGTCGATGAGACGACGTACCAGCAGTTTCGCGATGAGATCGAGCTCCTCGAAGGTGCCGGCGAAGACTTTAATCGCGAGGCAATGCTCAGCGGTGCTAAGACGCCGGTATTTTTCGGGAGCGCCGTCACGAACTTCGGCGTGCAATTGTTTCTGGACGCCTTCGTCGATATGGCGCCGTCGCCGGTTGCACGCCAGGGCGTTCGCCTTCCCGGACGCGAGCGTGTTTCGGTCGAGCCCGCGACGGATCGCTTCAGCGGTTTCGTCTTCAAGATTCAGGCCAACATGGATCCGCGGCATCGCGATCGGGTCGCCTTCGTCCGCGTCACGAGTGGCCGCTTCGAGCGCGACATGATGGTGCACAATGCGCGCAGCGGGAAAGACGTGCGTCTCACGCGCGCGATGAAGCTCTTTGCGGCCGACCGCGAGGTCGTCGACGAAGCGTATGCCGGCGACGTGGTGGGATTGGCAAACCCCGGCATCTTCGCAATCGGCGACACGCTGTGCACCGGCGATCCCATCGCCCTGGATCCGATCCCCTCGTTCGCACCGGAGCACTTCGCGTTCGTGCGCAGCCCCGACACCGCGAGCTACAAGTCGTTTCAAAAAGGAATCGAGCAGTTGCGGGAAGAGGGCGCGATTCAAGTTTTCTTTACCGCGGATCGCACGCGCATGGAGCCGATTTTGGCGGCGGTCGGCGAGCTACAATTCGAAGTGACGAAGTATCGCCTCGAAGCTGAGTACGGCGTGCGCACGGATTGGTCGCGATTGCCGTTTACCTTTGCGCGGCGCATCGTCGGAAATCACGAGACGATCGCGTCCGCGCAGATGCCGTCGGCCGCGCGTATCGCCGAGGATGCCTCAGGCGGACCAGTGGCATTATTCGAAAGTGATTGGAGCGTCCGTTTGGCCGAGGAATGGAACCCGGGTCTTCGTTTCGTAGCCTTTGAAGATTCGTCACAAGTGCAAGGAGAGGTCGCATGAGCACGAGCGGGCCTACTCCGCCGATTCCCGTCACCGGAACGGTCCGGCGCCGGAGCGGCGGAATCCCGATTCCTAAGCGCGTCGCGTGGTTCATTATCGCGGTGCTGTTCGTTGCGATCGTGATTTCGGTGACGACGCGTCACGAGAGCAGACAAGAGCGCCTGGTCACGCGGATCATCACTGCCGTACAGCGCAACGACATGACGCCGGTTGCAAGCGATTTCGATGCACAGGCACGCGAATCGATGACGCACGCAAAGGTCGGCCACCTTGCCGACTTGCTTGCCCCGATGGGGGCGCTCAAGAACGTCGAGGAGACGACGCCCAAAGACGCGGCTCCACGCGACCACGAATATCTCGCGCACTTCGAGAAGGGCAATTGGCAGGTCAAGATGCCCGTCGATATCGACGGGAAAGCTGAGAGTTTTTATATGCGGCGTTCGAGCGGCCAATGAGCGATAGCACGACGCTTCCGAGCGTAACGTTCGATGATGTCGCGGCCGCAGCCGCGCGCATAGAGGGCGTGGCGCATCGTACGCCGGTGATCACTTCACACACACTCGACAAGCTGACGAGTGCGACCGTATTCATCAAGGCCGAGAATTTTCAACGCATGGGTGCGTTCAAGTTTCGCGGCGCCTACAACCGCATCTCGCAGCTGTCTTCCGATGAACGAGAACGCGGCGTCGTTGCGTTCTCGAGCGGCAATCACGCGCAGGGCGTCGCGCTCGCTGCGCAGATATTGAACGTGCCGGCAACGATCGTGATGCCGCACGATGCACCAAAGGCGAAGGTCGCAGCGACCCGCGGTTACGGTGCGGAGATCGTGCAGTACGACCGGTTCCGCGAAGACCGTACCGCGATCGCGCGCAAACTTGCCGACGAACGCGGTGCGACGCTCGTGCCGCCGTACGATGATCCGCATATCATCGCGGGGCAAGGTACGGCTGCGCTCGAGCTGTGTGCGACGTCGGGACCGCTCGACATGCTGCTCGTGCCGGTCGGCGGCGGCGGACTCTTGGCCGGCTCGACCTTAGCCGCAATCGAAAACTCGCCGTCGGTCGAAGTCTACGGCGTCGAACCCGAAACGGGTAACGATTGGCAGCAGTCGCTCGCGCGAGGCGAACGCGTCACGATCGACGTGCCGAAAACGATCGCAGACGGCATTCAAACGACGGCACCGGGTGTGCTGCCGTTTGCGATTTTTCAGCGTTACGGCAAGGGCATCGTGACGGTCAGCGACGATGAGCTGCGCACCGCGATGCGGTTTGCCTTCGAGCGACTCAAGATCGTCATCGAGCCAAGCGGGGCGGCGGGACTTGCAGCGCTGATGCACGCGAAAATACAAGCGCGCGGACGTCGCGTCGGAATCATTATCAGTGGGGGCAACGTCGATCCGGCCGTCTTCGCGGAAGCGATCGCTTCAGCGAGTTAAAACGGGTGCGACCGAGCTTCGCACCCTGGATGGACTATTGCTTGATGTCACCACAGGCAACGTAGGTCCCTACCTCGTTGGGTGACTTGTGAACGTTGACTGCAAACGGGCCGGCCAGCAGCGACGCAAGCGAAACGTTCTCGAGCGTCGTTGACGACGAACCGTTACTGAGGCTCATCAGGGGATACTTCGGTTTCGGATTGAGTTTCGCGCAGGTTCCATCATGGATGTGAACCGGCTGCGTCGCGGCGGTCGGATTCGTCATTTCGACGTAAACGACGAGGTTCGGACCGCGTTGGAGGAACGTTACGGTGCCCCACTCGCCGGAGCCGTTTTGAGAATAGACGGGAATCGACAGGTGATCATCTGCGGGAGACATTTGGGCGAGGACTGTCGCCGGGACGGCGCCGCATAGCACCGCCAGCGAAGCGAGCAAAAATAAACGCTTCATGGCCCGGCCCGTTCAGTCTTAAGGCGCTACGCCCCTGGTTCTAGCGGCCCATGGAGTAAAATTCGGGGTTGGGACGCATGTCCATCAGCCCGGCCATGCGATTCGAAAAGCCGAAAAATGCGGCGATCGCGGCAATATCCCAAATATCGTCGTCTGAAAATCCCCCAGCACGCAGTTCGTCGATCTCTTCGTCGGTAGCGGCGAAACCCGGTTCGTTGACGTGCGATGCAAAGGTGAGAATGGTGCGCAAACGCGGCTCGAGATCGGCCGTCTGCCAGTTGTTGGCAATTTGCTCGGCGAGGATTGGATTTTTCCCGATAACGCGTAATGCCGCGCCGTGCGCGGTCATGCAATATTGGCAGAGGTTTTCACTCGAGACCGCTACGACGATCGCCTCGCGCTCGGCGCGCGAGAGTCCGCTCTCGCCGCGCATCAGCACATCGTGGTAGTGCATGAACGCGCGAAAGTGTTCGGGCCTTCGCGAGTACGCGCGAAAGACGTTCGGAACAAATCCGATCTTGCCTGAATTCTGATCGTAAATCGCGCGAATGTCGTCCGGAAGCTCGTTCTCCGGAGTCTCGCCAAAACGCGAAAATCGTCGTTCTGTAATCATACGGTTGCCTTCAAATCAGAAAGAACGGCGCGCGCGGCACGCCGGCCGGGGACACCGGTAACGCATCCGCCCGGATGCGTCCCCGATCCGCACAGATAAAGTCCGTCTAGCGGTGTGCGAACGTTGAAGCGATCTTCAAAGATCTGACCGGGCAAAAGTTCGCCGTGGAAGATATGCCCTCCCGAGATTCCGATACGCGCTTCGATGTCGGCCGGTGAGAGAATATCCCAGTCTTCGATGAGATCGAGCAGATTGGGTGCGTATTGCGCCAGCGTTTCAATTATCGTTCGTACGATCGTCCGTTTTTCGTTCGCATTCCAACGAATCGCGGCGCTGTACGGAAAGTATTGCGCAAAGATCGAGAGAATGTGCTTGCCGGCCGGTGCGAGCGAGTCGTCGGTCGGCGTTTGCATGAAGCACTCGAGCATGGGCGCGCGCGATGTACCGCGACTACGTGCATCCTCATATGCGCGCTGCAGATAATCGATATCGGGCGCAACGTGAATCGTCGCTTTGTGGTGTGGCTGAAGATTCGTTCCGGGTCGTGCACTAAAATCGGGCAATCCGCCGAGCGCGAGATTGATCTTGAACGAGACGCCTTCGGCGCGCCACGATTGCACGCGTTCAAGGAACGCGTTCTCAAACGCATCGCTCGGGCACAAGCCCAAGAACGTCGTTTTCGGATCGGCGTTCGAGAGAATCGCGCGCGCGGCAAACGCGCGTCCGTCCACGCAGCGTACTTCCATCCGTCCATTGCGCGCAATCCCTATGACCTCGGCGCCACTATGCACGTCGACGCCTGCGGCTCGCCCCGCCGAGGCGACGGCAGCCGACAGCGCACCCATGCCGCCGCGCACGAATCCCCAGGCGCCTTGTTCGCCGAGCACGCGTCCGGCGTAATGGTGCGCCAAAACGTACGTCGTCCCGGGGTCGCGCGGCCCGGCGTAGGTTCCGATCAAACCGTCCGTTGCCAGCGTGGCTTGCAGCACCGGCGTCTCGACGAAGCGCGAGACGTATGAGCTGACCGGGAGATCGAAGAGCTCGCGCGTTGTTCCATCGAGTGCGTCGAGTCTTGGGTCGTCGTCGTCCAAGTGATCGAAGATCTCAGCGCCAAGCCCTTCGGCGCTCTCGGTAAAGGCTTCAAATCCCCGAGCGTCCGATTCGGAGAAGCGTCCGATCTCCCGGGCATTCGCGGCCGCATCCGAACCGAGCAGCAGCGAACGGCCGTCGAGCAACGGCGTAAACGACGCCGGCTCTTTGCGATACGCACTGAAGCCGTGCCGCTCGAGTTCCAGCTCGCGAACGATGACCGGATCGAAGAGGCTGCAGACGTACGAGGCGGTGGAGACGGTGAAGCCCGGCCAGGTCTCTTCGCAGCGCGCCGCGCCGCCGATCGTGGCTGACTTTTCGAGAACCGCTACGCGCGCGCCGGCTTGGGCGAGATATGCGGCGGCAACCAGGCCGTTGTGGCCTGCGCCGATGACGATTGCGTCGTACTCAGCCTCGGCCATTGGGACGCGGCTTGAACGGGGCTCCGATTTTGAACTCGCCGTCGTGGCGCAGCGTGAGATCGACGTCGTCGCATCCGATCGGCGAGAAGTCCGCGCAGTCGTGCGGGCGAGCCGGATAGATGCCGCAATAGTGCTGCCCGGATTTTGGGCCCATGAGGAAAACGCAGGCGCTGCCGCTGTCGCTGGGGTCGACTTTCTTGAGCCAGCCGACGGAGTGATCGTCGGGTGCCGGGCGCGCGTTCACGTACCGCTTCATCGTCATTTTGTACGAAAGTCCCAAATGCTTCGCGATGCGCTCCACGTCGGCTTTGCTGACGAACGGTTCGTACGCCTTGCAGCATTCCGCACATCCCGGCGGGCACGCGACATTGTCGGGCAGATCGCGCAGATGTTCGCGCGCAAGCTCGACGACGCGTTCGATTGCAGCCACGAATTCCGGATCGTCGTTATATTTGTACTGCCACTCTTTGCTCGTGATCTCATTCGCATTGTATTTGCGAGTGGTTTTTTCGTTGTACGTGATCGTGATGTGTTCTTCATCAATCTCGATCGAGTTGAATTGATGTAACGTCTCGAGATCCATGAGCTCGATCTTGGTGGGCTGCTTCGTCTCGCGCGTAAACGCCGACAGCTCGCGCCGCGCGCGCAGGGTAATGAGATCGATCGTCTCCATAGCGACGGCCTTACGCTTCACGCGCAATGTGAACCTTTGCAACCTTGGAACAGCGGCAGGGTCCGTGATTGACCGGGGGAAGGGGTACGAAGTCGTCGTGGAGGCACAACGTACTGACGCAGATCGCGTCCTCAACGCGAGCATCTCTCTGGCCCTGGACAAGCTCGTCCAGCAAGGCGAGTTCTATCCGTTCGGTGTTGCGCTTACGCGCGAGGGACAGATTGCAGTGCTCACGACGCAAGAGACGTCTGCGCGTCCGACGAGTGATGCGTTCCTGGGTGCGCTCCACGACGCGCTCAGCGACGGCGCACGCTCCGGAAGCTTCAAAGCCACCGGAGTCGTTGCCGATTTCTCGTTCGAGCGTCCGCGGGAAACCGGCGAGCACGACGCGATACGCGTCGCGGTCGAAAGCGCAGACGGTGAGGCAGTGACGTGCTTTCTGCCGTACACGCTCGTTATGCCGGGCGGGACGCGCGACGTGCGGCCCGGTCAACCGTTCGCGCAGCACGGCGAGCGACGCATCTTCACGTAGGGAGTACGCCGCGCGGCCCGAAGCGCGAAAACCGTGAAAGCAATCGGAGTTGACCTCGGCGGGTCACACGTCATGGCAGCGGTTGTCGAAGACGACGGCTCGATTCGCAGCAAACACGAGATCGACGTCGTCGATCGCTCCTTCGACAACATTATGAAGCTTCTCGAGACGACGATCCAAGGCGCGCTCAGCGATGCCGGATCGAACGTCGTTGGAATCGGAATCGGTTCGCCGGGAAACATCGATCCCGACACCGGCACGATTCGGTACTCGCCGAATTTCGGCTGGAAGGACGTTCCGCTCGGGCCCAAACTGCGCGAGCGCTTCGGCATTCCGGTCTTCGTCGGAAACGACGCGCGCTGCGCGACGCTGGGTGAATATACGTACGGCGTCGGACGCGGGACCCAAGATTTCGTTCTGATCACGCTCGGCACGGGCATCGGCGGCGGGATCGTAGCCGACGGTAACCTCGTCCTCGGCCACGCCATGGCGGCGGGCGAGGTTGGGCACCACCAGATCCGTCCGACCGACGGTTTCGTGTGCAGCTGTACGAAGATCGGCTGCTTCGAGGCGCAAGCCTCAGGTACGGGGCTCATCCGTCACGCGATGGCGCTCGTTCCGTCGTTTCCGCGCAGCACGCTTCTGGCGGGTCCACCGGCCGATCTCGGTTCGAAGCGGATTCGCAAGGCCGCGCAGGCAGGCGATCAACACGCGGTCGCGGCTTGGAAGAACTACATTTCGGACCTGGCGCTCGGCGTCGCGAACATCATCGCGTTCGTCAATCCCGAAGTCATCGCACTCGGCGGCGGCGTCAGCAAAGCGGAAGAGTTTTTGCTCGATGCGGTTCGGCCGCTCGTCGACGATCTCGTGACGATGGCACCGCGCGGCTCGACGCGCATCTCGATCGCGCAATTCGAGAACGACGCCGGGGCACTCGGTGCGGCGACGATGGCGATGCGCGGCGGATTGACGACCGGCAAAGTCGCCTAGGTGCGGAGCTTCGTCGCTGGCGTTGCGTTGGCGCTCGTCGCCTTAGCGCTAGCCGTCTATTTGGTCGTGCAAAACGGGTGGATCGATCCACGCGCCGACGACGGCTACATGCCGATGGAGAAGTGGGCTTCGCGTGTCGTGCCGCGCGCGATCCGCAAGGACAGCCAGGGTCTTACCAGCCCGATCGATGCAACGAGCGACAATCTCGTCGCGGGCGCTAAGCTGTACGGTGCGAACTGCGCGATGTGCCACGGCGCCTCTGACGCTAAGGAGTCGAACGTCGCGAAGGGCTTGTACATCAAGGCGCCGCAGCTCGCGAAAGACGGCGTCGAAGACGATCCCGCTGGCATGACCTACTACAAGATCGCGCACGGCTACCGCATGACGCCGATGCCGGCGTTCAGCAAGTCGCTCGATGATACGCAGCTCTGGCAGCTCGCGCTATTACTGAAAAACATGGACAAACTTCCGCCCGCGGCAGAAGCCGAGTTCAAGAGGGTCCCCTCGCAAGCTCGTTAGGGCGCGTTTGCGCCGGCGTCGAGGCCGAGAGCGACCATCATGCGCACGCCGTATTCCAGCGCGCCTTCGTCGATATCGAAACGCTCGTGATGGTGCGGGAACGATGAACGTTCGCTGCCGCGGCAGCCGACTTGGAAGAAACACGACGGTACGCGCTGCGCGAAGAATGAGAAGTCTTCGGCGCCCATCAGTTTCGGGAACGACGTGACGTGCTCGGAGCCGAGCGTATTCTCGGCGAGGACCTTCGCGTACGCGGTCTGGACCGGATCGTTCTCCGTCACCGGATAGCGCCACAGATAATCGAAATCGTACGTCGCGCCCGATGACGCGCACACGCCGGCAAGGACACGCTCGATGCGCTCTTTCATCGCTTTGCGAACCTCAGCGTCAAAGGCGCGCACCGTTCCCTTGAGCTTCGCGCTGGTCGGAATGACGTTGTACGTCGTTCCCGCATGAAACGCGCCGATCGTTACGACCGCGGGCTCGATCGGGTCGATCACGCGGCTGACGACTTGCTGCAAGCTGACGACGAAATTCGAGGCGACGAAGATCGGATCGATCGAGAGATGCGGTGCAGCGCCATGGCCGCCCTTACCGTGAATCGCGATATCGATCGAATCGCTCGACGCGTAGAGCGGGCCTGGCGTGAAGCCGACCATTCCGACCGGATGCTTCGATGCAAGATGCAAGCCGTAAGCGCGCTCGATCCCGTATTCCTCGAGAATTCCGGCTTCGACCATGGCCTGCGCACCGCCCAGGCCCTCTTCGGCTGGCTGAAAACACAGCACGACAGTTCCGGGAATCTCCGCTCGCTTTTGTGCGAGAATTTGCGCTGCGCCAAGCAGCATTGCGACGTGTCCGTCGTGTCCGCACGCGTGCATCGTTCCGTCCGACTGCGAACGATAATCGGTTTCGTTGAGTTCCAGAATCGGAAGCCCGTCCATGTCAGCGCGCAGCATGATCGTCTTGCCGGGCCGCCCGCCTTTGATGATGCCGAGGACACCGGTTTGCGCGATGCGCTCGTGAACTTCGATACCCAGCTCGCGCAACTTTGCGGCAACGATTCCGCTGGTACGCACTTCTTTGAATCCAAGCTCGGGATGTGCGTGCAGATCGCGCCGTGTGGCGACAACGAAGTCGAGCAATCCGCTCGGAACGTCGATGACGCTCATTGTCTTAGGAGACGGCGGCGAAGGGCGCGATTGTAGGAAGACCGGCGTACGCCGTGCGCGCGATCAGCTCCGCGATACGACGTGATGCACCGCGTGGTGCCAGCTCGGCTTGACGCCGGCACATCTGCTCGCGCAAAGCAGGGTTGTCGACGATGCGGCGCACCGCGCTCACAACGCCCGGCGTCGTCAGCGCCACGAGTCCAATCCCATTCGAACGTACATACTGGAGATTACCCCGCTCTTGTCCCGGGATATAATCGTAGATCACGACCGGCAGCTCGGAGACGCTGGCTTCCGCAATTGCACCCGGGCCGGCTTTCGTAACGAGAAGGTCGCTTGCGCGCATCAGCTCCGGAACGTCGTCGCGGAAACCGAGCGCCATGATCGGCGTCGGCAAACTGGGCGCGATTTCTTCGATGCGGCGCTGCAGCGGCGCGTTGCGTCCGCATACCACGATCAAGTGCAGCGGCATTCCCGATTTTGCGAGCGCGAGCGTCGTCGGAAGAAGCTTGCCGCCACCCTCGCCGCCCGCCATCAACAGCGCGACGGTTGCATCTTGCGGAAGTCCCAAGCGCTCGCGAATTGCGGACTTGGTGGCCGTGACGTCTTCGAATTTCGGATGGACCGGATGTCCAAGACGGAACAAACGGTCGCGCGGAATACCGCGTTCGAGCGCGCGCTGCAACACTTCTTGTGCGGGAACGACAACGGCGTCGACGCGCGGGCTCAACCACGATTCATGGACGCGCCCGAGATCCGTGACGACCGTGATGATCGGAACGTGCAGATGCGCATCGGCGCGTGCGCGCGACGACGCGTGATTCAAGAGTGGATGAACCGAAACGATGACGTCGGGACGATAGGAAAGAAAGACGTCGCGTAGGCGTTCGCGGTACAGCGGCTCGCACACGCGCACGAGCGAGCGAAAACGCCGCCGGCCGTTGGTGGCATAAAAAAGCGCCCCGTAAACTGGGGGCGCAAAACGAAGCGCTGCGCTATAGGCCGGGCCGAGTTGCGAAAGCGGGAATCCGCAGTGATTGCCGATGTCCTCGATGCGCCATTCGAACGGGTCGCCCGTTTTAATCTCGTCTAAGGCGGCGCCAATCGCCAGTGCACCCGCACGATGGCCACCACCGGTGTCCGAGATCAAAAGCAGAACGCGTTTGGACATCTACCCCCTGAGATTACCCCCGCCCGGGGCTTGGCATCGGACCTTTGCGCCGGACGGCAGTACGACCGGTTTGGCGCCGGACCGCAGCCCGCAGACCGGCACGTCGGCGACGCGTCCCCCGGCTGAGTGCTCGCATGAACGCGATGCACGCTCGGGCCGGTGCGTCATAGAACCGGAAAATGTCGCCGAACTCGATTTCGGGATTTCGGTGGTGCCCGTCGTGGTCCTCGGGGAGGACGATCTGGAGGGCCCGGGCGATCGGGAGCGCCCACGCCGGCGTCTTCCAGCCCAAATCGGTCGTATGCCGCCACCAGACGTGCAGCTGTCCGAGGATCAAGCCGATGATCGCGCCGACCGGGGAGAGCGGCCAACAGAGCGCTGCGAGCGCAAGATAAGGAAGCGCGCCCAGGAGTCCGTCGAGCAGCACGGCCGGATCGCGCGAGAGCACCGCGTGGTCCCAGTATGACCGGCGCCGGTCGTGATGCGTCCGCAGATGCAGCTTGAACCAGACATGTTGCGGGACGTGATAGAAGAACGTCGATGCAAAGTCGCCGACGACCAAGACGATCACGAGGCTGAGAATCGTCGTCATCATGCTACAACCCGCCGATTACCGGTGATCAAGAGGGCTCCTTTGTACAGGGTGGTGCTTATGGGCGCATGTCTGCTCGCAGCGGGGTGCGCGTCTTCCGAGCCCACGGTGTTTCATTCCGAACAATCCCAGAGTGTCAATCTACCTGCGGTCTGGGATGCCGTTCTATCCTGGCATATACCCCAAGGTGTGCCGGTGTTTCGCGGAGCGAGACTGCTGGCCGACGCGCCGAGGCCCGCGAGCGCGGCAGTGGCCCTAACAAAGTCTATCATCCGAAGCAACCCTCGGTTAAGCCCCCTGGATGCGCTTCGTCTCGCCATTTTGTCTGAGAGGTCGGCTCGCCGCTTCGGACTCAATCAAGACTTCTTCGGCGCGACGATCTTGCAAGAGAGCGCATTCGATCCATTTGCAATGTCATCGGCAGGCGCGCTCGGTATCGCGCAGTTCATGCTCGAAACCGCCGACGCGTTTTCGATCGACCCGCTGAATCCGCGTGACGCGTTGGCGGGCTCCGCGGAACTCTTGGCGACATATGTCGCACGCTACCGCTTGCGCTTCGCGCACGCCGATCCGTATGCGCTCGCACTCGCCGCGTACAATGCGGGACCGCTTGCCGTTGCGCATTATGAAGGCGTACCGCCGTATTCAGAGACGCGTGATTACATCGGTGATATTTACGAGCGTATCGCGCGAATCGTTAGCGAACAGCGCTCGCCACAAGGCGTGGTAGCGGCCGTTTCCCTGCGGCAACGTCATAAGTAGCGACTGCAAGTGCATCGAGTGGATCGATCAAGGGAAGCGGCGGATTTGAAACGGTTGCAAAGGCGACCGAGAGCTCCGTGCAACCTGCGATCGCGCATACCGTGCCGGGAGTTTTCGTCAGCGCTTCCTTCGCGAGTGCGACGGCTCGCTCATCGACGGCCGTGCCCGTCGACTTGATGCCGAAATCGTCATCGTAGATTGCGCGCATCACGTCGGTTTGCTCGGGCGAATCAACCTCGAACTCCACCGGTTCGAATCCGGCCTCGCGCAAGCGTTTTCGGTAGAGTCCCGTTTGCAGCGTCCCCGTCGTCGCAAGGACGAGCACGCGCGAGCCGCGCTCAAATCTCCGAGCGAGCTCTTCGGTCGTGACGTCGATGAGATCGAGCCACGGCAGCGGCACAAGCGCCATCACCTCGTCGCGCAGCGCGTGCGCCGTGTTGCACGGAACCGCGGCAAAGTCTGCACCGGCCGCGACGAGACGACGCGCCGCTTCTGCGATCCGCTCGACAGTCACGCGCGTATCGTTCGCGAGCAATGCGCTGGTGCGTTCCGGCACGCCGGTCGCGCTCCAGAGCACCCACTCGGGACAATCTTGATCCGAGCGTCCACCGCGTCGTGCGCTTTCAGCTAGGAGGCGCCGCTCGAACTCGATGTGCGCTGCCGGACCGAGGCCGCCGATGATTCCCGGTAGGCGGATTTGCTGCTTCACGGCATGAACGTTCGACGCGCATGAACCGCGTCTTTCGCCGGCTTTTCATGACGATGCCGCTGGATCGAGCGCGGAACGAAACGCAAGGCGTCACGTTGCGCCGCGTTCTGGGCAAGCCCGGTCTGATCGGAATTGGTCTGGGCACGATGCTCGGCGGGATCTTCACGACGATCGGTGCCGGCGCGAACGCGGCGGGACCCGGCGTGATCGGCTCGTTCGTCCTCTCCGGCCTCGCGTGTCTGTTCGTCGCACTCTGCTACTCGGAGCTAGCGTGTATGGTACCGGTCGCGGGCAGCGCGTACACGTACGCCTACGCGACGCTCGGCGAGATCGTTGCCTGGATCATCGGCTGGGATTTGATTCTCGAATACGGGATCAGTGCCGCGCCGGTTGCGTCGTCGTGGTCGTCATACGCGCAGAACGTCCTGGGCGGTTTCAGTATCACGCTTCCGGCTTGGGCGCGCACCGCGCATCTCTCTGCGAACGGCTTGAGCGTCGACGTCTTAGCGTTTGCAATCATCGTTGCAATTTCGAGCTTGCTTGCGATCGGCATCAAAGAATCATCTTCCACGAATAGCGCGATGGTGTGGGTGCAAGTCGGAGCGATCGTCATCTTCGTTCTTGCCTGCATCGGCGCGATACGCGGACATCTGTTCATTCCGTTTGCGCCGCTCGGTGTAAAAGGGATCGTCACCTCGGCAGCGCTGGTTTTCTTTGCCTACATCGGCTTTGACACGGTGACGGTTGCCTCGGAAGAATGCCGCGAACCGGCGCGCGATTTGCCGTTCGGAATCATCGGGTCGCTGATCGTCGGCGCGATTCTCTATCTCGCGATCGCCGTCGTGTGCGTTGGCCTCGTGCCGTGGAAGACGATCGACGCCGGTTCGGGGATGCTCGACGCCGCCCGACATGCGGGTGGGAATCCCATCGTCCTAGCTGTCGTCGCGACCGGTGCCATCGCGGGAACGACGACGGTCATCTTGACCTCATTGCTCGGACAGGCGCGCATCTTCTACGTGATGTCACGCGACGGACTCTTACCGCCGATCGTTGCGCTCATCCATCCGCGAACTCGCACGCCGGTATTCACGACGATGACGACCGGGATCATCGTCGCGATTATGGCCGCCGCGATTCCGCTCGACGTCTTGCTCGCGCTGGTGAATATCGGGACGCTCTCTGCGTTCGCGATCGTCTGTATCGGCGTAGGTGTCTTGCGCGTGACGCAACCGAACGCGAACCGGCCATTCCGTGCGCCGTTCGGAATGGCGGTCGCAATTCTCGGCGCGCTGCTCTGTATTGGACTTGCGCTTTTCGGTTTGGGCGGCGATACGTGGCTGCGCTTTATCGTGTGGTTCGCGGTTGGGGCTGCAATTTATGCGTTGTACGGCTATCGCCGCTCAACGCTGGCGCACGCTACGACAGCGACTGTTTCAGAAACTCCTGGACCCGCGACCACGCGTCCTTGAGATCGGGATTGTCGAAGCCCTTCGAAGACTGACGGAAGAAGCCGTGACCTTCGTCCGGATAGACTTTGAGCGTGAAGCGTTTGTGATTCGCACGTAAGCCTTGTTCGATACGCGCGACTTCGTCGGGCGGAATTCCCTGATCTTTGCCGCCGTAGCACATAAGCAACGGAGCCCGGACGCGATCGGCTTCTTCGATAAGCGGTGTTCCGCCGCTCATCAGCGGTTTGCCGATTTGGCCACCATAGAAAACGATGCCGCCTGATATTCCGCGCAGCATCGAGCTGAAGAACGCCATCGATCCGCCGAAGCAAAAGCCCCAGGTCGCGATGCGGTTGAACCGCACAAACTCCCGAGCATTTAGCCAGTCGATGGCCGCGCTCAGATCGGCTTCGATCGTCGCCCGCACGACCTTCGCCGCAGCCGCGCGGCCTTTGGCCATCCCCTCATCGTTATACGGACAGTCAAGATCGGGGTCGCTGCGGTGATAGTAATTGATCGCAAGTCCGACGTAGCCGGCCTCCGCGAGGAGATCGGTAATGCGCCGCATCTCGGTGTTCACGCCGAAGATCTCTTGCAGTACGATGACCGCGGGGGCGGGTGCAACCGAATCCGGGCGGGAGAGGTAAGAAGGCATCGTCAAGCCCTCTACAGGGATCGATACGTTACTGGTGCGCAATTAGCACCTCCCAAGGTTTTCGATGGGTTTAGGGCCGGGTAAGGGGTTCTCGACTACGATGCAGATGACGACGGCTCCGGTTGCTCAACGACTGGTCGTGCATGACTACGTAAAACGTGGGCAGAGTACGACGTTTGCCGACGACGTGCGTCGCGGTCTACGCGCGCTGCCGAAGCGACTCCCCCCGAAGTTGTTTTATGACGATCTGGGTTCGGCGCTGTTCGAAGCCATTACGCATCTGCCCGAATATTATCTGACGCGCGCCGAAAGCGAACTCCTCGCAAAATATGCGGGCGAGATCGTCGAGGGGCTCGGGACGCCGCTCGAGCTGCTCGAGCTCGGCTCCGGCAGCGCCACCAAAACGCGCTATATGATTGAAGCATTGCTTGAACGGCAGCGAACGTTGCGTTATTCGCCGATCGACATCTCGCCGGCGGCGCTCAACGCTAGCGCACAATCGCTGACCGACGAGTATCCGAATCTTTCGGTCGAGGCGTTTGCCGGCGATTACTTTGATCTGCTCGAGGGTCCGAAGCTCCGCTCGCACGCGCGCACGATGGCGCTGTTCTTGGGGTCGAATATCGGAAACTTTGAGCCGGAAGAAGCGACTGCGTTGCTGCAAGCGTTGCATCGGACTCTCAAGCCGGGCGACGCGCTGCTGCTTGGCACCGATCTCAAGAAATCGATCGAGCGTCTCGAGCTCGCCTACGACGATCCAGCGGGCGTGACGGCGGCGTTCAACAGGAATATGCTCGGTCGCATCAACCGCGAGCTCGGCGGCAACTTCGACCTGCGTGCCTTTGAGCACGATGCACACTACGATCCGGTTCGCGGCGCGATGGACATGTTTTTGATCGCGACCTCGGCGCAAAACGTACACATCCGCGATCTCAACCTGCAGGTCAGTTTCGCGGAGTTTGAATCGATCCACACCGAATCGTCATATAAATACGATCCGGATGATATCAGCCGAATCGCAGAGTCCGCGGGTTATCGCCTCGAGCGCTGTTGGTTTGATTCGGGC
>Ga0302326_10006519_pt1 | contig 26162 bp, 21 predicted proteins | sample Palsa_T0_3_FD_202264 | JGI IMG/M metagenome (GOLD analysis project Ga0302326, IMG submission 202264) | Peat permafrost microbial communities from Stordalen Mire near Abisko, Sweden - Palsa_T0_3 | ecosystem: Environmental > Terrestrial > Soil > Palsa > Peat permafrost | place: Sweden: Abisko... | reverse complement strand
GCCCGTGTCATGAGGCGCCGAATCGGCGGCTGAGGCTTGCTCAACGCCTGGCAAAGCGGCCGGAATCGCCAGGTAGCAACTCGAAAAGGATCGGGATATGGGGAATCCCGGTTAAGACAGCCTTCTGCGTGAAGCGAAACCTCGTATTGCCGGTAACGTCGCTCCTCTCGATCCTTCTCGCATCATTCCACCTGGTGGATGACATCGTATACGGGTCGGACAAAGGCGTGGCATTAAACCTCCTGATGGTAGCCATTCTTGCTGTTTGGCTGTACGGAACGCTGATGCTGCCCGAACGTCGGGCCGGGCATATTATCATACTGCTCGGATCGCTGCTCGGGCTGACCATTTTCTTGGTCCACGTAACCGGCACCGGAGGCCTCCAAGGCATCGAGATCGGCAAAATGAGCGGAGCCTTTTTCTTCGTCTGGACGCTCCTCGCGCTTGCGGTTGTTTCTCTTTTGTCGCTCACGGTCTCAGCGCAAGGTCTATGGAGTCTGCTGCGCTCGAAGGCGCGACGATGACAAGGGCGAAGAGCGCAGCGTCCCTTGCGTCGGCCACGCGACGCGGGCTTACGTCCAGTTCCTCTTTTTCCTGAGCTTCAAATGATACGGCGTTTCTGTACTAAGATCGCCTCGCATCGGCGGGCGCCGACGGAAGATTCCATCCGCGGTAAATAGCGAGAACTCGTAGACAAAAACACGTCGCAACGGCGGCAATCGCGACGCCGGCGGCGGCAATGCCCATCGCGTGCGCCGCGAGAACGATCGCGACGGCCGCGAGCGCGGCGCTTGCGTAGAAGCCGGAGCTGAGCACCAAAGGCTTGCGGCCCGAGAGGACGTCGCGCACCATGCCGCCGCCGATCCCGGTCACCAATCCCAACATGCCCGCCATTACCGGATCGATTCCGTGAACGAGCGCGCGTTGCGTTCCGTCGACTGCAAAAAATCCCAGTCCCGCCGCGTCGAAGAATTGTACGGCGTGCTGTAGCCGGCGCACGAGGCGCGTGGCGCAAAACGTGAGGAGCGCGGCGCCGACGGTGATCGCCAGAACGTGCCAGCTTTGGAATGCGGCGGGAGGAATCGCGCCGATGATCAAGTCGCGCATCACTCCGCCTGCGACTGCAGTGACGAACGCAAGGACCATCACCCCGAAGATATCCATTCCGCCTTGCACTGCGACCATCGCTCCGCTGATCGCGAATGCAAAGGTGCCGGCGAGATTGAGTATTTCGAGCAGGTCCTGCATGGTGTTGCCGCCCCTTGCACCTTACGTTATTGCGGCACCTTCTCGGGTGCTTCCGAGGGCCGTTCGACCGCGTGCCGAACGTTTCAAACTTGCGAATTCGGTTGACTCTCGCTCTCAGCGTTGGTGCCGCGGCGTTGCTGACGGCATGCACCGGATCGCAGCCGGCCGTCGTGCCGGCGAGCCCAGCGCAAACCCGCGCGGCCGACACGTTCAAGGTTCTCTACAGCTTCCAAGGCGGTGCGGGCGACGGTGCGGTACCGGCTGCCGAAGACGCTCCGTTAACGGTGCGGCATGGCCTGCTGTTCGGAACGACCGGCACGGCGGCGGGACCGGTTGCGGCGCAGGCTCCGGATGCGGGACCGTCTTCCAAGCGACAACGCTCGGCGCGGAGAGCGTCCTTTATAAGCTCCGGGGCGAACCCGACGGTGCCAATCCGAGCGGCCCGGTCACAAAACTGGGACTCCTTTTGGCCGGCTCGTACCGTACAAAGGCCTTCTCTACGGCACGACGTCGAGTCTCGGCTGTGGGACGATTTTCGAGGTGACCTTATGAGAAAAGCATCGAGCGGATCGAAAACCAAGAGTCCGTCGCAAAAGATCGATGACTACATCGAAGCGCTCGACGATTGGCGGCGCGAAACTTTTGCGGAGGTTCGTCACGCAATGCGAGCTGCAGATTCGGGGATAACCGAGGAATGGAAATGGATGGGTACTCCGACCTGGTATCATGGCGGAATCATCGCCTGCTGCAATGCGCATAAAGGCAAGGTCAAGGTCACGTTCAACCAGGGCGCCCACCTTCCGGATCCAAGCAAACTCTTCAACGCGGGACTCGAGGGCAACCAGCGGCGCGCAATAGACTTCCTCGAGAACGACGGGGTCGACAAACGCGCTCTCAAAGCCCTGATCCGAGCGGCGATTGCCTATAACGGCGCCGCTTCAAAGAAGGCCGCGCCGAAGTCGAAGAAGGGTTGACGGTGACGCGATTTAGTTCTCTACTTCGAGCTGAGTCTTCGAACGCGCGAGTCCGAAGCGCACCCAAACGTACGGCCCCGGCTCAGGTCTGAGGACTTTCGCATCCCTCTGTAGTACGCAACGGCATGAGACCGCAATCGATCGGCCTGATCTTTGTGCTGTTTGCCGCCGGATGTTCCCACGCCGCAGGCAACGGCGCCGCTGCTGAGGCGAGCGCAGCGCCGTCATCGGCAGCCACGACCGAGGCGACGAGCGCCGCCTCCCCCGAATCGACCGGGACGCCGATCGCCGTTCCCACGCCGACCGCCGATCCGAACCTGCTCAGCACGGCCAACGGCACCGTTCTCCGCAGTTATTCGCCGGCGTCGCTCGATCGCATCAACGACGGCAATCTTGGCAACGTCGCCGAGGGCTTCGGGTCCGAGTTATCCGCCGACACAAAGCCGCCGCTCATCTTCACCTTTGAGCTGCCGGGAACCACGAAGATCGATTCGTTCTCCGCGTCGCTTCGTGGCGAGGCGACCGGCGCGCCGGCGGCCAACGTGGCGTTCGCCGTCTCGACGAACGGTCCGGATAGCGGCTTCAAAGACGTCGGCACTATCACACGCAATCCTAACGGGCCCACCTCGACGCTGACGGCAAACGTCGAAGCGCGCTGGGTTCGAGTAACCGCGAATCAGGATTTCGATTCGGTCACCGCGCTCGGTACGCTCGCACCGCCGCCGGCGCACCTCGACCCGACCGGCGTTTATATCGTGCAATCCGTTCCCGATCTGAACGGCTCGTTCGTCTCCCCCGGGACGCAAGCGGATCTCGATCAGGCACGCTTCGTGTCGGTCGGCGCGGGCTTGACGGGAACGACCTGCCGCGACGTACCGATTGCGCCGTACGCGGGGCAGCTCGTCGGCCGCACGTGGGACGCGAAGTTTACGGGGAATAAGGACGCCAACGGTGAGACCATTCATGCCGTCGTGAACGACGACGCGTCGATCATTGCCGGCGTGCTCTCGGGACATCAGCCACTGGTCTTCATGCGCACGACCAGACCGCTGGCCGGCTGCGTGGCGCGCACCAACGGTACCGGCGCGCATCACGTGCTCGTGCTCGATCAGGATCCGATTCCCAGCTTCTATCCGACCGACGTGAGCCCGCCGCTCTCGGGATATACATTCGATGCGATCGGCGCCGGCATGATCGACGCCGCGACCGTTGCAAAGTACGATACGATCGTAGCGCGGGGCGTCTGCAAGCTCGCCGATCTCGCCGGACCGCAGCAGCTCGAGTTGCTCTTGCAGTGGGCTACGGAACGCGGGCACAAGCTCATCGTCGCCGGAGCGGGCTGCGAGACCGGCGCCGACTTTACCTGGCTACCGTACCCGTTTACGACCGGCGGCCCCGGCCCCGAGTCGACCAACTCGAGCCTGATTCAAGTCGAGGACGACGCATTGGGCACCAACGATCGCAACGACGCGGGGCACTTCATCGATACCAAGGCATACGTCGCCAATCAGAACGCGCTGAGCGCGACGCGGCCCGTGACGACGACCGACACGCATTGGTGCGGTCACTTCTTCGTGGCCAAGACGACGAATCTCAACGGATTCGTTCAGGTCTACGCAACCGACGCATCCGGCTTCTTGCTCTACGACGGCTTTAGCAGCAGCGACGACGGCATTCCACAGCTGCAAAAACTGCGGACGCTGGAGTTGGCGCTGCCCGTGCCGTCGACTCTGCCGTGCACCCAGCGCGCTACCGACGCCTTCCTTCTCGAACCGAGCCAAGAGGCGACGTATAAGGCGGGGATGGCGCAGACGATTTCGTCGCACTTCGATCTCTTGGCGAATCAAGACTGGAACGGACACGTGACGGTGAAGGCCGACGGTCCGTTCAAGACAACCGTGAGTCCCGCGTCGTTTGACGTTGCCGGAGGCGTCGTGCATCTCGACACCGTGACGCGCATCCCCGCATCGGCGAAACCGGGCCTCTCGACGATCGTCTTCACGGCCGGCGGCGGCAGCGAAAAGAGCACGCAAGCGACGCTGACGCTGACCGGCATAGCGCCGTTGCGGAAGGCGGCGATCCTGCCGCACCAAACGATCCGCCTCTACGGCATCCACTTCGACTACGACAGCGCGCACATCCAGCCGCGCTCGGAGCCGGTCGTCGCCGACGTTGCCGCGCTCATGCGCGGCAATCCGGCGTGGCGCTTCGAAATCTCCGGCCACACCGATTCCGACGGCGGAGCGGCGTATAACCTCGCGCTCTCACAACGCCGCGCACAAGCGGTCGTCGACGATCTCGTATCGCGCTACGGCATCGCGCGTTCGCGCCTCGTGGCCAAAGGCTATGGTCTAACGCGTCCGGTCACAAGCAATGCGAGCGAGGCCGGCAAAGCACTCAATCGGCGCGTCGAGCTCGAACGATTGCAGTAGTGCGACAGCGGCTTTATCCAACCACCGATTGCAAGGCATCACGCGAGACGGTTTGTTGGGCGCTGCGTAACTCCGCCTCGTCACCGGCGTCTCCATACGACGTATCGTCTCGTAAAAAGAGCTGGCCCTGAAATACCGTTGCGAGCACGCGCACGTCTTTTAGCTGCTCGGAAGGAATCGTAAGCGGGTCTCGGTCCAGAACCGTCAGATCCGCCTTCTTTCCAACTTTCACGCTCCCGATCTCGCGTTCCAGTTCGATTGAGTAGGCGGCTTCGATCGTTACGGCACGCAGTGCCTTTTCGGGGGCGATGCGCTGATCCGAGTCTGCCGTGCGGCCCGAGACGGTTGTCCGATTAACGGCACACCACATAAGAAAGAGCGGGTCGGCCGGGGCCATCGGCATATCCGAGTGCAGGGAGATGCTGATTCCGCTGCGCACGGCCGAGCCGAGCCGCACCATACTGTTGGCCCGTTCCGGACCAAGCCCGAATTCGGAGTATTTATCCGCCAGCGCGCTCACGTAGTAGGGATTCGCGCTGACGATCGCGCCGAGGTCCGCAAGACGTTTGACCTGTTCGTCGGTCGAGCAAGCAAAATGGACCACGGTGAAGCGGTGGTCCGAACGAGGCGTGGTCCCCACGTTGCGCGCTAGCGTGTCGATAACGACTTGCAATCCGCCATCGCCGTTGACGTGCGTATGAATATGATAGCCTGCGGCCCAATAGACCTCAAAGGCCTTTTCATAATCCGCCGGCGCGGCGATCCATTCGCCATGATGTCCGTCTAGATACGGGGACTCCATCTGCATGAGCTGCGAAAAAATCGCGCCGTCCGCGAAAAGCTTGATCTGTTTGGGCAGCCACGCAACGTTGCCTTTTCCCCACGTGGCAAATGGCTCGGTCGCCGCAACGAGGCCGCCGACATCGCCTTTCTGCATGTCGTAAAGCGCGCGGCCGTCGGGGATGAAGTACGTGCGGAATCCAACGTCGTTGCCGCCGAGGCTTTCCTCCCAAAAGGATTGAATCCGCCGCGAAAGTTGCGTGCCGGGTTCGCAAATCGTCGTGACTCCCTTGGCTCGAAGAAACGCCTTCACTCGTTCGACGCCGGTCTGAAGTCGAGAGGGCGTCACGACGTCTTTGCCGACCGGCTCTAGAACCAGCGTTAGCCCCTTTTCATAGAAGTGACCCTTCGCAAGGTTCGTTTGGGAACTCGCCATGCCGTGCCCAACGAGCGACTCGTTGGTGATGCCGTATTTCCGTAGCGCGGCAGTATTCAAAATCAACTCGTGACAGGAGCGATGCCACGTGACGATTGGCCGATCCGCGCTAAGGGCATCGAGCTCCGGCCGATAGACGTCGCCGTGGAAGTCTTGGTGATATCCCCACGTAAAGAGAACCTCGTCGCTCGGCCTGCCTTGTGCTGCCGATAACGCCTCCTTGAGACGAGCGACGTAGGCAGCGTTGTCGAGCGCGGCTTTCGAAACGTTGCCCGGGACGTCCCAATCCTCGATCGAGATGACGACTGCCGACATTGAGAGCGCGCCGAGCAAGGGGTGAAGGTGCTGCTCGATGAGACCCGGCGTTATCACCTCATTCGCAAAGCGCCTATCGATCTTGAATGATCCTGGTGGGAGTGACTGCACGACCTCATCGAGCGTCCCGACCGCTGCGATGCGTTCGCCCGTTACGGCAACCGCGGACGCGGAGCCGTCGGCTTCCATCGTTATAATGCGTTTGGCGACGTACACGGTCGTCGCAGGCGACGCCGTTTGCGCCTTCACTAAAGCGGGCGCAGCCATGGCGACGGCTGCCGCCGTCGCCGTCTTGATGAAAGAAGGCCGCGAGACGGCGGCGCTCCAAAGCGCGGCGGTCTCCGCGCATCCCGAACAACTCACGGCACCTCCGATTCCATCTCTTCAGGTTCCTCGCTCGGCCTGAAAAGGGCCTGCGCGATCGCCGTCGGAACGACCGCGGTGAGGATCACCACCGTTACGAGAGCCGTATACTGGGCCTGATTAATGTAGTGATGCGTGAGCCCATATAGGCTCGAAATGGTTCCAAATGTGAGGCCCGTTGCCATCATTAGCGTCAGGTAGTTCGCGCTGGCGCTAGGATACCGGAAGGCGTACCTCGCAAGCGGAAAGACGCCGATAATTTTGGCGATGACCTTTACGAAGAACAGCACGGCGATGAGTCCGGCGCTGCTGATTGCGGCACTGAATTCGATGTATGTCCCCGCCTTGAGAAAGTAGAACGGTGCGAGCAGCGTCATGGTCATCGTCTGGAGCCGCCGCTTAACGTCGGGGTAGCTTATCATGAGCCCGGCGCATGCGAGCCCGAGGAAGTACGCAGGAAGAACGCCCTCGCTCTTCGCGTACGTCGCCACCGCGGCCAACAAGAAAATCACGGTGAAGAGTATCCGTAATGCAGGCTCGCTCACGTAACGACGTGTCCGATCGATCATCCGAGGCAGAAACCGCGGGAGCAGCGCCACGGCGGCGACGATTGCCGCGACGAGCGCTACCAGCCAAAGGTTATAGTTCGCGAACAAGAGTCCAAGAGCGACGACGGTGCCTAAATCGGTAAAGAAGCATGCGGCAAGAATCAACTGGCCGAACTCTCGGCTCGCGAGTCCCGACTCGACCATAACGGCGTAGACCACGGCCACCGACGTCGTCGACATGGCGATGCCCGCAATTTTGGATGCATCCGCCGTCCAATGCCCCAAGAAGTACGCAAATGCCATCGCCGCGAGAAACGGCGCGCCAAAGGAAGCTGCACCGATGACCGTTGAGGGCAAGAGCTGCTTTCGGAGCACGGCTGGGTCGATTTCCGCGCCCGCAAGAAACGTGAGAAGAACGCTTCCGAAACCCGCGACGAAATCGATCCAAGCGTTCGTTCGCAGGGCGATCAGATTGCCGGCGAGCATGCCGATAACGATTTCAACGAGCGCTGCGGGCATTTTCACCCGGATCGCGATGAAGGAACTGATTGCCGCCAGCAGCATCCACACGCCCGCTACGAGCCACATGTTATTAACGTCTAAGAACTGGTGCAAAATAAAAGCTCCTGTCAAAGTTTTCGTAGTGCGACAGGAGCCATCAGCCGAGGGATCGGCGGTTTAAGGGAGCTCCATCCCAGGCGGGTAAATTTCAGGCCCTGAAGGCGAATCCCTGGTGGCCGGAACCACCATCGCAAGCTCGAATAGCGGCCGTATGACGCTTAAAGAGTACAAGCCGGGAACGGCATTCAATGGTGTGATCGGCCGAACGTTCGATCAATCCTCGCCGGCATGGCCGGCCCCGCGCCGCGCAAAGGAAGGCGCTCCCAACGTACTTTTTATCGTTCAGGACGATACCGGGTTCGGCCAGATGGGCTGTTATGGAAGTCCGATCTCGACACCCAATATCGACGCCTTAGCCAAAAACGGGCTGTTGTTCAACAACATGCATACGACGGCGCTGTGCTCGCCCTCCCGTTCGTGTTTCATGACCGGACGGAACCATCACTCCAATGCAATGGCCTGCATCACCGAGGGCTCCGAAGGCTTCCCGGGCAGCAATGGCAACGTTCCCTTTGAAAACGGCTTGCTTTCGGAGATGCTGCTTCAACAAGGCTACAATACGTACGCCATCGGGAAGTGGCATCTCACGCCGGCCGATCAAGTTTCGGCCGCCGGGCCCTACGATCGCTGGCCGCTCGGCAGAGGCTTCGAGCGCTATTATGGATTCCTGGGAGGCGACACGCATCAATACTATCCGGACTTGGTCTTCGACAATCACAGCGTCGACCCGCCGAAGACACCCGCAGAAGGGTACCATCTCACCGAAGATCTCGTAGATAAGGCGATCGCCTTCATCGCCGACTCCAAGCAGGTTGCGCCAAACAAGCCGTTCTTTATGTACTTTTGTCCGGGTGCGATGCACGCGCCGCATCACGTTCCCAAGGAGTGGGCCGACAAGTATAAGGGCGCGTTCGACGAAGGCTGGGACGCCTATCGCGAGAAAACCTTCGCGCGACAGAAAGAACTCGGCGTCGTACCGAAGGACGCGCAACTTTCCCGGCACGATCCCGACGTTCAAGATTGGAACGTGCTCTCTGCCGACGAGAGAAAGCTCTACGCCCGCATGATGGAGGTCTTCGCAGGCTTCCTCACTCACACCGACTATCATTACGGCCGCCTCTTCGAGTTCTTAAAGACGATCAAAGAGTTCGACAACACGTTGATCGTGTTCGTCAGCGACAACGGCGCCAGCGCCGAAGGCGGCCCGCATGGCTCCGTCAACGAAGGCCTCTTCTTCAACAACGTACCCGAGACTGCGGAAGACGGTTTGAAGATGATCGACGAGCTCGGCGGCCCCAAGACGTTCAATCATTACGCGTGGGGATGGACGTTTGCAGGCAACACGCCGTTCAGGCGCTGGAAGCGCGAAACGTATCGCGGCGGCGTCAGCGACCCGTTTATCGTGCATTGGCCCAAGGGCTTCCGCAGCAAGGGCGAGATACGCACGCAGTACGCTCACGCCATCGACATCGTGCCGACGGTGCTCGAAGCCCTCGGCATCGAACCGCCGGAATCGATCGCCGGCGTGACGCAATCGCCGATCCAGGGCGTTAGTCTTTCCCACGCATTCGATAAAGCCGACGCGCCTTCGAAACATCACACCCAATATTTTGAGATGTTCGGGCATCGCTCGATCTACCACGATGGTTGGCGCGCGGTCTGCCCGTGGCCTGGAACGTCGTTCACGGAGTCCGGTCTGCCGTTCGGCGCGCCAATCGATGCCGCGAAGCTCACCGAACTCGACGCCACCGGGTGGGAGCTCTATCACGTCGACGAGGACTTTGCGGAAAATCACAACGTCGCCGCCGAACATCGGGATAGGCTGATCGAGATGATCGGGCGGTGGTACGTCGAGGCGGGGAAATACGACGTGCTCCCAATCGACAGCCGCGGCACGCTGCGTTTTGCCGACGAGCGGCCGGAGATCGCGAAGGATCGTACTCGGTATACGTATTATCCCGGAACGCAAACCGTGCCGCCGAACTCGTCGCCGAAAGTCTTGAACCGGCCGCACTCCATCGAGGCTGACGTGGATATTCCAGCCGGCGGTGCGGAGGGCGTACTCCTCTCGGCGGGCGGAGTTGACGGCGGATTCAGCTTCTACGTGAAAGACGGCAAGCTCCACTATCACTACAACTACTTGACGCTTAAGCAATTCCATGTCGAATCGGCAGAGGCAGTGCCGGACGGACGACACAAGCTGCGTTTCGAGTTCGAGCCGACGGGGAAACCCGACATCGCCGTGGGCAAAGGCGCACCCGGACGAGCTCAGCTCTATATTGACGGGAAGCTCGCCGGCCAAACGGAACTGCCGGTAACGATTCCGCTTTCGCTTAGTCTGACAGGGGGGTTCCAGTGCGGGTCGGATCCAGGATCTCCGGTCACCGACGCCTATCAAGGCCCCTTTGCGTTCGATGGTACGCTACATAGCGTCGTCGTGGACGTGAGCGGCGACTTGATCGCGGACGACGATGCTGAAATGAAAAGGCTGCTTGCGCGCCAGTAGCGACTGGACGCTTCTGTCGACAGCTTTCGTAGAAACATTCTAGCGGCGTCTCCCGTATCTGCTTCGATGAAACGTTTCCTCGCCTTGCCGCTGGTTCGGCTTGTGTTGATGGTCGTGTCCGTCGCGGCGCTGCTTGCAAGCGTAGCCGTCATCGAACGCGGGCACCCCTCGATGTGGCGGCTCATCGCGGTTACATGGGTCCTCGCGTTCTTGCTATTCGGCTTGATCGTTCTCGTCGAGCGTCTGACCACTGGAAGACCACCTAGTTCAATCGGGTTCGATCTGCGGGGTGCGGTTCGCAGCTTCGTATTCGGTCTCGCTCTGGGGGCGCTGCTTTTCTCAGCGGTCGTCCTCGAGCTTGCTCTCGGAGGTTACTACCGCATAACAGGGATTCACGTGACTTGGGATCTCGCGATTGCAGCGCTTTTGCTCCTGGCCGGCGCCGCAGTCGAGGAGCTTCTATTCCGTGGCGTGCTATTTCGCCTTATCGAAGAGTGGTCGGGGACCTGGATCGCGCTTGCGATCTCGGCGATTCTCTTTGGCGCGGCACATTCTTTCAATCCCGGCGCGAGCTGGATTTCCGACGCCAGTATTGCGGTGGAGGCCGGCGTTTTGCTTGGCGCCGCATTCGTCGTAACAAAGAACCTGTGGTTTCCTATCGGGCTTCATTTTGCTTGGAACTTTTTTGAAGGTCCAATCTACGGAACGCAGGTCTCCGGGGGCGCCTTCGGCACAAGTGCGGTGGCGGCGCACGTGACGGGACCCCCTTGGCTGACCGGCGGATCCTTTGGCCCGGAGGCAGGAATCGGCGCAATCGCTACCACTCTCATTGCTTCAATCCTGCTTCTGCATTATGCGTCGCGGAATTCTCTGATCGTCAGGTTCCCACGGCGTCGCGCGGCCTCCAACCAACAGACGTAGCAGCACAAAACAATCTCTTTCGAGACGCGCAAGCGATGGTCAGGCATCGCGGCTTAGGTCGTGCCGTCAGTCGTTGCCGGCCGGGAACGCGTAGACGTATGAGGCTGTGTCCAAGACCCCTTGACCAATGGTGTAAAGTTCCGTCCCGCTGCGATTGCACTTCTGAACCGATTCGCTCGAATCAACCTCGAAGATGTTCTTGTCGTCGCGATCAAACGCAAACGTCGTCGCAACGCCGACGCGGCAGCCGAGGGCGAGCGTTTCAACCCGCTGCTTTGGCGGCAGGCCGCGCACGGCCTAAGTAAGCAAGGGCTAGTATTCTCGAGTTCGTCGCGGGAATCGCCGCGGTGGATGCGAACCTTCGGCACTCTGTTGCTGCTCTGGAGGTGCGGGATGCGTCTTTCACTTCGCTCTAGGTCGATCGCTCTCGTTGCGTCGCTCGGCGTGCTGCTGACCGCGTGCGGTCAACACGGCGGTTTCGGCTCGGCGCTGCCGGGGGCCGGTTCGGCCTCCTCGGTGGCCGGGATCAAACCGCTCTCGTTGCTGCGACAAACGCAACGGCTGCGCGCGCTGATGCGCACCGCCGCGGGATCGAGAGCCTCGCGAGCAGTCGGCTCCGCGGGCTATCCGGTCACCGCGACGCCGCCCATCCGCGTGCCTGCCGAAACGCCCTGCGTCGACGTGCTCTTCACGCCGCACACGCCGCCGCTCAATCCAGGGAATCTGCCGGTCGGCAAGTTCGCGGATTACAGCGATCATCCGTTCAACTACACCCCACCGGCAAACTGTCCCGGTCCGTACGCGAAGATCGTCATGAAGCTGCACTTCCGCGTGACTGCGGGTATCCAGTACGACCGCACCGGCGCCATCTGGGTCGGCGCCACCAACATTTTCTTCGGCACCACCTCGGAACCGAGTCCGAATGCCAGCCCTGAGTGGACGGTCGAGCGCGACGTGACGGAGTATGCGCCGATCTTCGCGTCGCCGTCGACCGGTCAAGCCTCCGTTTATAACATCGTCAACTCGCAATACACCGGAATCATTTTGGGACATGCCGAGCTCGATTTCTATCCTGCCACGACTCAGTTTCCCGCAGGGCAGGCGGCCGATGCCGTCTATCCGCTCTCGGGCGGTCCCGACGGCGGCTATGTCTATCTCGATGCGCCGACCGATCAAATGACCGGAACCTTCACGCTTCCAACCAACGTCGAAGCCGCCTATCTCGACGTCTTTTTGGAACCGCAAAGCAACGACGAGTTCTGGTACACGTGCTTCCCCAACGACCTCGCCTCGGAGTTCGATAACTGCGGCAATACCGCGTTCCGCGAAGGCGAAGTTTCGATCGACGGTCAGCCGGCCGGCGTTGTGCCGATCTATCCGTGGATCTTCACGGGCGGCATCGACCCGTATCTTTGGATTCCGACCCCGGGCGTCGAGACGCTGAACTTCTCGCCCTACCGAATTAATCTCACGCCGTTTGCCGCGCAGCTCGACAACGGCTATCCGCATACCGTTGCAGTCTCGGTCTTTAACGACGATAACTATTTTGCCGGGAACGCCGCGCTCGTCGTGTACGAAGACCACGGGTCCCAGGTCGTCACCGGCCGGCTCGTGAGCAACGGCACGGCGGCTGCGCCATCCCAGCGCACGGTCGAGCGCGTCAAGCAGACGCAATATGGCGCCTACGGCAAGATCATCGTTAGCGCCACGCACCCGGTGAGCCTCAGCGGGTACGTCTATACGTCGAAAGGGCGCATCGAAACGCGCATCGTGCAAAGCGTGCGGTTCTCGAACATTCAGCGCATCAACATATCCGCAACGCAGTATCTGCAGGATATCGCGCAGCAGACGACCGTAACCACCAAGACGACCACCATCAACCGCGGGCACACTGCCACGTCGCAGTCGACCTACCTCTGGCCGCTGACCGTCAACTACAACTATCTCGTCGTCGGCAGCAGCAGCGCGACGCAAGCCACGTCGATCCTGCAGACGAAGCACGAGGCCGGACTCGATCAGGGTAAGAGCGGCGCGGAATCGTGGTCGCTGCTCAACACCGTGCAATCGGCCGACACGCTGAACTTCAATCCGTCGGGATACTATCCGTCAAACGGTAAGAGCCATCAACAGTATAAGTCGCTCAACGAGCAAGGCCAGTGCTACGACAAGATCATCAAGTCGCTAAACTACGTCATCACCGGCGAGAGTAAACGCTGCTGACGCAGCGACAGCGCGAGGGGTCGGTTGCAAACCGGCCCCTCGGTGCGACGGTCCTTTCATTGGCACGCTAGCCGCCGAGAGCGTGGGAGTCCAAACGCATGCAAACCGACCCAAGCCTAACGACGACAGGTGTGCTACCGCGTGCCGAGCCATCGTTCAAAGGCAAAATCGAGCGCTCGTACGAGCAGTCGACGCCCGACTTTCCCCAACCCTACCGCGCTCCGACCGGTACGCCCAACGTCCTTCTCATCATGACCGACGATGTGGGCTTCGGGGCGAGCAGCACTTTCGGCGGCCCGATTCCCACGCCGACGTTCGACGGCCTTGCGGAGCGTGGAATCAGATATAACCGCTTTCACACAACCGCCCTATGCTCGCCGACGCGTGCGGCGCTGATAACGGGCCGCAATCCACACAACGCAAACACCGGCATCATTATGGAGCGCAGCCTCGGTTTTCCCGGCTACAATTCCGTGATGTCAAAAAGTTGCGGAACCGTTGCCGAAGTGCTGCGTCAGAACGGCTTCAATACGGCGTGGTTTGGCAAGAACCACAACGTTCCGGACTGGCAGACAAGCCTCGCCGGCCCCTTCGATCTCTGGCCGACCGGGCTCGGTTTCGAACACTTCTTCGGCTTCCTCGGTGGCGACTGTAATCAATGGGCGCCCGCGGCATTCGAGGGCACGACGCCGATCGAACCGCAGCTGGGCAAGTCCGACTATCATTTTGACGTCGATATGGCCGATCGTGCCGTTCGCTGGATCGAACAGCAGCACTCCCTCGATCCCGATAAGCCGTTCTTCCTGTATTATGCACCCGGAGCAACCCACGCGCCGCATCACGTGCCCAAGGCATGGATCGAACAGTTCAAAGGCAAGTTCGATCACGGATGGGACGAACAGCGAGAGATCACTTTTGCCACACAAAAAAGGTTGGGCATTATCCCTCAGGAAGCCCAACTGACTCCACGTCCGGCAAACTTACCGTCCTGGGACTCGCAGTCCCCACGGCAGCGAGAGCTGTTTGCGCGCATGATGGAAATCTATGCGGCGTACCTCGCGTTCGCGGATCACAATATCGGGCGCGTCATCGACGCGGTGATACGAACGGGCCAGCTCGATAACACGCTGATTATCTACATTCAGGGCGACAACGGCGGCAGCGGCGAAGGCACGCTGCAAGGCACTGCAAACGAACTCGCAATCATCGGAAACGGCGAAAGCGAACCGTTCGAGTACCTCTACTCTGTCAAAGATGAGTTAGGCGGCCCGCTTCATTACAATCACTTTCCGGTGCCGTGGTCGTGGGCGATGAATTCACCGATGCAGTGGATGAAGCGCTACGGCAGCCACTTCGGCGGAACGCGCAACGGCATGGTTATGAGTTGGCCGAACGGTATCAAGGATGCCGGCTCGCAACGCGGTCAATTTCATCACGTTATCGATATCGTGCCGACGATATACGAGGTCATGGGTATTACGCCGCCAGAGCAGCTCAATGGCGTTACGCAGAAGCCGATCGACGGTGTCAGCATGGCTTATACCTGGCACAATGCTGAGGCACCGGAGGAGCGCACGACACAATACTTCGAGATGTTCGCCAATCGCGCGATCTACCACGAAGGATGGATCGCGTGCACGACGCCGCTCGTATTTCCCTGGGAGCCGGAACCAAAAGGGCTTACGCCGGACAGCTTTGCGTGGGAGCTCTATGACCTCACTACGGACTTCAGCGAGTACCGCAACCTCGCCAGCGAGCATCCGGAGAAACTCAAAACGCTGCAAGCGCTGTTCTGGGCCGAGGCTAAAAAGTATCAGGTTCTGCCCATCAACACGAGCGTGCAGGCGACGATCGACGCGGCACCGACCCGGCCGAGCTTAACCAAGGGGCGCAGACGCTTCGAATACTTCCCCGGAACCGTGCGGATCCCCGAAGGCACCGCACCCAACACAAAAAACACGTCGTATAAGATCACGGCCGAGATCGTCGTGCCGCCAGAAGGAGCCAATGGCGTTATCGTTACGCAGGGCGGCCGCTTCGCCGGCTGGGGCCTCTTCGTACTTGACGGCAAACCGGTTTGGGCCTACAAGCGCACTCAGCAGCCGAAGGACGGTTTTCGAATCGAGGGCCCGGCAAGGTTGGCCCCGGGCGCGCACACGGTGTCGGTCGATTTTGCCTATGCGGGCGGTGGGTTTGGTAAGGGTGGGACCTTCACACTTCGGGTCGACGGAAGGCCGGTCGCAAGCGGAGAGGTTACCCGCACCGTCCCCGCTCGCTTTTCAGTAGATGAGACGCTCGACATCGGTGAAGACACCGGGACGCCAATCGTTGAGAGCTATGCCGCGAAGATGCCGTTCAGGTTCACGGGCGAGATCAAAAAAGTGGCTATCGAGCTCGATCCGGGTCACCCGCGCGATGGCGATGCGCAGGTGATGCGGGATTTGGAGCGGCGAGCTCTACACGCAACGGAATAGCGGGACTGTTATTTCAGACCATATGCCTCAAGCTCGGTTTGCGTGCCGAAGTACACCATGCCGTTGGCAACGATCGGTACTGAGAACTTCGTGCCGGGAGCGGCCCGGTCGCGCGCGCGTCGCCGGCTGTCGAAGAGTTCGATCGATACGTCGCGCGCGTCGTACGCTCGCAGCTGCGCGGGCGGCCCGCCCTGCACGCGCCCGCTGACCGCGATCGTCCACACGATTCCGTCGGCATCGCCGTGCGACGAGATCGCCGGCGTCGATCCCGGATAGTTGAACGCGTCCCGGCTACGTGATACCGGCTGCTGCGAGAGCAGACCGTCCCTGATCGTGTAGCGGCGCAGGGGCTGTTCGGCCGGCGCGTAGTAGACGGCGCCCTCGAAATAGGCTGGATCGCTGTACATCTGGTCGCCTCCGAGGTTGCCGTCTATCTGCTGAACGACGTCGTTGCCCGATGGATTAAAACCGCCGAGATGGTCTCGGTTGACGACGAAAATCCAACCGTGCTTATCGGCGCTTACCGCCTCGTGCGGATAAGGCCCCTGCGTCTGCGGCAACAGCATGACACCGGTCGACGAAAAATCGAGATCGTGCTTCGTCTCGAACAGCTCGTCGGACGGCGCGAAATAGTCGGTAACGGAGAGGCCGGATGTCAGCCGCAACAACGACATGCCGTAGTCGGGTCCCCCGCGGTTGGCGTCGAACGAGCCGTTGCCGGTCGTGACGTACACATTTCCGGCATCGTCGACGGCGGGCGCGGCGCCCGCCATCCAGATGCCGCCAAGATTGCCGGTGGGTGAAACGCAGAGTGCGAAGGTCTGGGCGAGCGTGTAGGCATCGTACCCGAGGAGCCATCCGCGCGCGTCGTCATTCGACGCGAACGAGACGTATACAGTGCCGCGCGTCAGCGCGAGAGCGGATCGGCCAAACCCGCGCTCCGGGTCGAATCGCACTCCCGGATAACCCGGCGCCGACGCCGCAATCGCGATTGGACTGCCGGAGCGCTCGGCACCGGTTCCAACGTCGAGCGCGTGCAGGTGCCAGAAATAACCGCCGTGCTGAAGCGTCTTCCCGTACACGAATACCGTCTCAGTCGACGGATCGACCACCGGCGTGCCGGTGATCCCGTGCTCGGGAACCAGGATCGTCGGATCGCACTCGGGCTGTCGCTTATTCGTACAGGGGACCGTCGTGATTCCCCGTTTCGGGTCGATAAAGCTCGTGTGCCATAACGGTCGCGTAAACTTGCCGCGTGCGTCGAACGCGTACACGCTGTCGTGCTCCGTCGCAACGATCACGATATCGACCGTCCCGGCGCCCGCGACCTTCACGCGCGGCACGTAGAGCGGCTGTGCGTAGATCATCCCGTCGACCGGCCGTGCAAAGCGCTTCCCGAACGAACCCGAGCGAACGGCGGCCGGCGTGAGCACCGTCTCAACTCGATTTTGACCCGTCCGCGCGAGATCGTTATGCCAGGTCAGCACGCCTGCGAATCCGTTCGCCGGAGGGGTGCGCTGGGGATACGTCGCGGGACTGGAGACCGGTGCTGCGGAGCATGCACTCAACGCGGCCAGCGTGAGGAGCGTCACCACAGATCGCGCCACGCAACGCTCTTTACCGAACCCGAGGCAATTCCTCGCGAGGGCTATGCCCTTCCAGCTTGAATAAGTTTTGATTCGCCATGGCCTCCTCCATTTCGATCTACCTCGTCGCCACGCTTTGCATCGGGCTCGTTCTGGCCGGCATCTGCGCGTGGTCGCCAACGCGATCCTCGGACTGGCCACTGCATTGAAGGGTCTCATAGGTCAGGTAAAGGTATTCGTTCACTAGCTTCAGACTTTTTTTATCAGCCTCGCTTAGACTCTGCGGCATCATCCCTCTACGCTCCACAAGGAGAACCGCCTATGCATTTTTCGCAACGGATTCTAATCGCCGCCGCTGCAGCCACGGCGGTACTTGTCTCGGCCGGTGCCGCCACGGCGCACGTGTACAACGCCGGCGCCATGAATATGGCCGGCCCGGATTCGCACAGCTTCAGCGGCGCCTGGCCGGTGACCGTGACCGGCTCGCAGCGCAGCAACGGCACGGGCTGCCTGACGCTGAGCGGCAACGGCAACAGCGGTGCGGCTTCGCTATCCTTCGGCGGTGAGACCTACCATTATGGATCGTTCATCGTTATCAGCCACATCCTCATGGCGACGATCCAAGAACCACTCTACGGTCAGAACGGCGCCTTAACGTTTACCGCGTCCGCCAGCCGCGGCCACGTCGGTCAGGGCCTCTTCGAAAACATCGAAGGCGGCTCAGACTTCGACTTTGGTGCGCTGGCATTCGGCACAAAGGGCAGCTGCTAAAGCGGTGCTTCCGGCGACGTTCCATACAATCACCAGGCACTCGTTCAGAATCATTAACGACGATCGAACCAAAGGTATTGAAGGGCGGCGCCAATCGTAGAGAACTTCTGACCGAATCGGCCGCTCAACCAACGCGACCACGAAACCTTTGCTGATAAACCCGATCGTATCGGCTGCGAAAAGGTGAGGCCGTAGCGCGAGTTGGCAAGCGAGTTAATCGATGTCGCGCCGTTAATGCTGGTGGCGCCGCCCGAATAGTAGTTCGCGTCAATCGCGAGCCACTGGTTCTGACTAAAAGTATACCCGGCGTGAAACTGAAAAATGCTAAGCGGCGCTTGCCGGAGCACGCGGCCTCCAACGTAGTCCGTGTTCTCGCCAAAAACCCATAGACCGCCAGAGAGATCGGTGAACCACTTACCCATAGGCTGTTCCAAGCCGATTTCCGGCTTGAACGTCCAGCGATTCGAACCGATGTTGATTAGTTGGCTACGGTCATAAGTGCCGGTCGGCGTGATAACGGTCATGCTTATCCCGAGCGTCGTGCTAGGCTTGCGCCGCGCGAACTCGGCCGGGGAAAGCGCTCGGCCAAGGAGATTCACTCCAAAACGGGCGCGAAAGTCCGCAAAGCCGTAGCGCGAGAACGCTTGAGGCTGACTCGAGACGACTGCGCTCACGTGGCCGCCGAGATAGGGAACGCTAACGGCCCAGCTCGCCGTGCGCTGACCCAAACGGAACGTGTGCGTGAAACTCAGGATTGCAGTATTGATCGCCGGACGAACATCGCTGAGCGGCAGCGACGGGTCGAGAGGCACAGTTCCGGTCGAGTTCGACAAAACTCCAACCGCAAAGTTCGTGTCGATCGGAGACGCGGAATATGATCTCGGTTCAAGCTCTTGGCTCATCGCCGGTCTTGCGGTACAGGCGAACCCAAGTGTCACAAGGGCGCCTAGCCATCGGAGGCCGCTAAGTTCCATCGCAAGCTGCGTTGCGAACCGCTGCGCTCAATTTCCTTCGTCAGTTGCATCCGAAAGACGCTGCATGGCGTTCAGAAGGTGTGAGGCTTGATTTTATGCCGGCGTTGGTCGCGATCACTCTGGCATTCGTCGTCGCAGCGTCGGTTCAATTTTTGCGCGACCTGCCGGCTGGTGAACGCGGTTTGCTCTTATTCGAGAAGGCTTGCCCGATCCACGGCACTATCCAGCGGCCCATACGAACGAACGAGACGACGATGCACGACCGTCTTGCCGAAATCCCGCGCGAGGGACCTACACCCGAGGCCGCAGTCGCTCTCGCGGTGCGCTAACTCTTCGTATCGCGAATCTGATTGACAGGCTTCTGAACGTAGGAGTACTTCTCGCCGCAGATGCGGCAAACGTTCAGCGGGCTTCCAAAATGCTCGTGGGGTTCGAATACTTTTGCGACTTTCGCGCGCTTCTTGACCGGTGCTATGGGTTCGATGGCGTCTACCCTATCTCGCTCCCTGGTGGGGAGCAGCGCGCCTCAAGATCGACGGCGCCCTCATTTCGTTCGAGATTCACACCCAAAGTACCCTCGTGGGCCATCGCTGCCGCACCCCGGCGAACTTAGATCATGCGTTCTCCTTTCGAAGCGATCGGAAGCTCGCGCGAACCTCTTCTGATAAGAGTTGAGACTGTTCCCAGGCGGCATAGTGCCCGCCGACATCGTGCTTCTTGTAATTGCCGTTTTCGTTCCGTGAAGAATCCAGCAGTGGGCGCAGTGCGGCCTTACTAGCCTATCGCCGGCGCTCGCAGCGACCCTGCTGAGTTCACCGGGTACAAGAAATGAACGGGAACCTTTTGGCGAGGCGCCTCCCTAAGGCTCGCGGCGCGGGCTGAGCCACAACGAAGGATGCAAGGCTGGGGAGCGTGGAGCGCGAGCTGGATGTGGAGCTTCGCGCTCGTCGCAATCACCATTGCGATTCATGCGTTTGGAATAGTCTTGATAGGGGCTGCAAGCAAACAGATCAGAGTGAAGCTCGTGCGCCCAGGCATTAACGACGCGGATAGCGCGGCTATGACGACCGTCCTGATCGTCGCCGTCGGTCTTTCGTTGGCGGTCTTACACTCAATTGAATCGATCATTTGGGCGCTCGTTTATGTGTGGCTTGGCGCACTACCATCTCCGGCGGATGCGGCACTGTATTCGGTCGACTCTATGACGACGCGGGGCGCGTCGGGCCTCGTTCTCGCTCCGGAGTGGCGGATGATGGGCGCGATGGAGGCGGGCGATGGGATGCTTCTCTTCGGGATAAGCACCGCGTTCTTGTTCTACGTGATGCTACACCTGTGGAGAGACGAAAACCACGTGTGAAGGAAATCTTATGAAAGCTGCTATCGTTACCGCTTCCGACGCCACCCCGGAATACGGTGAATTTTCCGAACCCCAAGTTGGCGACGGCTACGAACTTGTAGAACTGGTCGCTGCGGGGCTCCATCCTGTCGTACGATCGTTGGCAGCCGGGGGGCACTACGGAAGCACGCAGTGCTGCGAGACTGCGAGCGCACTGTGAACCAAACTGCGAGACTGCGAGCACACTGTGAGCCAAACTGCGAGACTGCGAGCGCACTGCGAGTCTGCGATGCGCGCCGCGATCGGCGCCGTGTGCGCAGCTGCGAGCCTACGCTACGCCAGTAACGCGATGCGGCCTCGCGGGCGTGGCGTGCTCCAAGCCTTTAGCTTCTCCTCATTGCTGCCGATAGATCGGAGAGTGACTCGCGCAACGCCGCTTGGGTCTCGCAAAGCTTCGCAAGCGTGTCGCATATGGCATCAAGCTTCACGATCGAGGGATCGACTACGCCGTTCTGGGCGAGCACGTCGAGCGCTGAGCCGACCGCGTGAGCAAGACGCCGAATGACTTCGAGCTCGTCGGGTCCGTACGACTCGCCTGAGCGTTTATGCCTGAGGACGAGCACGCCGAGCACGCGGCCGCGCGACGCCATCCGAAACGCGTAGTCTCCGCCAATGACGCTTTCAACCGCGTGCAAGTCGAGGATGTCGTGATTCGCACGCAGCGCCAACACGGCTGGATCGTTCTCACTCACGTCACCGTAGCGACCGTGCCGGTTGTCGAGCAAAATCGCAACAGCCGACGCATCGGAGTGGTTGAGCAGCGTCTCCTGAGCCCGTTCGAGGAGCACGCTGCGATCGGTGATATAGGAGCACTCGCGGGAAAAGGTAATGATTGCGTCCTGGTCGGCACGCCGCTTACGGAAGAACGCGTGATCCACGACGTTAACGACGCGGTGACGAATATGATGCATCGACAGGCCGAGCACCAGCGCTAAACCACCGGCGACCGTGAGGTTTGTCGCGTGACTCGCCGTGCTAAGCCACCCGCCCAGGGCCCATTCGACGAGGATGAAGATGGTGATAACGACGAGGGAAACGGCGGAGAAAACCGCGGCGCGATTCAGGACGAAGCCGATATCGAGAAGGCGGCGGTTCACGACGGAGTACGTCAAACCAAGCGGCGCAATCGCCAGGGCGACGCTCGCTGCAATTTCGTAGGCCCGATGGTAAGTGGGGTCGGTCGAAAGACCACCCGCCGCCAAGACCACAAAGAGCGGCACGAGCGAGACGCTCGCCCATACCAGTTGCTCGCGCTCGGAGCCCTTCGTGTAAAAGAGCGTCGCAAACACCGGAACAAGCGGTAAGGCGAACGCGACGAACGCCAGCTCGATGAAAAGATCGAACGCTCGTGGCCAAACGCCGGAAGCCGCCGATTGCGCGTAAAAGAACGCATGCGCGACGGCAATCGCAGTCGCGTACGCATAAACGCCGAACGTCAATGCTTTTCGAAGCGGCGAAAGTGGCTGTGCAAAGAGCCCGGCATATGTAGCGAAGAGCGCAAACGAGAGATAGAATGGGAAGCCGCTGAGCGCCGCAAGCGTCGCGTCGAGCGGCGGCACGGGTGTGTCCCAGTTCCACACCTGAAATTGGAGCCCAATGTTGAAAAGAAGGAGCAGCAGCGTGAGGACGCGGGCTTGCGGAACGTTGGCGCGGCGCCACAAGATGACGCCGGCAAAAAGCAGCATCCAGGCTAGGCCGGCGTTGGCGATCGCATAGTCGAATGGCACGATCACTCGAACGGCAGTCAGCGGAACGAGCGCCGTCGTGCCGTTCGGCCGGCGAAGTGTCAGCGTCACGGACTCGCCTGGCCACCAGAAGCCCGAAAAGATTCGGAATCGGAATCCGGCGGGAAGGTCTCCGGTGTCGAGGAGGTCGCCGTTGCGCGCGCCCTCACGATATGCCAGGCTGCCGGTTCCGACGCGCACTCGGTACCGATTCGGCGCGATTGGTTCGAGAACGAAACGCTGCGATGCTGGTAACCGGATGTTATTGTCGACGCCCGGTAGTGCACCGTAAAAGAAGACCTGCATGCCGACCGTCGTAAGCAGTTGGACGACGGCAAAAAGCCACAACGCTAGGAGCAGCCGGCGCCAGCGCGCTTCGCTCATAAAAAGCGGCGTTCGCCGACGCATCGCCGCTTCATTGCGGACTCTTCATTGGTGCGTTGGCGCGGCCGTCGCCAGAAAGGAGCCCATGAATCGAGCGCAGCTGTGCGAGGATTTCCACGAACGCGTCGCCGCGAGCGCCCGTAACATTCAAGCTCCACAGCGCGATACCGACACCTGAAGCGAGCTCCTTGAACGTCTCGATCTCATCGGGAGCGTAACGCTCTTCGTTGATTTTGGGGCCGCACAGGATCGCGCCTTGAAGCTCTCCGCCGCCGAGCATCGGAAAGGCGTATTCACCAACGAGCGCGGTCGTGTAACGCGCGAGTTCCGCCGGCTCGTGCCAGGCGAGGAGCGCCAAAACCGCCGGATCGTTCTCAGGTAGTGCCGGTTGCAGAACGACGTGGGCTCGCGAGACTTCGGAGTGTTCGAGGATCTCTGCCGCGGTGCGGTCGAGCAGCACGTCGCGATCGCTCACAAAAGCCGCCTCGCGTGCAAAGCGTCGCAGCGAGCGTTCGTTCTCGTGCCGCTTACGAAAAAAGACGCCGTCGACCAGCGCATCGACGCGCGTGTGAATGAAGCGCAGCGATACGCCAAGAATAACGGCGAGACCGCCGTTGAGCACGAGGCTCGTCGTATGGCTCGCCCCTTCGAACCACTTACCGATCGCCCATTCGAGCAATACGAACAGGCCGATAACCACAATAGAAACACCGCCGAAGACTGCCGTACGGTTAATGACGAAGCCGATGTCGAAGAGTCGCCGGCTCAGTGCGGCGTAGCTCAGTATGATCGGTTGGAGCAGGGTCGAAGCCAGGGCAATTCGCCACGCGAAACTGAATGCGTTCCAGCCCAATCGTTGCCAAAGGATGCCCAGCGGACCGGCTAGCAGCCAGAAGAGATTAGGCACGCCGAATGACGCGACGATCCACCCGACGCGCTGCGCGTCAACCGGCGCCGCGGCGCGCGCCGCGAGCACTCCGCAGACGATGACCGGAATGACTGGCAGGGTCAAAAAGATCTCCAGGATCTCAAACTCGATTCCGGGAGTATGGAGCGGTACCAGTGCCATCCACGCCAGCGCATAAAAGGCGTAATCCGCAACCGCGCCCACCGTCACCGTTGCATAGGCAATCCGTGTCATCACGATTCGCGCGTGCGTCAGAGGCGCACCAAACGTCGTAAAGAACCACGTTAATAAAATGAAGGTGAATGGTAAGTAGCTAAGGAGATGCAGGGCGGTCGTAAGCGCTGGGATAGGGGTCACGCACTCGGAGAGGGCACTCAGGAGTGAGTTGATGGCGAGTATGGCGGCGAGGGGAGCGCTCCAAGGCCATTGGCCGCCGCGCCAGGCGATCAGGAACGCGAAGCACGCTACCCACAGGTAAGAGAACCACTCAACCCACTGAACCCATCCGCGCAGCGTTCCCCTCACGCGAGGCAGGCTGACGGTAAGGGCGCGCCCGTTGCGCGTGACCGTCAGCCGATTGACTTCGTTGCGGGGAACGGGTTCGATCTCAAAGGGCATCGTGCGCGCATCCGCGAGATCGCCAACCTTCACGCCGGCCTTGGCCGCGACTCCGTCAGCTGAGATAACCTTGACGACGAACGGCTTTCCGGTTCGATCGAAGCTCAATCCTTGATCGCCGTGCCAGTCGGTCATCGTCAAGCTGGCCAGCGACAAAACCACTGTTACAATTGCAGCGCTACACAGTGCGTACAAACGCTTCGGCGTTAGCGCCGCGATCCGTAGGCTACTCATGGCTGAAGAGGGCCGTGGAGAACCGTGTTGCCTACGATACCGTAAAGGCAAACGTCACGGCGCCGGTGGGAAGCGGTGCTGCCAGGGCCATGCGGACGGTGTTCAAAGGAAGGACTGACGGAGCCTGGCGGCTGGCCTTTCAAGCGCGGACCAACGCCGCCAACGCCTTCCAACGCCTTGGATGCGGCACCCTCGCTCCTGATCGGAAGCGCGAGCAGGCGGCGAGGCTAAGCCCAGTCGCCGCCGCGATCTCAGCGAGCGTAAAGGCGTCGAGCTTCGGCGCGATCTCGCGCTTGAACCAGGCTTCGTCGCGCTGGCCCGGATGCTCGCGCGCCCACCTGCGATTGCGGCGATGCCCCTCGCTGATAGCCTCGCTGCGCACCCGGTTCACGGCGGCCTTGCGGCGCGGATCATTGCCGGCTGCGGTCTGCGCTGCGAGAGCTTTGCGAGCCGCCTCGATCGCGCGGAGGCCATGCTCGCGTCGTGCCTTTGGCATGCACGCCTCGCAATGCCGACGCCGGCGCTTCTCGACGGAGCCGCCGCACATTGCGCACGCGCTCGGCGAGCTCGGCCGCGCTTCGACGGTCGGCGCGCACCATGTGCGCGTCGTGTACGGTCGCGGCTGCGAGGCTTTGCGAGGCGTTGCGAGGAGCGTCGATTTGCGCGGTCCAGGCTTTGTCCGTCTACTCGCCGAGAGCGCCTCGCGGAATCGCTGTGCGAGGCTCGCAGCGATCGGCCGCAGGCATTCGCGCCAATGCGGCAGCGCGAGCGCGAGCTCGTGCGTCAGCGGCGCGGCGATGCGGCATATCCCGTTCGGTAGCTCGGCAAAATCGCACGCGGTAAAGACGCGATCTTCGAGGAGATCGCAGAGAAAGCTATCGACCGCGGCTCGCACCGGCTCCATGGCGTCAAGTGCGAGTGAGTCGCGATTACGCGAACAGGGACGCGGCTTCGAGGGCCGCGATCGTTGGATCATTACAATAAAGATCGGGGACCGCGAACCCGAGCTGATCAGTCTCGGATCCAACCCCGGTCGCGATCAGCAGCTACAAAGATGCCCAAGCGTACCTTGCGCGCGGCGGCTCGATCAAGAACGTGCGGTTACGCCAATCCGGTAAGGCGTACTACTTCACGGAGAGCGATCGCTAACGAGTAAGGGCCGAGGTCTGCTCGCCTCGGCCCCTTCTACTTGCAGTTGAACTATGGCTAAGATACCAAAGCGGAGCGCTGGCGGTCAACGTCGCCGGCGCCCGCGGCTTCCCACAACGCTCGCGCAGTTCGACAAGCTGCCGCGCCGCTCGCAGCTGGCGATCGAGAACGTCGCGCATGCAGTCACGCGTATGCGCGAGGGTGTGTCGCTCAAGAGCGCCGCGGCCGAGTACGGCGTCGATCCGCGTACCGTCGTCAAACTGGGCGGCTCTGCGCTGCGCAAGACCAAGGGCGGCCGATACTCGGCCAAGCCGAGCGACACGCTCTTTCGCCCGCTGGTCGTGCCGGTTCATGGCGGCCGTATCGAGGTCGGAGTGCGCGGCTCGCGCGCCGCATCGGAACTGTCAAAGCGCGCAATTGCTCAGCGTGAGTTCCTTGCAACCGGTGACGATACCAAACTGCGTAAGTTACGCAAGACCAAGATTCTCGATGCGTCCGGCCACGAGGTGCCGTTCCTCACCGATGAGGACGAGCTCGCGCGCCAGGGCGACCTCGGAGCGCTTTCCTTTGAAAGCACCTAC
>Ga0302326_10006518_pt1 | contig 26170 bp, 23 predicted proteins | sample Palsa_T0_3_FD_202264 | JGI IMG/M metagenome (GOLD analysis project Ga0302326, IMG submission 202264) | Peat permafrost microbial communities from Stordalen Mire near Abisko, Sweden - Palsa_T0_3 | ecosystem: Environmental > Terrestrial > Soil > Palsa > Peat permafrost | place: Sweden: Abisko... | reverse complement strand
AGCGACCAGACGGTCGACCAGGTCCGCGCGGCGCTCGTCGCCAAGACGGGCGAGCACATGGTCGTGCGCCGCTGGGCCGCGCTCGACGCGCCCGAGCCCAACGGCTTCGTGCACGCGTACGTGCACGCCGGCGGCAAGCTCGCGGTCCTCATCCACGTCGAAGGCCCGGACCCGAAGAACGCCGAGCTCAAGGCGTTCGCCGACAACGCCGCGATGCAGGTCGCCGCGATGAACCCGTTGGTCGTCGACAAGGCCAACGTGTCCAAGCCCCAGGTCGACAAGCAGCGCGAAATCTTCGAGGCACAGCTCAAGGAAGAGAAGAAGCCCGAGCAGGCGTGGCCCAAGATCATCGACGGCAAGGTCGCCAAGTGGTTCACCGAGGTCACGCTCCTCGGCCAGGACAACGTGTGGGATCCGCCCGCCGGCACGATCGACAAGATTCGCCTCGAGCTCGGCAAGAAGCTCGGCGGCGAGGTGAAGGTGCACGCCTTCGTGCGCTTCTCGCTCGGCGAGGGCATCGACAAGGGCCCGACCGAAGACTTCGCGGCCGAAGTCGCCAAGACGATCGGCAGCTGAGCGGCACGTGGCGCTCTGCGCGGTCACCGTCGACCTCGACGAGATCCCCAACTACTACGCCATCCACGGCCTGCGCGAGCCCGAGGGGCCGGCCCGGACGCTCGTCTACGACGTGGCGCTCGACCGGCTCACGCGCCTGGCGCGCCACCTGGAGCTGCCGCTGACGCTGTTCGCCATCGGCAGCGACCTCGCGCGCCCCGAGGCCGCCGCGCGCCTCCGCGCTGCGCACGAGGCGGGTGCGGAGATCGCCAACCACTCGCTCGACCACCGCTACGACCTCACGCGCCTCGGGCGCGCGGAGATCCGCCGCCAGGTCGAGCAGGGGGCGGTCGCCATCGAGCGGGCGGTCGGGACCGCGCCCGTCGGATTTCGCGCTCCCGGTTACACGATCACCGACGAGGTCTTCGGCGTACTGACCGAGCTCGGTGTGGCGTACGACTCGTCGGTCTTTCCGAGCACGCCTTACTGGACGGCCAAAGCGGCGGCGCTGTCGCTCATCGCGCTTCGCGGCAGAAGGAGCCGGTCGATCCTGGATCGCCCGACAGTGCTCGCAGCGCCGACGACGCCGTACCGCGTGGGACGGCCCTACTGGCGCCGCGGCCGGGGGCTGCTCGAGATGCCCGTGACGGTGACCCGCTGGGCGCGCCTGCCCGCCCTCGGGACGTACCTGACGCTCTTCGGCTCAGGGATCGCGCGACGACTGGCGCGGGCGTGCGCGGGGCAGCCGCTGGTCAACGTAGAGCTTCACGGCATCGACGTGCTCGACGCCGCCGATGGCCTCGAAGACTTGCGCCCCCACCAGATCGACGTCCGCGTCCCCCGCGAGAGCAAGCTGGCCGCGCTGCGCGCGATGATCGACGAGCTCCGCAACCTGGGCCACGAGTTCGTCACGTTGCGCGACGCCGCGACGCGTCTCGGGGTCTGACGTCTCGCGGGTGCTGGGGCGCGAGGCCTTGGGGGGCCCCTAAAGCCGACCATTCGTCACTTTTCTCGTCGCGGGGGCAGGCCATGAGGGTCGCCCGCGACGAAACTGCTCGGTTGCAATGGCCGAAGCGGGAGAGGTGGAACAGGAAGGCGGGAAGACGGTTCGCCTAAAGCGCCGTCTCCCCGCGCCACGACTGTCGGCGTGACCGCAGCGTGCCCCTGACGAAAGCGCTGAGGACGGGGGCGATGTTGCCCGGCTCGTTCTCGTCCCATTCGTCGGCGCTGATGGCGTCGCTCGGGCGGCCCCGGACGTCGATGAGATAAAACCAGGGCACGGCGGGCTCGCTCATCCGGAGCCCTTTGAGCTCGTCGCGGAACTCGCCCACGTCGACGCGCACGAAGCGAACCTTCTTCAGCGCCTGCCGGACCTGGGTATCCGAGGCGGCGGCGGCGACCTCGGCGCAGGGCACGCACCGCTGCGCCGTCGTCTCGACGAGCAGGGTCTCGCCCGATCGGTGAGCCGCCACCGCTTGCGTGGCGAGCTGCGCTTGCAGGGGCCCCGTCGACGCGTGAAGCTCGAGGACCTGGGTCGACGAATCGTCGGGCGCGGGGACCGTCGTCGTTCGGCGCTCGAGCGCTTCGGTCCCCGTGATGGGCTCTGCGACGGCGGCGCTGGCGGTGGGCGGGGCAGCGAGGGCTCGCTCGGCCGTGGTCCGCACGATCGCGACGGAGACGATGCCGAGCCACGCGAAGAACAGCGTCGATCCGATGGACCCCAGCACGATGCCCGCCGTCGCCAGGCCGTGCCCCGCGCGCAGCCCCGCGGATCGGCGGATGTCTCCGTGGGCGCGCGCCCCGAGCAGGATCGCCGGCAGGCCGAGCGGCAACCCGAGCCACGCCAGGCACCCGACGACGCTGAGCACCCCGAGAATGATCGACGCGACGGCGCGGTCGTCGGGTGGGGGGCGCGGGATGGGCGTGGCGTCCGGGACGACGGCGGCGAGGGGGCCTTCCTGCGGCAGCGCGGGGGCGGGGCCGCCTTCGGCCGGTGCGGGGCCGTCTTCGGCCGGTGCAGGGCCGTGTACTGGGGGTGAATCCATCGACTGCATGGACGCCCTTGGAGGATAGCGCTCAGCGGGGCGGAGGGCCCGCAATCGCGTCGACATCGACGCCCGAGTTGCGGATGAAGTCCCGGGCGACCTCGCTGTCCCCGTGGGCGAGCTCGCGCGGGGTGCCGCGCGCGATGATCTGGCCTTTGGCGAGCAGCACGGCCTGGTCGGCGATGCGAAAGCAGCTGGCGATGTCGTGCGTGATGACGAGGCTGGTCACACCAAACCTGGCGCGCGTACCCTCGATGAGGTCGTCCACCGAGCGGCTGGTGATCGGGTCGAGGCCGCTCGTCGGCTCGTCGTAGACGAGGATCTTGGGCTCGAGCATCAGGGCGCGGGCGAGGCCGACGCGCTTGCGCATCCCGCCCGACAGCTCGGCGGGGAACTTGGTGAGCACCGAGTCGTCGAGATCCAGCTGCTGGAGCTTCTCGCGGACGCGCTCGCGGATCTCGGCGCGTCCGAGCTTGGTGTGCTCCACGAGGGGGAACGCCACGTTGTCGAGCACGTTGATCGAGTCGAGCAGCGCCGCATACTGGTAAACCATCCCGAACTTGCGGCGCACGTGGTTGAGCTGCCGCTCGGGCAGGGGGACGATGTCCTCGCCGTCGATGAGGATCGCGCCGCTGGTCGGCTTGTCGAGCGCGACGACGAGGCGCAGGAGCGTCGTCTTTCCGGCGCCGGATCCGCCGACGATGCATGTCGTCTCGCCGTGGCGGCAGACCATGTCGACGCCCCGAATGACCTCGCTTCCCCCGAAGGACTTGCGCACGCCCTGAAGAACGACGATGTCGCGGGTCGCGGTGGACGGTAGCGGCAGGGGCACGATCCTGCGCGTGAGCGTAACATCTGGCGGGCCGTGTCGACGGCGCCAGGAGATCGGGTTAGAGGTGGGGCATGACGGGCGATCATCTCGAGGCGGTACTCAAGCTTGCCGGCGTCAAGAGCGACAAGGACGGGTGGTCCGCGCTGCCCGAGGGCACCACGCTGACGCTGCACGTCGCGCACGACGGGGCGTCGATGTCGATCTCGCGCGTCGAGGCGATCCGGCAAGACGGCGATCTGCTCTATGCCCGCAACCCGAAGCGCGAGCTCTATGCCGTCGTGCGTACCGACATCTTCGCGATCGCCGTCGACGGCGAGGCCACGGCGGGCAAGGTCGTTCGGCGCGCTGGCTTCGGCTGATCCGCGCGGCTCGGCGCCCCAGCACGCGGATGCTTCTACGCTGGCTTTCGGTGGCGGTGGCCGCCTTGCCTTGGCGTGCGCTCGGGTGGGCGGGAGCGTTCGTCGGATGGCTCGCGGGCAGCGTGCTGAGGATCCGGCGAGCGCACGTCGAAGAGGCCATGCGGGCTGCCGGGGTCGAAGCGCCAGCGAGGGCTGCGCGGGGCATGTACCGATCGCTCGGCGCCTCGGCGCTCGAATTCCTGTGGCTCGCGCGGCGAGGGGACGAGGCGACGGGGCACGTCCGTATCCATCCCGCCTCGGAGGCGCGATGGCGCGCCGCGCTCGGGCAGGGTCGCGGCGTGGTCATCGCGGCCTCGCACACGGGCAACTGGGATCTCGCCGCGTGCGCGGTCGCGCGCGACGTCGAGCTCCTCGTCGTGACAAAGCGACTCAGCCTGGGTTCGATTGACGGCTTCTGGCAGGCGACGCGCGCGGGCAGGGGAGTGCGTCTGGTCGACGCGCTCGGCGCCGTCCCGCACGCGCGCGAGGCTCTGCGCCGCGGCGCGGCCGTGGCCATGATGATCGACCAGGCCCCCGTGTCGCCGAGGCACACGGTTCGAGTCGACTTCCTGGATCGTCCCGCCCTCGCCGATCGCGCCCCCGCCGCCCTGGCCGCGGCGTGCGCAGCGCCGCTCGTCGTCGCCGCCTCGTCGCGTGGCGCGGACGGCGACCACGTCCTTCACGTGCTCGACGTGATCGCGCCGCCCCGGAGGCCGGGCCGCGCCTGGATCGACGCCGCCACGGGCCGCGCGACGGCCGCGCTCGATGGGTTCGTGCGCGCCCAGCCGACCCAGTGGCTGTGGATGCACCGTCGATGGAAGGGGATCGAGGCAGGGACTAAGCTCGCCCCATGCCGCACGACCCCTTCGTCCTCGCCGGCCGCAGCTTCGAGAGCCGTCTGATCGTCGGAACGGGCAAGTACAAGGACGCCGCCGAGACCGAGCGCGCCATCGACGAGGCGGGCGCCGAGATCGTGACGGTGGCGCTGCGCCGGGTGGATCTCCGGGATCGCTCGTCCGGTTCGCTCATGTCGCTGCTCGCGCGCAAGAAATGGCTCGTGCTGCCGAACACCGCCGGCTGCTTCACCGCCGACGAGGCCGTGCGCACCCTTCGGCTCGCGCGCGAGCTCGAGATCGCCGCCCCGCCCACCCCGGCGCACTCCGGACCGATGGTGAAGCTCGAGGTCATCGGCGACCCGCGCACCCTGTACCCCGACAACGAGCAGACGGTCGAAGCGGCGCGCATCCTGGTGAACGAGGGATTCGTCGTGCTGCCGTATTGCATCGACGATCCGATCGTGTGCCGCAAGCTCGAGGACGCCGGTTGTGCGGCGGTCATGCCGCTCGCCGCGCCGATCGGCAGCGGCCTGGGGATCCGCAACCCGCACAACCTGGCCATCATCCTCGAGCACGCGAAGGTGCCCGTCATCGTCGACGCGGGCGTGGGGACGGCGAGCGACGCGGCCGTGGCGATGGAGCTCGGTTGCCATGGGGTGCTCATGAACACCGCGATCGCCCACGCCAGGGACCCGGTGCTGATGGCGGCGGCGATGCGCGACGGCGTGCGCGCAGGCCGCATGGCGTACCTGGCCGGCCGGATGCCGAGGCGCCGGTACGCCAACGCGTCGAGCCCCACCGAGGGCCTCGTCGGCACCGCCACGGCGCCGGACATCGAGTGATGCGCGCTGCCCTCGTGGCGCTCGCCGTCGCGTTCGCGCCCGTGCAGTGCCCGCACGATACCGACGCCGCACACTGCTGGGACGACGCCCCCGGCGACGGCCTCTGGGATCTCGCGAGCCGCTTCCACGCGCTGCACGACGACGCCGCGGAGCGCGAAACGCTGAAGGCGCTCGTCGACAAGTACCCGTCGAGCCGCTGGGCGCCCGCCGCCCGCGACGCGCTCGCAGGCAAGCCGCGCGCGGTGGCGTCGGACGTGGCCCCCGATGCGGCTGCCCAGTGACCGAGCTGCGGGTCTCTCCGCGCGTCCTTTTGGTCACCGATCCTGCGTTCGCCGACGAGACGATCCTGCGCTGCGTCGACGCCGCGGCGGCCGCGCTCCCGCCGGGTGCGTTCGGCGTCCAGCTGAGGGACAAGCGTCGGCCCGTCGCGAGCCTTCGCATGCTGGCGCTCGGGCTCCGCGTCGTGACCCGCAAGCACGGAGCGTGGCTCGTCGTGAACGGCGACGCGGGCCTGGCGCGCGACGACGGCGCCGACGGAGTTCACCTGGGGCGGGGGGCGGGGGACGTGGCCTCGGCGCGCGCAACGTTCGGGAGGCGCACGTGGATCTCGGTCGCCGCGCACTCGGACGACGAGGCTCGGCGGGCCGTGGACGATGGCGCCGACGCAGCGCTCGTCAGCCCCATCTTCCCGACGCGGCCTCCGTCGCCCACGGCGGCCCCCAAGCGCGAGCGAGGACTCCACGCCCTTCGAGCCGCCCGGGCGGCGGTCGGCTCGCGGGTCAGGCTCTATGCCCTCGGCGGCGTCACCCCGGAGCGGGTGCCCGGTTGCGCGGCGGCGGGGGCCTACGGCGTCGCCGTGCTGAGGGCGCTGCTCGAAAGTTCCAGTCCGGCCGCGGTCGCCCGTGCGCTCCATGACGCTCTGCCCGCACGCTGGTAACGTCTCCGCCATGGTGAGTTACGAGGAGTCGCTGAAGATCACCAGCGAGCTTTTGTGCCGGCGCATGGACACCGTCAAAGACATCCGCCCGTCCGATCACATCCAGCGCGATCTCGGCCTCGACAGCCTGGCGGTGATGGAGTTCGCGGCCGACGTCGAGAACCGCTTCGAGATCAACATCCCGACCGAGCTGCTCGAAGTGCTCTCCACGGTCGACGACGTGTCGCGCGCGATCGTGAAGCTCGTCGCCGCGCAGCATCCGTAGGCGGGAGCGCGCGCCTCAGGCCTCGAGCGCGCCGATCTCGTCGCCGGAGAGCACGAAGAACGCCTCGCCGTACTCTTTGAGCAGGCCCAGCGTTCTATCCAGCTCTTCTTGCGTGTGGCCGCGCGTGACGTTCACGCGCAGGCGCTCTTCGCCGATCTTCACCGACGGGTACACGAGCGGCACCATGTAGACGCCGCACTCGAGCAGGGCAATGTGCATGAAGAGCGCCTTGCGCTCCTCGCGGCACATGACGGGCATGATGTGCGTCTCGCTGGCGCCGAGGTCGAAGCCCGCCGCCGTGAGGCCCTCGCGGAAGTAGCGCGCCTTCTGGTGCAGCTCGGCGACGAGCTTGGGCCCGTCGCTCTCGATCATGTCGAGGATGGTCGACGCGGCGGCGACGACCGGCACCGGCAGCGTGGCGCTGAAGAGAAAGCTGCGCGCCGTGTGCTTCACGTGCTCGACGACGTCGCCCGAGCCGAAGAGCAGGCCCCCGATGCCGCCGAACGTCTTGGAGAGCGTGGAGACGACGATGGGCACCTTGCCGCGGAGGTTCATCGCCTCGAGCGTGCCGCGCCCGCCGGCTCCGAGCGTCCCGGTGCCGTGCGCATCGTCGACGATGAGCGGCGTGTCGTACTCGTCGCAGAGCCGGATGAACTCGGCCAGGTTGGCCTTGTCGCCGTCGAGCGAGTAGACGCCTTCGCACAGGACGAGCGCGTTCGTGCGCTCGCGAGTCTTGAGGATGCGCTCGAGGCTCTTGGCGGAGTTGTGGTTGAAAAAGCGGATCTCGGGTCCGTTCTTGGGCACGCCTGCCGCGAGGAACGCCCCGTCGAGGATGCACGCGTGGCTGTACGCGTCGAGCACGAGCGTCGTGTCCTTGTCGGCGAGGGCGGCGATGGTTCCGAGCATCGCCTGGTAGCCTGTCGTGAACGTCAGGCACGACTCGAAGCCCATCCACTTGGCGAGGCGCTGCTCGAGCTCGACGTGCGCCTTCGTCGTGGCCTGCGGGCGCGACGACGAGAGGCCGCAGGCAAAGTCGTCGACCGCGCGCTTGGCCGCCTCTTTCACCTTGGGGTGGGTCGTGAGGCCCAGGTAGTCGTTGGAGCTGAAGTTCACGATCGGCTTGCCGTCGAGCCGCGCGTGCAAGCCGCCCGTCTCGAACTCGCGGAAGAGGGGGTACACCTGCCTCTCGCGCGCCTCGCGGATCCGCGCGAGCTCGGCGTGCGCCTTCGTGTCGATCCAGCTCATGGCCCTGTCTAGCTCGCCGCCGCCCGCATGACGAGGGCGGAGGCGTTGCCGTAGTACCCGAGCGACGTGACGAGCACCGTTCGCACCGGCCGGGTCGGCGTGCGAAGCGCGCCACGCACGAGATACGCGGGAGCGCGATCGGCGGCCTGGCCCAGGTATGCGATCGCCGCCGCCATCCCCATCGCGCCGCCCGCGCCCAGTGTCTCGCCCAGGCCCAGCTTGGGGGCGACGACGGCCACGTCGCCACCGAGGACGCGCGCGAGAGCGCGAAGCTCGGCCTCGTCGAAGTGGCGCAATCCCGCGACGCCGGAGACGACGAGGTCCACCGTGCCCGCAACGACGCCCGCGTCGGCCAGCGCCGATTCGATCGCGCGCTCCATCGCTTCGGCCGACGGGTGCACGAGCGTCGAGTCGCGCTCGGGCGCCCGGAACGCGGTGCCGTAACCGACGACCTCGGCGAGCGTCGATGCGCCGCGCCGCGCGGCCGACGCCGCCTCCTCGAGGACCAGGAGCGCGGCCCCTTCGCCGATGCACGGGCCGTCGCCGCCCTTCGCCGTGAACGCCGCGGCGCCCAGCCTGTGGAACGCGAGAAACAGCGCCTCGCTCATGGCCTCGCCGCCGCCGACGAGCAGCGCGTCGGCGCGGCCGTTCGACAGCATCACGTCGGCCGCCGCCACGGCGTCGAGCGCGCCGCAGTTGCCGTCGCTGACGCTGACGTTGAGCGCCCGAAGATCTTCCCAGATGCTCACGTAGCCGGCGGCGCTGTTGGACACCGTGAGCGGGAAGCGCGACGGGTTGATGTACCGCGCGTCCTCGAGCACGGCGACGCGATCGAGCTCCGTGATCGCCTCGAGCGATCCATAGGCGTTGGAGACGACCATCCCGGTCTCGGCGGGGCCTGGGCCAGCGGGCGATCCGCTCGCCGTCGTGGCCCACGCGCCGTCGTGCTTGAGCCGCGCGTCGTGCAGGGCCAGGCGCGCCGCGACGACGAGCAGCTTGGTCAGCCGATCGAGGCTCCGGAGCCCCTTGTCGCCCAGGTACTTCGTCGCGTCGAAGCCGCGCACCTCGGCGACGCGCACGCTCGTGGGCGTGCTCAAGACGGCCGACGGGTCGAAGAGCCGAGCACCCTCGGCGTCGGCTCCGTCGCACGCGCGCACGCCGCCGCGCACCGCTTGCAGGAACACGTCGCGCCCGATCCCGAGGGCGGACGCGACGCCCAGCCCCGTCACTGCGTACGGCGTCACGCCGCGGATCCCGTGCCGGGCGGCGGAGGGGCGCGAGCCGGTCTCGCTGCCGGCGGCGGGAGCACGCCCGCCTTGGCGAACAGCGTGACCGCGTTGTAGCCGCCGAAGGCTAGCGAGTTGTTGAGCACCACGTCGCTCTTGCCCCGGCGCGACGCGTTGGCCACCACGTCGACGTCGCAGTCCGGATCCGGCGTGTCGTAGCCGATGGTCGGCGGGTACAGGCCCGTCTCCAGGGTGAAGATGCAGCCGATGGCCTCGAGCGCGCTGGCCGCGCCCATGCAATGACCGAGCATGCTCTTCATGCTCGAGATGGGGACGCGCCGATCGCCGAACACGTCGCGCATCACCTTGGCTTCGGCCAGGTCGTTGGCCTTGGTGCCGGTGCCGTGCGCGTTGACGAAATCGACGTCGGCCGGCGTCAGGCCCGAGCGCTCGATCGCCGCGCGCATCGCCGTGATGCTCCCCGCGGCGTCCGGGTGCGGGCGGGTGATGTGGTAGGCGTCGCACGACAGGCCGTACTCGCGGACTTCGGCCTGGAGATGGGCGCCGCGCCGCATCGCGTGCTCCTCGCTCTCCAGGATCAGCATGCCCGAGCCTTCGCCCAGGAGAAGACCCTGTCGATTGAGGTCGAACGGCTGGCACCTCTCGGGCGCCATCGCCGCCAGGCGGACGAATCCGCTGAACTGGAGCTCCTGGAGGATCTCGGCGGCGCCGCTGACCACGACGTCGGCGCGTCCCGAGCGGATCAAGTCGGCGGCGAACGAGATGGCGTAGTTGCCCGCCGCGCACGCCGCGGGGAGAGCGAGCACCATCCCCTGCGCCCCGACGGCGCGGGCCACGTGGATCGGAAGCAGGGTGGACCCGTACTTGGGGATGAGCGCCCGGGTGACCGCCTGCGGTCCGTGGACGATCCATTCGTATTCCATCTCGGCGAGGATCCGCGCCTCGCCCATCGTGGTGCCGATGACGACCGCGGTGCGCGGTCCCGCGAGGGCTTGCGCCTTGATCTCCGCGTCGGCGACCGCCATGCGCGCCGCGGCCAGGGCCATCGCGGCGCAGCGTCCCATGCGCTGCTGTTCGCCGTGGGTGGTGTGGTCGCGCGGCTCGAACTCTTTGACTTCACCGGCGACCTGTCGCCCGAGGGGCGACGCGTCGAACGACGCGACGGGCGAGATGCCGCTCACGCCGTGCTCGAGCGCACGGAAGAACGCGGCGCGCCCAAGCCCGATCGAGCTGACGACCCCGACGCCGGTCACGAATACGCGCGGTACCACCAAATCGTGGGCGTATTTAGCGCCACCCTGTACATGCGAGCAACGACGTTCCCCGCGAATCGGCCTTCGCGCAAGAAACAACGTTCGCGCCCCCGCCAGCTTGCGTAGCCCGCCGGAGGCCGTTACAGCGGGCGTCGCCACTGCCATGACCACCTCGCCCCGCCCGCGTCACGTCGCCCAGACCCTGGTCGAGGCCGTGCGCGCGCTGTCGTCCGATACCGAGCGTGGCTTTGTATTCGTCCGCCCCGACGGTAGCGAGCGGCTGGTCACGTTCCACGACATGGCGGCCATCGCCGCCCGACGGGGAGCGAGCCTGAGGGCACTCGGGCTCGAGCGGGGCGACCGCGTCGCTCTCGTCATCCCCGATGGCGAGCAGTTCGTGCTCTCGCTGCTCGCGGCCCAGTTCGCGGGCCTCGTCCCGGTGCCGATGGTCCCTCAGCTGTCGCCGAAAAACGTCGACGCGTACCACGCGACGGCGGCGCACATCGTCCGCTCGTCGGGGGCGTCGGTCGTGCTCACGACCGAGGCGAATCGCGCGTTCGTGGCGCCCGTCGCCGACCACGCTCCCATCGCCCGCGGCGTCGTCGCGGTCGAGGCCCTCGGCGAAGGGCACGGCGCCGTCGAGGAGCGCGTGTCGCCCGACGATCTCGCCCTCGTGCAGTTCACGAGCGGCAGCACGTCGAGCCCCAAGGGGGTCGCCGTCACGCACGCCAACCTCGCGGCCAACGCCGAGGCGTTCATGATCCACGGCCTCGACCGCGACCCGGCCGTCGACAAGGGCATCAGCTGGCTGCCGCTCTTTCACGATATGGGGCTCATCGGGTTCGTCGTCGGCCCGCTCTTCACCGACGTGCCGTGCGTGCTCTTGCCGGCGGCGAGCTTCGTGCGCAGGCCCGGCCTCTGGCTCGAAAAGATCCACCAGCACCGCGGCACGATCACGTACGCCCCGACGTTCGCATACGCGCTGGTCGCCAAGCGCCTGAAGGACAGGGACGTCGCGGGGCTCGATCTCTCTTGCCTGCGCGTCGCGGGCTGCGGCGCCGAGCCGATCCGGGCCGAAGCGCTGCGTGCCTTTGCGCGGTGCCTCGCGCCCACGGGCTTCGACGCGAAGGCGTTCATCCCGTCGTACGGAATGGCCGAAGCGACGCTCGCGATCACGTTCAGCCCGCGGCAAGCGGGGTTGCGGACCGACACCGTCGACCTCGCGGCGCTCGGCGGCGGCACCGCCTCGCCCCTCGACGGCGGCGTCGAAGTGGTCGACTGCGGCCGCGTCTTCCCCGACCACGAGCTCGCGATCGTCGACGCCGAGGGCGTGCGGCTGGGCGAGCGCCAGGTGGGGCAGATCACGTTCCGCGGACCGAGCGTCTCGCAGGGTTACTACGGGCAGCCCGAGCTCACGGCGCAGACGATCAAGCCGATCGACGGCGACGCCCCGGGTGATGCTCCGTGGCTACACACGGGTGACCTCGGGTACACGGTCGGCGACCGCCTCTTCGTGTGCGGGCGGGCCAAGGACCTCATCATCGTGCGTGGCCGCAACTACTACCCGAGCGACATCGAGTGGGCCGTGGGCGAGGGATCGCAGAAGGTCCGGCGAGGGAACGTCGTGGCGTTCAGCGTCGCGGTCGACGGGCAGGGCAAGCTCGCGGCGTCGCACGGCGAAGAGCAGCTGATCGTGTGCTGCGAAGGTGGATCCGCCGACGCGCAGAGCATCCGCGAATCGGTGAGCGCGACGGTCGCGGACCGCTTCGGGCTCACGGTGCGCGACGTGGTCGTCGTCCCACCGTCGTCGCTGCCTAGGACGTCGAGCGGCAAGCCCCGCCGCCGCGAAACGCGTCAGCTGTACCTCGATGGCGCGCTCTCTCGCATGAACCGTGCATCTGACGTGGACCGGTCCATCGACCCGTCAGCCGACGACGCCGATGCGGCCCAAACTGCGCAACTCCGACACACCACCGCGTAGCCTGATACGCGGCCGATTTCTGGACACAGAGCGAAAGGAACGCGATTCAATGCCCGCGATGATGACGCCTCCGGAGCCGCTCAGTTCTCGCCCGACACGCGAGACGTTGCTCGCGATGTTTCGCGATACGGCGGCCGAAGTGGTGGAGAAGGACTTTGCCCACGTGGCCGAGTCCACCGTGATCAGCGAGCTCGCCATCGACTCGCTCGGCATCCTCGAGGTCATCGGATCCCTCGAGCGCCGTCTTCGTATCCAGATCCCCGACGAGAGCTTGTCGAACGTGCGGACGGTCCAGGACCTGCTCGACGAGGTCGAGCGCCGGCTGGACTGATCGACACGCATCGACAAACGGAAGTGATCGTTCCAGGAGAACACGCGATGTCGAACCAAAGCCTGAAAGAACAGCTGCGAGCCCTCGTCGCAGAGATCGCCGAGAAGGACGAGATCCCCGATGGGTCCTCGTTCAAAGACCTCGGGATCGACTCGATGATGGGCGTCGAGATCGTGGCCGCGATCGAGCGGCAGTACCAGATCAAGGTCGAAGACAGCGAGCTCGCGGGCTTCAAAGACCTCGATGCCGCCTACGGCCTCGTCGTGAAGAAGCTCGAAGCCAAGAACGCGATCGCCGCCGCCGAGTAGTCCGAGCCCTACGCGAGCCGGCCCGCATCGCTGGCGTCGGCTCGCGCGCTTGCGCGCCCGTGCGTGCTAAGCACTCGGCCGTCCATGGCCGATCCGCTCTTCGCGAAGGTCTCCCAGGAGCTCGATTTCCCGCGCGAGGAGCGCGAGATCCTCCGCTTCTGGAAAGAGCGACGGATCTTCGACAAAGCGCTGGCCAAGCCGGCGCCGCGCGGGCCGTTCGTGTTCTACGAGGGCCCGCCCACCGCCAACGGGCTGCCGCACAACGGCCACGTGCTGACGCGCGTCATCAAGGACCTCTTCCCGAGATACCGCACGATGCGCGGCTACCGCGTGCCACGAAAGGCCGGCTGGGACACGCACGGCCTGCCCGTCGAAGTCGAAGTGGCCAAGGAGCTGCGCCTCCACGGTCGCGCGGCGATCGAGGAGTACGGCGTCGAGCCGTTCGTCAAGAAGTGCATCGAGTCCGTCTTCCGTTACACCAAGGAGTGGGAAGACCTGACCGAGCGCGTCGCCTTCTGGTGCGACCTCGGCGACGCCTACGCCACGTTCCACCGCTCGTACGTCGAGAGCGTGTGGTGGGCCCTCGCGGAGCTCTTCAACAAGGGGCTGCTCTACCAGGGGCACAAGGTCGTGTGGTGGTGGGCGCAGGGCGGCACCGCGCTGAGCTCGGGCGAGGTGGGGCAGGGGTACAAGGAGGTCGACGACCCGAGCGTCTACGTCGCGTTCCCGCTCGTGGACCTTCCGGCGACCGAGGGGCCGCTCTCGCTGCTCGTCTGGACGACGACGCCGTGGACCTTGCCGTCCAACATGTACGCCGCCGTGCATCCGGACTTCGACTACGCCGTCGTCCGCACGGCCGAGGGACGGCGCTTCGTCGTGGCGCGCGGGCTCGTCGATCCGCTCGTCAAGAAGCTGGGGCCCCTCACGATCGAGCGCGAGGCCAAGGGCAGCACCTTCGTGGGCATGGCCTACAGGCCCCCGTTCGACCTCTTCGCCGCCGAGGCGCAGGGTTTCCAGGACGTGGTCTGGCGCGTCATCCCCGCCGACTTCGTGACGCTCGACGCTGGCACGGGCATCGTCCACATCGCGCCCGCCTTCGGCGAGGACGACCACCAGGCGCACCGCGCGATCGCGCAGGGGCACCCCGGCCTGCCGCTCTTTTGCGCCGTGGAGCCCGACGGCAGCTTCTTCGCGCGGTTCGAGCGCTACGCGGGCCGCTGGGTCAAGGACTGCGACAAGGAGATCGCGCACGACCTCAAAGGCGCGGGCCTGCTCGTGCACGCCGAGACGTACCGCCACGACTACCCCTTCTGTTGGCGCTCCGACACGGACCCGCTGATCCAGTACGCGCGCCCCGCCTGGTACATCCGCACGACCGAGAAGATCGAGCGCGCGAAGGCCCAGAACCAGAAGATCCACTGGGTGCCGGAGCACATCCGCGATGGCCGCTTCGGCGACTTCCTGGCGCACAACGTCGATTGGGCGCTGTCGCGCGAGCGCTGGTGGGGCACGCCGCTCAACGTGTGGATCTGCGACCGCGACGCCGAGCACAAAGAGGCGCCGCCCAGCATCGCCGCGATCGAGGCGAAGAACCCCAGGGCCTTCGATCACTTCCACGCGGCCCGCCGTGCCGATCCCGGCCTGAGCGAGCACCTCGTCGTGCACAAGCCGTGGATCGATCAGGTCGTCTTCGGCTGCAGCCACTGCGGCGGCACGATGCGGCGCGTGCCGGAGGTCATCGACGTGTGGTTCGACTCGGGGTGCATGCCCTTTGCCCAGTGGGGCTACCCGCACGCGCCCGGGTCGAAAGAAAAGTTCAGCGGCGCCTTCCCGGCCGACTTCATCTCCGAGGCGATCGATCAGACGCGAGGCTGGTTTTATTCGCTCTTGATGGTCTCGACGCTCATCTTCGACGACCAGCCGGCGCCGCACCCTTACCGCACGTGCATGGTGCTCGGCCACGTCTCGGACCGGGAGGGCAAGAAGGAGAGCAAGAGCAAGGGCAACTACACGCCGCCGGAGATCATCCTCGACAAGGTGGCGATGGAGTTCGCCGTCCTCGACGACCCATCGGCCAAGAAGGGCGTGGCGCTCGTCGCTCGCGAGGATCTCGACGGCCTCGACATGCAAGAGGGGGCCAAGGTGCGCCTCTATCGCGCCGATGCGCGCGACCAGGGGATCGACGTCGTGGCCCAGATCGGCAAGAAGCTGCGGCGCCGCGTCGTCGTCCTTCACCCCGACGATCGCGCCGCCCTCGGCGTGCTCCCCACCTCGGTCACCGACGTGGCGCCGGTCGGCGTGCCGCGGCTCCCGAGCGAAGAGCGCGTGGTCATCGAGGATCCGTCGACGCCCGCGCCCGGGGCCGATGCGTTCCGGTGGTTCTTCTACGCCGCGAGCCCCCCGTGGTCGGCCACGCGGCACTCGCTGTCGAACGTTCGCGCGCTGCAAAAGGAGTTCGCGGTAAAGCTGCGGAACGTCTATTCGTTCTTCACCATCTACGCGAACATCGACGGATACGCGCCGCCGTCCGCGCGCGAGCACGCCGTCGCGCAGCTGGGGACTGCGCCCGAGCTCGATCGCTGGATCCTCGGCGAGCTGGCCATCACCGTCCGCGACGTCACGACGCGCATGGACGCGTACGACGTCTACGGCGCGACGCAGGGCCTCGTCGCGTTCGTCGACTCGCTTTCGAACTGGTGGGTGCGCCTCAGCCGCGGGCGCTTCTGGAAGGGCGGCATGGACGCCGACAAGCGCGCCGCCTACGAAACGCTCTACGCATGCCTGGTCACCCTGACCCGGGTCACCGCGCCGTTCACGCCTTACGCGGCCGAGGCCATGTACCAGAACCTCGTGGTCCGCGGCGGGCAGGGGGCCCCGGAGAGCGTCCACCTCGACGCCTGGCCCGAGCCCGACACAGCGGCGATCGACGAGCGCCTCTCCAAGAAGGTGGCCGCCATCCGTTCGCTCGTGTCGCTGGGCCTGCAGGTCCGGACGCAGGCGCGCATCAAAGTCCGGCAGCCGCTGCGGGCCGCGTACGTCATCACCGCGCACCTCGAGCTGCTCGACGCGTCGTCCAACCGGCAGATGGTCGATGAGCTCAACGTCCAGACGACCGAGTTCGTCCCGCTGGCGAACGCCGAACGCTACGTCGAGTGCCGCGTCAAGCCCAACTTCCGTTCGCTGGGACAGAGGGGCCTCGGCCGGGAGGCGCAGACGCTCAAGAAGACGATGGGCGCTTTGCCGTCGGCCGAAGCCCAGGCCCTGGCTCTGCGGTTCATGGGTGGCGAATCGGTGACAGTCGAGGGCGTCGACCTGCAGCGCGCCGACGTGGACATCGAGTTCGTCGCCAAAGAGGGATTCGCGGCCGCGGGCGATCGGGTGGGCGTGGTGGTGCTCGACACCCGGATCGACCAGCCGCTGAAAGATCTCGGCCTCTTGCGCGAGCTGCAGAACCGCATCCAGGCGATCCGCAAAGAGATCGGCCTCGAGTACACCGATCGCATCCGCGTCTGGGTCGAGGCGTCCGGTTCCGTGGCGCGCGTGCTCGGCGCGGCGGCGTCGCGAGAGGCGCTCGCTCACGAGGTGCTGGCACTCGAAGTTTTCCTCCGCAAGCCCCCGTCGGGGTCCGGTGGTCGAGAGCACGGAACCGACGTCGAGGGTGAGGCGGTGTGTCTCTGGGTCGAGCGCGTATAAGCGCGCGGCGAGCGCGTATAGACGATCGTAAGCGTGGTGCTCTCTGGTATGGTCGAGAGCACGGGCACGTGTGGCCCGCGAACGGGGGCCGTACGTGGCGAAGGCGAAGGAGCTCCGAGCAGAGGCAGTGGCCCGTACGACCGGGCCGTCGTGGGGCAGCGCGCCTCTGGCCAAGGCCAAGCGCCACGCGTCGCCCCCCGCCGTGCGCCTCGCCTCGCTCGCACGCACCGAGCTCCTCGACAAGACGACACGCGCGCGCTTCGAAGAAGAGCTCGACGCCGCGCTCAAGCGCCGCCCGACCAACGAGGCCAAGCTCGCGGGCGCCGCGCGCGCGGTCGCTCCGCTCAGCCCCTCGCTGCGCGCCTCGCTCGGCGAGGCGACGACGATCCTCATCCGCCGCGGCTCGCGCCAGCGTGAGCTCTACGCGTGCGGCCTGCGCTCGCTCGCCGAGGCGCGCGATCGGCAAGCCGTAGCGCTCCTGCGTCAGGCCCTCGGCGGCGACGAGGCGGGTGGCGCTGCGGCGCTCAGCGCGGCTTGCTTTTCCGGCGAGCCGGAGCTTTCCCCGCTGCTCGCCAAGATCGCGGCGAGCCGGCAATCGCACTTGGCCTTCGGCGCCGAGCTCGCGCGCGTCGTGCGGGGCGAGTCGAACGGCGCCCTTCTCGCCCAGCTGGCGCCGATGATCAAGGAGAGCCATCGCATCGCGATGTGCATCGAGCTCTTCGTCCCGCTGATGCGGGGCTTGCCGATCGCCGGGCACGTCGCGCCGGCGCTGGCGGTCCTGCGCGGCGCCGAGCGTCACCTCGGCCGCTGGCTCGTGCTCGCCGAGGTGGCCGTCAAAGGGGGCGACACGGCTCCGCTCGAAGAGGCGCGATCCAAGGCAGCGACGGGCGCGCTCAGCTCGCGTGCCGCGTGGTCGCTCGTGGCCTGGGCGCTCGAAGAGACAGACGCGATCACCCGTGGCCACGCGCCTCCCGCGCCTCCCGCCACGCGGCCCACGCTCGAGCTCATCGCGCGCCTCTCGGATCGGCCGAGCGCCGATCGCGACACGACGTTCCTCTTCCGGATGGCGCGCGCCGGATCGCCGACGTCGCGCCCGATGCTCGAGACGCTCGTGCGTACCCTTCCCCTCGCCGACGAAGCGGGCTTGCGAGCCGCGCTCTACCTCGCGCGCGACCGCGGGCGCGAAGACTTGCGCGAAGGGCTGGCCGAGGCGGCCGAGGGCGGCAAGCGCGACGACCTGCGAGGCCTCGCGGCCGCGGCGCTGTGGGACGCGTCGCCCCCGTCGGGCGGCGACCATGCCGCCAAGATGCGCGACCGCGCCGTCCGGGTGGCCGAAGGGCTGGTCGAGTCGCGCGTCTTCGCCAACATGGCCTGGGGGGGCTTGATCCGCGCCGCCGCGCGCCGGCCGCATCGCGGAGAGCCACTGCTCACCGAGACGCTGTTCCGGTGGATCCAATGGGGCTGGCTCGAGTAGCCGCGTCCGGATCGATCGCGATAGCCGTGCTGGGCGCACCCCCCGCCCGCGGCTCCAACGTCAACGCCTCTTCGCCCGACGCCGCCACCAGCGTCGTCCACGTCGACCTCTGGGCCGACCGGGACGACGACGACGCGAATGGCGAGCCGGACGGCGAACAAGCGTCGCTCCCTGCCGTGGCCCTCGTCGATCTCGTCCCCGTCGACAAGCGGCTGGTGGGCGCCGTCCTGCGTCCGGCGGCGGGCGGCGAGCACGTGAGGCTCGTCGCCGCCCACGGCGCCCGCGTCGTCGCGTGGGGCACGACCGTCCCGGTCGGAGCGCTCCTTCAGGGCCTCTCGCCGGGCCACACCGACCTCGAAGCCGCGACGCGCGCGGGTCGCGTGCTCGTCGCCATCGACGTCGCGGGCGTGGCGCTGGTCGATGGCGAGGGCAGGGGGGTGGACCTGGCGCGCTCGCATGCGTCGCTCGAGCGAACGCCCCCGTCGCGCCTCGGGGGCGACGTCGGCGACCCGTACGACGACTTCGACGCGCTGCGGGTGGTGGTCACCGCCCCGGGCGGAGCCGACGCCACGCCTCCGGCGCTCGCGGTCGAGTCGGTGAGCAGCCTCGGCGTACGCGTGGACGTCCTGTCGCCGCTCCCGCTCTCGACTCTGGCATGCACCACCCACGCCGAGGGCCTGCGGTGCTGGGCAAGCGCGCCGCTGCGGCTCGCGACGGACGACGTCGACCGAGGGCATTCGCTCGTGGCCGACCGCTCCATCAAGGGCGAGGTCGGCGGAGCCATCGTGCTGCGCAGCGCGGGGCGCAAGGCGCAGATGATCCACGTCCTCGGGCCTCGCGCGTCGCCCGTGGGCCCGATTGGGCGCCTGCGCGCCACGCTCCGCCCGTTCGTGGTGCGGGTGACGCCCGGGGGGGCGCCCTCGATCGGTGGGACCGACGCCGGCGCCGTCGAGGCCTTGCGCAGCGAGCTGGGCTCCGCCGCCGCCATCTGGGGTCAGTGCGGGCTGACGTTCGGCGACACGCGGACACTCGAAGTGCGCGTCGTCGATCCGCCGCCGTCGCACCTGGTCGCGATCGGCGACGACCTCGGCTTGCCGCCGAGCGGAGGCCAGGTCCAGCTACGCGTCGAAGGACGATCCCTCAGCGTCACCACGTCGCGCGGCGAGAGCTTCGATCGCATCGCCCACGATCTGGTCCGCGCCGCCGAGCGCGCCGGCCTCGTGGCGATCGTCTCGCCCAACGCCCGCATCGGTCCCGCCGTCACCGCCAGCGTCGACGTCTCGCTGCGCCACAAGGACGGCACGCTGGCCACGATCGAAGCGCCCGCCGGGCAGCCTCTCTCGACCGACGCCACGCTCGATGTCCGCATCGGCTCGGTCGACATGTCGTACGGGCTGCAGCACTTCACCGATGTCGACGCGATGTCCGGCACGCTCGAGGAGCGCACGCTGCTCAAGGGCCTCGAAGACGGCGATCCCACCACGATCGAGGTCGTCGTCGTGCCGCTCTTCGCGGGGGGCGGGCGCATCGGCGAGTCGTTCATCGCCAGCGATCTCTCGAGCGTGCGCAACGTGGTGCTCCTCGATCGCGCCGGCATCCGCGCGCGAAAGAGCAGCCTGACCTTGGCCCACGAGCTCGGCCACGTGCTGATGGATTTGCCCGGCCATCCCGACGACTACGGCGTCGACACCCCGACGCGCCTGATGGACTCCGACGCCGCCGACGCGTCGCCCTTTGGCCCCCGGCGGATCACCGTCGACGAGTGCGCGCGCGTCGTGCGTCAGGCGGGGCCGGGCGCGCGGATGCCGCTGCTGGCGCCGTGGCCGATCGCGCCGATCCCGGCGTCGCTCAAGTAAGCGAGCAGCTCGAGCGCCGCTTGCTTGCGCGAAGGCGCCGCCTCCAAGCCGGGACCGACGCAAGCCGGGCAGCCCGCGGGGCAGGCGCAGCCGCGGATCATGCGCATCGTGCGATGGGCGAGCTCCTCGCGCTGCTCCCAGATCCGCTCCGCGAGGCCCGTCCCGCCGGGCACGTGCTCGTAGAGAAACAGCGTGGGGCTGTAGCCCGGCGTGGGCCCCCCTTGCTCGCGTCGCGGCACGCCCCCGTCGCCTTCGCCTTCGCCCGCATCGCCCAGGGTGGTGCCGAGATCGCGCGGATCGCACATCAACGCGAGCGTGGCCACCGTCTCGAGCGCGACGCCGATGCCCCGCAAGCCATCGATCGCCGCCGGGCGCCCGGCGCGCACCGCGGCGCAGACCGTCTCGGGCACCGTGATCCAGAACGCCGTCGTGTGCATCTGCATCTCCGGCAGGCGCACGTCGCCGTAGCCGGCGTTCTCGTGGGTGTAAAACTTGATCTTCTTGTAGCCGACGACCTTCTCCACGACCGCGACCTCGCCCCAGCCGCTGGGCCACGCCGGCCGCACGACGGCGAGGCCGCCACGAGAACGAGACGGCAGCGTGACCGCGCCCGCCCCGCTCTCTTCGATGACCGAGACGTTCACGTGGGTGAGCGCCGTCGTCCAGTAGTCCGGCTCGACCTTGCGCACGAAGGCCTTGTGGTTCTCGTGGTCGAAACGCTCGACCTGCCAGCACTCGCCGTCGTGCTGGTAGATGGCCTGCTCGTGGAGCATCGTGTGCGCGGCGCGCCAGTCGAGCTCCGCGATGGACTTGCCCCGCTCGGCGTCGATGATGACGACGTTGTCCCAGCCCACGCTGCGCAGCGACACGTCGTTGGCCGGATAGGAGTCCGCCGCCCAGTGGAACGTGCCCTCCGATTCGTGCAGCACCCGGTGGCGCGCGAGAAACGAGAGCGCATCGGCCGTCTCGTCGGGACCGAGCGAACCGAACGACTCGCCGCGCCGGAACGGCAGCTCGAAGGCCGCGCACTTCACGTGCTGCACCAGGATCTCCACGTTGTCCGGATCGACCCGCGCCTCTTCGACCGGCGCGCCGAGCAAGAAGTCGGGTTCCCTGGCCAGGTATTGATCGAGCGGCGCGCTCGACGCGACCAGCACGCAGATGCTCTCGGCGCCCCGCCGCCCCGCGCGCCCGAAGCGCTGCCACGTGGCCGCCACCGACCCCGGGTATCCGGCGCAGACGACGGCGTCGAGCTCGCCGATGTCGATCCCCAGCTCGAGGGCGCTGGTCGCCACGACGCAGAGGATCTCGCCTTCGCGAAGCCTGCGCTCGATCGCGCGGCGCTGCTCGGGCAGGTACCCGCCGCGGTAGGCGACGATGCGCGAAGGGTCGACGCCCGCTCCTCGATCCGTGCGAGACGGATCCGTGCCCACCGCGTCGCGCAGGTACCGCAGCATCACCTCGACCGAGTTCCGCGAGTGACCGAACACGATCGTGGGCACCCGCGCCGCGACGAGCCCCGACGCGAGCATCACCGCCTGCTTCAGGTAGCTGGCGCGGACCCCGAGCTCGGCGTTCACGACGGGCGGATTGAAGAGAAAGAATCGCCGCTCGCCCCGCGGCGCGCCGCTCTCGGCCACGACCTCGATGGCGTCGCCGCCGACGCCGAAGAGGCGCGCCGCGTGAGCCCCCGGGTTGCCGATCGTGGCCGTGGCGCCGAGCACGCGCGGGTCCGAGCCGTGGAAACGAGCCACGCGGAGCAGACGACGCAGCACGTTGGCCACGTGCGAGCCGAAGACGCCCCGGTACACGTGGAGCTCGTCGACCACGATGTACTTCAGGTTCTGCAGCGTGCGCGCCCACGCCGTGTGATGCGGCAGGATGCCGGCGTGCAGCATGTCCGGGTTGGTGAGCACGATGCGCGCGTGCTCCCGGGCGGCGCGCCGCGCATCCCCAGGCGTGTCGCCGTCGTAGACGATCGCGCCCGCGCTGGGCGTGCCCGCCGCGCGCATCAGATCGCGCAGGCCGGCCTCCTGGTCCCGGGCGAGCGCCTTGGTGGGGTAGAGGTAAATGGCCCGCGCGTCGGGCTCCCTGGCCAGCGCCGCCAGCACCGGAACGTGAAAGCACAGGCTCTTGCCACTGGCCGTGGGGGTCGCGACGACGACGTGACGGCCCGCGATCGCCGCCTCGATCGCGCGCGCCTGGTGGCTGTAGAGGCGACTGATCCCCCGCTGGGCGAGCGCGCCCGCGAGCCCCTCGGGCAGGCCCGAGGGAATGGGCGCGTAGCGGCCGGCGTTGCCGACGAGCGTCTCATCGGAGCAAAAACATGGCCTTACGGTATTGCTCGCCAGCCAGCGCTCGACCACCGCGGAGACTCCAACGTCGCGTGTCCAGGGGGGCGAAGGCATGCCTATAGCTATACAAATGTTCCCCTTCGGGGCAACGAACTCGCTTGGCATCGTCGACGTTCCTGGGTGCCCCGCCCGGGGGGGCCGACCCCACGGCACTTTGCGACCGGTCGACAATCCGTTAGATCGCGTCGACCCCGTGAGCGACCCCACCCCCGTGACCTCCAGCGCCAGCGACGTGAGCGACGTGAGCCCGGGCATCCCCCCATCGCTCGCGGGCGCCGCCGCTGCACAGGCTCCCAGCCCCGATCCGATCGTCCCGGGCGAGCGCCTCGGCGTTCCCTACGGCGCGCAGCCCGCGTGGCCCGACTACGGGCGCCCCACGCCCTCGTACGCGTTCCTCGCCCTCGTCTCGATCCTCTCGCTCGCCGCCGACATCGCTTCCAAGAGCTGGGCCGAGCGTCATCTCGACGGCTATCCCGGCGTCGTCGAGGTGTGGAAAAACCACCTCACGCTCATCCTGGCCCGCAATCGCGGGGGCGCGTGGGGCTTGCTCCAGTCGACCAGCGAGAACGTGCGGCGTCCGTTCTTTCTGCTCGTCTCGATCGCGGCCATCGCCTTCATCATGACGCTGTACCGGCGGCTTCAGCCCAAGCAGTACGCCCTGATGTGGGGGCTGCCGCTCGTGCTCGGCGGGGCGCTCGGCAACGTCTTCGACCGCATCCGCTACGGCCTGGTCATCGACTTCATCGACGCGCACGTCGTCTATCGCGGCGCCGAACGGCACTGGCCCACATTCAACATCGCCGACGTGGCGATCTGCGTGGGCGTCGGGCTCATGGCCGTCGACATGTTCACGAGCAAGCGCGGCCCGCGGCCGCTGCTGCGCGCATCGCCGATCCCGCCCGCCCAATCCGGCGAGCGCGTTCCGCACTGACCCCCACTCCCCCCGCTCGCCAAGCGTCCGTTGCACCCGAACCTCTTCAACGTCTTCGGGACCGACGCGCCGTCGTACTTCGTCTTCTTGCTGTCGGGGTTTCTCTTCGCGACCGCCGCCGGCACCGTGTGGGCCAGGCGGGTCGGGGAAGACCCGGACGTCGTGGTCGATCTCGGCCTCGCGATGCTGCTGGCGGGCGGCGTCGGGGCGCGGCTGCTCCACGTGTTCGCCGACGGGTACTTCATGGACTACGTGCACCTGTGCACCGATCCGTCGCGCGTCGAGTGGCGGCTCTTCGATCACGACGAGTGCGTCTCCAGGGCCATCGGCGGCACGTGGGACGCGGCCGCTGCCGTGTGTCGCCCGAGCGGGCGGGATTGCTTTGCGTGGGCAAAGTTCTGGGCGGGGGGGCTCACGTACTACGGAGGGCTCATCGCGGCGTCGGGCGTGGCGTGGTGGGTGCTCCGGCGCGATGGCTTTCCCTTCTGGAAGGCCGCGGACATGGCGGCCTTCGCGATCCCGATCGGCCTCGCGTTCGGGCGGCTCGGGTGCCTGATGGCCGGGTGCTGCTTCGGTTCCACGTGCTCGCTGCCCTGGGCGGTGCGCTTCCCCTGGCGTAGCCCCGCGAGCGAGGAGCAGTTCAAGGAGCATCTGTTGCCGAGCGCCAAGATGTGGAGCTTGCCGGTGCACCCGACGCAGACGTACGAGTCGCTCGGGTCGCTCGCGATCGCCGCGTTCTGCATCCTCTACGTCCACGGTCGCAAGCGCTACGACGGGCAGGTGTTCGCTGTGTTTCTCGCGCTGTACGCCGTCCTGCGCGCGCTGCTCGAGATCCTGCGTCGCGACGATCGCGGCGGCGCGCTGGGGCTCTCCACGTCGCAGCTCATCGGCCTCGGGCTCCTCGCGGCCGCGGGGGTCATCCATGTCGTTCGCGGCCGCACGTCGCGGTCGATGCCGGCTCTCGCGAGCTGACGGGGGCGCGCGGGACGGAAGGGTGTCCGTCTTCTTTTTTTGGGGTGGCATGCCAGCCACACCCGCCCATGCCACCCCAAAAAAAGAAGACGGACACCCTTCCGTCCCGCGCGCGTCGCATGGACGGGTTGGTCCTGGCGACGGGCTGTCGCACTTTTTCGGGATCTCCACGTCGCGGCTAGGATGCCGCGCTGTCGCGCACGGAGACGCCGTGAAGGCAAAGCGGATGGGGCGGAGGTCGCGCACCACGTGGCGGGACTGGCGGCGAAGGCGGCTCGGCTTGGCCCTCGGAATGGGCGAGGGGCGTGATTCTGGCAGGCACGGGATGATGACCGTCCTCGGCCGGGACCGGAATGGGCACCTCAAGAGATGTTCCGGTTCGCGTGCCTGCGCTTCCGTTCATCTACAAAACGTTCGGTGCGGCGGCGAGGTTCGTTGCGGTCGAGCCGGCAGAGTGGTTACGTTGCTCGGCGCTATGCCCACGCTTCAGCAGGTCACGCATACGGTCAAGGCAAACGGCACCCCGACGGTGCTTGAAGTGACCGTGGCGGACGGTCGAAAATACGAGGTCAAGCTGGCGATACTTGTGCCGCTTGTCCTCGACACCGGCATGGTGAACCCAATCGACAACACGCCCATCCTCAACATCCCGGCCAACGTCGTGGTCCAGGTCAGCGCGAAGAGCGATGCCTAGCAGCGCTCTCGCATTCTCGACTTCGGCCGTTGCTTGCGGCATGAATGGCCTCACGGTCGCCGTGGGGCACGCGACGGTCTTGCCGGATACTGCCACGCTGGCTCAGCCTCCAGTCCGCGTTGAAGTCTTCGTCGAAGACGGAGCGCGCCTCGCCAAGCTGGCGCGCCTCGCGGATGATTGGGATGGTGAAGGCGCGCCCGCCCCGTCGCACGCCGCCATTCAGCGAGCGAACGGGGTCCTTCGTTGGGCTCTCGAATCCGGGCTGGTCGCGACGGATGTCGAAGCAGACGTTTTGGGCGGCGTCGGCGTTGTTTTGCGCGCGTACCCCAGGACCATGTCGGGCTCTGCGTGGATTGCCTGCATGAATAATGGCAAGGACACGATCGTCCTCTCAAGGCGAACCGACGTTTGCGGACACGCATCGTGGGATGCAGGGGACGCCGCGAAGGTAAGGGTTAGGGACTTTCTTGCGAGCGATCGAAGTGGCGTCGCGCACACATGATCTGTCATTCGCGTTGAACGAGCGGCTTTGGCGCAGGGTCGGCAAGAGCGACCTCCGCGCCGACGGAAAACTGAGACCGTCGTCGCTCCGCCTTCAGATCTCGGTCGTCCGCGAGAAGCACGGTCAACTCCATTCCGTCCCCGACGCGACGAGACCAGGCGTCGCCGAAACGACAGCATCCTTGGTCGCCGACGTTCAGAACGAAGCGGTACGCGTGGTATGCGTCGATGACCCCAATGAGGCCGTCCCGGGTCACACGCTCGTCGCCCTGGTGGTTCATCCGGGGGAGGAAGCTTCGCAAGAAAGCATCAACGCGACCCGACAACAGGTGGCGCTGCGCTTTCAGACCCTCGTTGTCCCGACTGTCTGACGGTAGGTCGAAGGCGCTGGCACTCGCTTGCACCGCTGTCCTGACGGCCGTCACCGAGCCGTCCACGGGAGACAGATGAAGCACGACGCGGAACTCACGGCGCGTGCCCGCGGTCACGTGGGACCAGGCGTAAGCGCGCTTGCCGTCCCATGCGAGCCGACCTGACAGAGCGGGGCGGGCGGGGGTTGGGCTTATTTTTTTTTGGGGGGGAGGGCGGGGGGTGGTGGGGGTGCAACCCCCAAAAAAAAA
>Ga0302326_10006517_pt1 | contig 26170 bp, 30 predicted proteins | sample Palsa_T0_3_FD_202264 | JGI IMG/M metagenome (GOLD analysis project Ga0302326, IMG submission 202264) | Peat permafrost microbial communities from Stordalen Mire near Abisko, Sweden - Palsa_T0_3 | ecosystem: Environmental > Terrestrial > Soil > Palsa > Peat permafrost | place: Sweden: Abisko... | reverse complement strand
TTACCCACGGAGGCTTCTTCGGCATCGGCGTGGTCGTCGCCGTCAGCCTGATCGAGGAGCTCGGCCACCCCAGCGGTCACTGCCGGCACGAAACGGTGAGCTCGAGCTCAGTTCGGGGAGTCCGGCAGCAACGGATTACCACTCGCTGCTCTCAATCGGCTACTTAGGGCGATGTCCTGTGTTTGTTGGCGTCCGGGCAGCTGACGGCAAACCCGGCTTGACGTGACCGGGTGCCCCGGCCGCTCCCGCGTCTCAACATGGACGGGTCAGAGCCATAGACGCGCGTCCCTTGTAATGCCCCTAATTCCTTCTGTTGAGCAAGATCCGCTCCCGGCTCGCTCCCAGAAACGGACACCACGAAGGCGATGTGACGGAGTCAGCCCCACAGCAGGCCGCTGACCTGGGCGAACCTAGTGGAGCTAAGCGGACTCGAACCGCTGACCCCCTGCTTGCAAAGCAGGTGCTCTACCAGCTGAGCTATAGCCCCAGAAAACTGCAGGTCAGTCGGCCCCTAAGACAATCTCCGGGCCTCGCACCGCATTCCGCATCGACGCCGTCCCCGGGTGTGAACCCGGCAAGCTGCGTCGCCGCGCGAACTCCTGCGTTCCCGTAGATGCTACCGGCTCGCCCGCGGCGCGGGCGCGCACGTCCAGGACGGACCCGGCCGGCGTCAAGTGCGAGCCGTGCCCGTCCCAGGCACTGAGATCTCGTCGTGGGTGCCCTCGTCCACGTCTCGATGAGTTACGTTCGGCGAATGTCGTCCTTTGATGTGGTGGTGATCGGCGGCGGCTCCGCGGGCGAGTGGGTCGCCGGGGGTATCGCCGACAGCGGCCGGTCGGCCGTGCTGATCGAACGGCTCCGCGTCGGCGGTGAGTGCCCGTTCGTCGCGTGCATCCCGAGCAAGGCGATGCTGGCTAGCGCGCGCGCCAGGCAGCAGGCCCGCCGACTCACCGACCTCGGTGCCGCGGCGCAGCCCGTCAGCCTCGACCCGGATCCGGAGGCTTACGCGGCCGCGGTTCGACGACGCGACAAGCTCAGCGCATACCGGGACGACAGCGGAAAGGCGGCGAGCATCCAGGCCTGCGGGGTGACGCTGCTGCGCGGGACCGCGCGCATCACCGGGCCGGGCACTGCACTGGTTACTGCCCCCGATGGCGCAAGCACCGAACTCTCCTGGCGCGACCTCGTGCTGGCGACAGGATCTGTGCCCGCCATCCCGCCCGTTGACGGACTCGGCTCCGTGCCGGTGTGGACCAGCGACCAGGCCCTGTCAGCCGCTGATTATCCCGAGTCGCTCATCGTGCTCGGCGGCGGAGCGGTCGGCTGCGAGCTCGCCCAGGCCTACGCGGCCTTCGGGGTAAGGGTCACCCTGGTCGAAACCGCCGATCAGCTGGTCGGCCAGGAGGAGCCGGAGATCGCCGCCGGGATGGCCCGCATCCTGACTGCCGATGGCGTGCGGGTGATGACCGGAGCGCAGGTCGTCCGGGCGGAGCCGGCGCCCGGCGGTGCACGGCTGCTGCTCAGGGACGGATCGGCAGTTACGGCCGAGCGGATCGTGCTGGCCGCCGGCCGCAGGCCGTTCACCGCGGACCTGGGGCTGGAGACTCTCGGTATCGAGACCGATGACTCCGGTGCCATCGCGGTGGATGACCGCTGCCAGGTCCGGGGTCAGCAGCACGTCTGGGCCGCCGGCGATGTCACCGGCCTTGCTCCCTACACGCACGGGGCGAACTACCAGGCGCGCGTGGTGACCGGCAACCTGCTGGGCGACCGGCTGACCGCCGACTACACCGCGATCCCGCGGGTGATTTATACCGAGCCGCCAATGGCGAGCGTCGGCCTGACCGCTGCGCGCGGCCGGGCCGCGGGCCTGAGCGTGCTGACGGCCAGCCGCGACCTCGCGGACGAAGCCAGGACGGCTACCGACGGCGCCACTGCCGGCAGCCTCGTGCTGATCGCCGACCGGCAGCGGCGGGTTCTGATCGGCGCCGCCGCGCTCGGTCCGGGAGCAGACAGCTGGATCGGCGAGGCGACCGTGGCCATCCGCGCTGGCGTGCCCTTGGACGTGCTCGCGGACGTGGTTCATGCCTTCCCGACGTACGGCGAGGCGTTCGAGGTCCCGCTCCGGCAGCTAGCCAGTCAGGCAGATGCCAGCCGCTGACCTACAGCCCCAGGGCACGGCGCCCGGACGGCACCTGAGCGGGGATCGCTGGCTCGGCGCGCGCTGCCGGGATCGCGGAGGCTGGCGGCGCGAGCAGCAGGCCGGGAAGGTCGGCGATGCTGCCCAGGACGTGAGTGGCACCGGCAGCGCGCAGCCGGGCGGCTGCGTGCGGACCGGTCAGCACCCCGGCCACGATGCCGGCACCAGACCGGCGGCCGGACTCCACGCCCGCCCCGGTGCCGTGGACAACCGCGACTTCGGCGACCGCGCCGGTCCGGGTTCGCATCAGTGCGGTCAGCACGAGGTCGGGTGCGGGAAAGCCGCGGCTCACATCCTCGGCGCTCAGCGCGAGGTCGATATGCGGCTGCAGCCCGGCCGGGACCAGGACCAGGTCCAGGGCGCGCCGCGGCAGGCTCGTCACCACGCAGACCCGGCAGCCGGTCGCGCGCAGGTGGTCAAGCACGGCGATCGCCCCCGGCACCGGCTCGAGCACGACCCGGCCTAGTGCGTCCGCGACGGCACGGTCGAACGCCAGGTGGGCGGCCTGCGCCCGCGCCTCGTTGTCCGGGAACAGGGCCGCGAGCACGTCCCCGGCGCCGCGGCCGCGGGCCTGGTAGACCTGCGCCATGCGCTGCGCGAATGCACTGGTCCCGCTGACGACACCCTGGGTCGCGATCGCCTCGGCGAACGACCGCTCGATCAGTCCGCCGTCGGTGACAAGGGACCCGATCAGGCCGCAGCAGAGCAAAGAGATGACCGGCTTATCCGTCATGTCCTTCATGGCAGGACCAGCCGCCGGCTATTCGTCGGCCGTGGTCGCCTCGGTCCACAGGTCAAGCTCAGCCCTGTCCGCCTGAACCTTCCGCCACACGGCGAATGCGCTGAGTCCAAGCAGCACGACCACGAGCAGCTTCTTCACCATGCCTGATCCCTCCGGCTCCGGTTCCGGGAGAGCCGCCCTCGAACCCGCAGCCCCCTGAAAGACTCAAGCAGCCTAGCAAGGCCTCTTTCACCTCGGCCGGTCCACGCGGGTCTCGTCCCAGACCGGCCCGGCCGACTCGTACACCTGGCCGTCGGCGCCGAACACCAGGAACCGGTCAAATGACCGGGCGAACCAGCGGTCATGCGTCACGGCGACCACCGTGCCCGAGTACTGTTCCAGGCCTTCCTGCAGCGCCTCGGCACTGGCGAGGTCAAGGTTGTCGGTCGGCTCGTCGAGCAGCAGCAGCGTGGAGCCGGCCAGCTCGAGCAGCAGGATCTGCAGCCGGGCCTGCTGACCGCCGGACAGCGTGGCGAACGGCTGCCGCGAGCAGCCGGTCAGCTCGTACCGGGACAGTGCGGCCATCGCCTCGTTGATGACCAGGGCGTGCTCGAGCATCAGGATGTCCAGCGGCGTCCGGCCGGCCAGGTCCGGCCGGGCGTGCGTCTGCGCGAACATCCCCGGTACCACCCGGGCGCCGAGCCGGCCCGTGCCCTGGTGCGCGACGCTCTCGTCGCCGGCCAGCAGCCGAAGGAAATGTGACTTCCCCGAGCCGTTGGAGCCGAGCACGGCAACGCGCTCCCCGTACCAGACTTCCAGGTCGAACGGCCGCATCAGGCCGGTGAGCTCCAGCTGCTCGCAGATCACTGCTCGCTTGCCGGTCCGGCCGCCGCGCAGCCGCATCCGCACGTTCTGCTCTCTCGGGGCCACCTCGGGCGGCCCTTCCTCCTCGAAGCGGCGAAGCCGCGTGACCGCAGCCTGGTAGCGGGAGGCCATATCCGAGTTGTAGGCCGCCTTCTGCTTGTACATCAGCATCAGCTGGCGGAGCTTCTCGTGCTCCTCGTCCCAGCGCCGGCGCAGCTCGTCCAGGCGCTCGTTGCGCTCCCGCCGGGCCTGCGCGTAGCTGGCGAAGCCGCCGCCGTGCACCCAGACGTGCCGGTCCTCGACCGTGATGATCCGCTCCGCGCACGCGGCCAGCAGCTCCCGGTCGTGACTGACCAGCAGCACCGTCTTCTGCGTCGCAGCAAGCTGCTCCTCCAGCCAGGTCTTGCCGGGGACGTCCAGGTAGTTATCCGGCTCGTCGAGCAGCAGCACCTCGTCCCTGCCGCGCAGCATCGACTCGAGCACCAGCCGCTTCTGCTCGCCCCCCGACAGCGTCGCCACCTCCCGGTACTGGCACCGGTCGTAGCTGATGCCCAGCGCCGCGACGCAGCAGGCGTCGAAATGGACCTCGGCCTCGTACCCGCCGGCGTCGCCCCACTCGGCGAGCGCCGTCGCATACCTCATCTGGGTCGGCTCGTCGTCGCGCTCCATCATCGCCAGCTCAGCAGCGTCCAGCCGGTCAGCCGCGGCCCTGACGCGCGGCGGAGCCACCGAGAGCAGCAGGTCGCGCACTGTGCTGTCGTCCCTGATGCCGCCGATGAACTGCCGCATCACGCCCAGCCCCCCGCTAGAGCTGACCGTGCCCGACTGCGGGGTCAGATCGCCGGACACGAGGCGCATGAGCGTGGTCTTGCCCGCCCCGTTCGGCCCGACGAGGGCCGCGACGACGCCGTCGCCCACGCGGAAGGAGACGTCGTCGAGCAGCGCCCTGCCATCTGGCAGGGCATGGCCCAGATGCGCCGCCTCCACGTGCCCCATCGATCCTCCAGTTCCGCCTACCGGCTGGTATGCCTGACAATAACTGCATGGACCCCCGGGATTTCAACGCGAATTCCAGGCTGCGGGCCTCCGACGCCGACCGCGACACCGCTGCCGCGGTGATCAACAGTGCCATGGCGGAGGGCCGCCTGACGCCGGAGGAGCACTCGGAGCGCCTGGATGCCATCTACGCCGCGAAGACGCACGCCGAGCTGGTCCCGCTGCTGGAGGACCTGCCCGGCGAGCATGCCCTGGCGCGGGTCCCCGCACCAGGCGAGGTCAGGCCCGCCGGGCGGGGCGGCCGCATCGTGGCCATCCTCGGCGGCGCCAGTCGCAAGGGCGCCTGGCACCCCGAGCCGGTGATCACCGTCGTCACCTTCCTGGGCGGTGCCGAGCTGGACTTCCGCGAGGCCATCATGCCCGGCAAGGAGGTCGTCCTGCGGGCCACCTCCGTGCTCGGCGGCATCGAGGTGACAGTGCCGCCGGAAATGCGGGTGGTGGACAACGGCGTCGCCATTCTCGGCGGCCGCGAGATCGCGGGCAATGCCGGCGAGGCCGCCAGCCCGGACGCCCCGGTGCTCAGGATCGAGGGCACCTGCGTCCTCGGTGGCATCGAGGTCAAGCGGAAGGCCCGCAAGGTGCCGAAGGCCCTGCGGCGCGGCAAGGGCCTGAACGTCAGCATCGAGCGCGGCTCGTTCCCCGTCGTGCGCGTCCGGCCGTCCGACAGCGACGAGTAGCAGAACGGCCTAGCCGACGGCGCGGATCTCCGCGCGGCGCCGGACCGGGTCAGCGAGCGCTGCGGCAAGCTGGTCAACCGCGTCCAGCGAGTGGCCGCTGACCACGGCGTCGCAGTACGGCCACGCAGCCGCCATGCCGCCGGCCAGCGGCTGGTAGGCCATGCTCTTGGTCCGCGGGTTCATCCACACGATCCTGAAGGCCACCAGCGACAGGCGCTGCATCTCACGCCGCACGATCTCCGGATCCCCGGTGTCCCAGCCGTCGGAAATGATCAGGACGACGGCACCCCTGGCCATCCCGCGGCGCCCGTAGGCGTCGTTGAACTCCTTCAGCGCCTCGCCGAGGCGGGTCCCGCCGTGCCAGTCGGGCGCCGCCGCGGCAGCCCTGGCCAGCGCGACCGCAGGCGTGGACCGGGCCAGCGCCGTGGTCAGCCGGGTCAGCCTGGTAGCGAACGTGAAGACCTCCGCGCCCGCCCCGCCGGCCGCGCAGTACAGCAGCTGGATCATCGCCCTGGCGTAGGGCTCCATCGAGCCCGAGATGTCGCACAGCACGATGAGCCGGCGCGGCCGCTTCGCGGGGACCTCGCCGATCAGCCTGAACGTGTGGCCGCCGGTGCGCCGGGCATGCCTGAGGGTCGCGCGCATGTTGGTCCTGCTCCCGCCCGGCCGTGGCCTGCGCCGGCGGGAGCGCCGGTTCGGCACCGCCAGCGTGATCTGCCGCATCGCCGCCATCAGCTCGGCGAGCTCCGCCGCGGACAGCTCGGCGAAGTCGGTGCCGGCCAGCCGCTCGGCCGGGCTGCCGAGGTACGGCCGCGTGATCTCCTCGTCGCTGTCGGCCCCGTCGTCCTGGCCGTCGCCGCCGGCGGACACGGTGCCCAGGTGCTGGCGGGCGGCGATCGCCGCGTCGGCCAGGTGCGCGGCCGGCGGCTTGCTGCCGAGTCCCGGCACCGTCGCGGCGACCGCAGCCATCGGGTCGGGACTGTCCGGCGAGCCGAACACCTCAGTGAAGACCCGCCGCAGGGTCTCGGCCTGATCCTTGCTCGACACCAGGGTCGCAAGTGCGCAGCTGAAGAGGTCGCGCGTAGTCTCCGGGCGCGCCAGCGTGACCGCGGCGGCGAACCGCTCGGTGCGGCCTGGCCCGACAGGCAGGCCGGCCCGGCGCAGGGCAGCGCCGAACAGTGCCGCGATGCCGGCCAGATCACCCCCATCACCGACGGGAACAAGGTCGCCGCCACCAGCGGCCTCCCGCCCTGACTCAGCCATCACCGCCGCCATGGCCGACGACCGCCGCGAAGTCGGCGGCGCGCGCGGCCTGCAGGTCCTCCGCGTACTTGAGAACGGTGCCCATCGTCTGGCGGGCCGCGGCCTGCGACAGCTCGGTTGCGCCGAGTACCTGCAGGGCGTTCGCCCAGCTGATCGCCTCAGCGACTCCCGGCGGCTTAGCCAGGTCGAGGCCGCGCAGCCGGTGCACGCCCGCCGCCACCTGCCCGGCCAGCCGCTCGCTCGCCCCCGGCACCCGCCGCCTGATGATCGCGGCGACGCGCCCGGCGTCCGGGTAATCGATCCAGTGATACAGGCAGCGCCGCTTGAGCGCGTCGTGCAGGTCGCGGGTCCGGTTGGAGGTCAGCACAACCACGGGGGGAAAGGCGGCCCGCCGGGTGCCGAGCTCGGGAATGGTGACCGCGGACTCAGCAAGCAGCTCGAACAGGAACGCCTCGAACTCGTCATCGCCGCGGTCGACCTCATCGATCAGGAGTACGGCCGGCCGGGGCCCCGGATGGTCGAGTGCCGCCAGCAGCGGCCGCTCCAGCAGGTAGTCGTCGCTGAACAGGTCAGCCTCGCGCGGCGCCTCGCCCCTGGCCTCTGCGAGCCTGATCGCCAGCAGCTGGCGCGGGTAGTTCCACTCGTACAGCGCCTCGGACGACGTCAGGCCCTCGTAGCACTGCAGCCGGATCATCGGGGTGTCCAGGACAGCGGCCAGGGCCTTGGCGGCCTCCGTCTTGCCGACGCCGGGCTCGCCCTCGAGCAAGATGGGCTGGCTCATCCGCGCGGCCAGGAACAGGGCCGTGCCGAGGGGCTCGTCGGCCAGATAGCTGACGCTGTCCAGCTCGGCTAGCAAGGTCGGCACGTCTGGCAGCTGCTCGGCGAGATCGCTCATATGTCCCATCATCTGACAGCCAGGAGCTGGCCCGGCGACGAGGGCCGCAGGTGCTGGCGGCCGGCCGGTCAGCCGGTGACCTGGCATAGCTCCTATCTTGTATAGCTCGCCGGCCGCTGCGAAGATTCCCGGACTAGCTGACGGCCAGGTCAGCGCGGACCGGGCGGCCCTGGATGGCCAGCCAGACGTTCGCCGGGGTCAGCGGCATGTCCGCGTGCACGACGCCGAGCGGTGCCAGGGCGTCCACCACGGAGTTCACGACCGCGGCCGGGGAGCCGACGGTGGCGGACTCGCCGACGCCCTTGGCCCCGATCGGGTGATGCGGTGACGGCGTCACGGTCGTGCCCAGCTCCGGTGACGGGCATTCCATCGCCGTGGGCAGCAGGTAGTCCATGAAGGACCCGCCGAGGCAGTTGCCTGCCTCGTCGAACGCGATCGCCTGCATCAGCGCCATCCCGATGCCGTCGGCCAGGCCGCGGTGCACCTGGCCCTCGACGATCATCGGGTTGATCCGGACGCCGCAGTCGTCGACTGCGATGAACCGGCGCACCTTCACCTCGCCGGTAGCCGGGTCAACGTCGGTGACGCAGATGTAGGCACCGAACGGGAACGTCAGGTTCGGCGGGTTGTACACCGCGGAGGCGTCCAGGTGACCCTCGACTCCCTCCGGCAGCTCCAGCGACGAGTGCGCGGCCATGGCAATCTCGGCGATCCCGGCGGCCTGGTCCGGGTCGCCGCGGACGCGCCACTTGCCGTCCAGCCATTCCAGGTCGTCCGCGGATAGCTCGAGCATGGCCGCTGCCACCAGCCGGGCCCGGTCGCGTACCTTCCGCGCTGCCATGACCGCCGCGGCGCCCGACACCGGCGTGGAGCGCGAGCCGTAGGTGCCGAGGCCGAACGGGGTCCGGTCAGTGTCGCCGTGGACGACCTCGACGTCGTCCGGCGTGAGGCCCAGCTCGTGCGCCACGATCTGGGCGAACGTGGTCTCGTGGCCCTGCCCCTGGGTCTGCACCGAGATAGCCAGCACGGCCTTGCCGGTCGGGTGCACCCGCAGATCGGCGCCGTCGGCCATGCCGAGGCCGAGGATGTCCATGTGGCTGCGCGGCCCGGCGCCGACGCCCTCGGTGAAGAAGCTGATGCCGATGCCCATGTACTCGCCCCTCGCGCGCCGCTCCGCCTGCTCGCGCCGCAGGTCGTCGTAACCGGCGATGTCCAGCGCCAGCTTCAGCGCGCGCGGGTAGTCGCCGGAGTCGTACTGCCAGCCGGTCGGGCAGGTGTAGGGGAACTGCTCGGGGCGCAGTAGGTTGCGCATCCGCAGCTCGGCCGGATCGATGCCGAGCTCACGGGCCAGCATGTCGGTCAGCCGCTCGACCAGGTACACCGCCTCGGTGATGCGGAATGAGCAGGAGTAGCTCACCCCGCCCGGCGCCTTGTTCGTGTAGACGCCGGTGACCTCGCAGAACGCCGCCTCGAGGTCGTAGGAGCCGGTGAAAATGTGGAAGAACCCGGCCGGGAACTTCGCCGGCTGCGCGGTCGCGTTGAACGCCCCGTGATCGGCGAGGACACGTGCCCGCAGAGCGAGAATGCGGCCGTCCGCGGTCGCCGCGATCTCGCCGTGCATGTGGTAGTCGCGGGCGAAGGTGGTGGACATCAGGTTCTCCGACCTGTCCTCCACCCACTTCACCGGGCGCCCGGTCACCATGGACGCGGCGACGGCGCACAGGTAGCCGGGGTATAGCGGCACCTTGTTGCCGAACCCGCCGCCGAGGTCCGGCGACACGATCCGGATCTTGTGCTCGGGCAGGCCGGTCACCATCGCGTACAGCGTCCGGTGCGCGTGCGGCGCCTGCGACGTGGACCACAGCGTGAGCTGACCGGTCACGGCGTTGTGGTCAGCGACGATCCCGCAGGTCTCCAGCGGAGCAGGATGGGAACGGGGATACACCATGTCGCAGCTGACCGTCACGGCCGCGGCCGCGAACACTGCATCGGCGGCGGCCTTGTCCCCGGCGCTCCAGTCGAAGATGTGGTTGCGGGCCCGGGCAGGCACGTCGTCCCTGACCACGTCGTCCCTGACCAGGTCGTCCCTGACCACGGGGGCATCAGGATCGAGCGCTTTCCGGGCGTCGATCACCGGCGGCAGCATCTCGTAGTCGACCGCGATCAGCTCGAGCGCGTCCCTCGCGGCGTACCGGTCCTGCGCTACGACGAAGGCGATTTCCTGGCCCTGGAAGCGCACCTTGTCGGTCGCCAGCACGGCCTGCACGTCCGCGGACAGGGTCGGCATCCAGGCCAGGCCGCGCTCGGCCAGGTCGGCGCCGGTGAGCACCGCCTCCACCCGCGGGTGGGCCAGGGCCGCGCTGGCGTCGACGGACAGGATGCGGGCATGCGCGACCGGGCTGCGCAGGATGGCCCCGTGCAGCATGCCCGGCAGCGTGATGTCGTCCACGAACGTGCCCTGTCCCCGCACGAACCGCGCGTCCTCCTTGCGCGGGATCGAGCCGTAGGCACCGTTCCCGCCCGTGTCACGGTCGTGCATCGGCACCGTCCCCTCGGTCGGGAGCCTCGTAGCCGCCAGCGGACTCGTGCCTCGCCGCCCACAGCACGGACCTGACGATGTTCTCGTAGCCGGTGCACCGGCAGATCTGGCCGGAGATGGCCTCGCGCACCTCGGCCTCGGACGGATCCGGATTGCGGTCAAGCAGCCAGCGGGCTGTCAGCATCATGCCCGGCGTGCAGAAACCGCACTGGAGGCCGTGGCAGGCCGCGAACCCTTGCTGGACCGGATCGAGCACGGCCCCGCGGCTCAGTCCCTCCACGGTCCGCACGTGCCGGCCGTCCGCCATGGGCGCGAGTACCGTGCATGACTTCACCGGCGTCTCATCGAGCCACACTACGCAGGCACCGCAGTTCGACGTATCGCAGCCCCAGTGCGAGCCGGTCAGGCCAAGCTCATCGCGCAGGAAGTGGATGAGCAGCAGCCGCGGCTCGACCTCCCTGGTGTAGCCGGTGCCGTTCACGGTCACAGTGACCCTCATGACTGGGCTCCGCTCATGACAGGGCCCCGCGGGCACGGGACACGGCGAGCCGCAGCACCCTGGTCGTGAGCTCGCGGGCCAGGTGGCGCTTGTAGTCAGCGGGCCCGCGCTGATCGGAGACCGGCCGGCAATGCTCGGCCGCGATCTCTCCCGCGCGGCGCAGCGTGTCGTCGCCGGCGTCGCGGCCGCGCAGGTACTCCTCGGCCTCGGCGGCCGCGAAGTGAGTGGCCCCGACCGCTGTCAGGCCGATGCCCGCGTCGGTGATGGTGTCGCCGTCCAGCCATACCGCGGCTCCGGCCGCCCCGATCGGCCAGTCGCCGGCCCGGCGGGAGACTTTCTGGTACCCGCTGCCGCCGCCGGGCCTGATCGGCAGCCTGATCTCGGTGAGCAGCTCTGACGGCCCGACGACGGTCTCGTACGGCCCGGTGTGGAACTCCCGTGCGGACACCTCACGGCTGCCGTCCGGGCCGTGAATGACCATGGTGCCTTTCATGGCGGCGAAAGCCGCGGACAGATCCTCGGACGGGTCTGCCTGGCACAGTGACCCGCCGACCGTTCCCCAGTTGCGCACAATCGGGTCGGCGATCACTCGTTCCGCATCGTGCAGGATCGCGAAATGTGCCCTGGCGAGAGCCGAGTCAAGCAGCTGCGCGTGCCGCGTCAGTGTGCCAATCTGCAGGAGCGCACCGGCTAGGTTGATATAGCAGAGGTCGGTGATGCCGTTAATGTCAATGAGCACCTCGGGCTGGAGCAGGCGCAGCTTCATCATGGGGATCAGGCTGTGCCCGCCAGCCAGGATGCGGGCGCCCGGGCCGTACCTGGCCAGCAGTGCGAGCGCATGCTCAACGCTGACGGCCTTCTCGTACTCGACCTGCGCGGGTACCTGCACGGTGCTGCCTACCCCCCGGACGCCAGCCTCAGGCCGGCCCTTTCTGCGCAGTGTACGAACGCACCGCCGGGCGCGGTCATGACGCTGACCCAGCTCAATGCGTTCGTCCTGGTTGCCAGGCTCGGCTCGGTCACGGCTGCGGCCAGCGCGCTCGGCGTCAGCGAGCCCGCCGTGTCGCAGGCCCTCACGGCCCTGCGGCAGCATCTGGGTGACCAGCTCATCACCCGCGGGCCCGGCGGGATGACGCTGACGCCGGGCGGCTCGCGCCTGCTCGCGACCGCGTCCCAGATCGTCGTGCTCGGCGCCGAGGCGCATGCCGCCGTCCGGGCGGCCCGCGGCGCGCCCGAGCAGCTCAGGGTCGTCGCCACCTCAACGTTCGCCGAGTTCGTGGCTGGCCCGCTGGTCGAGGCCTTCACCCGCAGGTTCCCCGGCCCGCTCGAGGTGTCGACGGGCGTGGCTGTCTCCGGCGAGCAGGCCGTGCTGGTCGCGAACCGACTGGCCGACGTCGCGTTCGGCCCTGGCTTCGCGCTCGCGCCGGCGGCGGCCGCCGAGCAGTCGATGCCCGTGGTCAGCGAGCCCATCTTCAAGTACCGCCTGGTCGTGGTCACGGCCGGCCAGTCACGGCTGCGCGGCCCGGCCCGGCAGTGGCGGTGGCTCGTCGACCCGGCCGGAGCCGATCCGGGCAGTGAGACCGGCAGGCTGCTGGCCCAGCTGGGGGTGGCGGAGAGCAACATCGGCGTCTTCCCGAGCCAGACCGCGGCCTGGGCCGCCGCCGCGGACGGCGCCGGGGCGGCGCCGGCGATCGAGCACCTTGTCTCGCAGCAGCTGCGGCGGGGCGAGCTGTCACTCGTCGACCTGCCCGGACTCCCCGCCGAGGCTGTCTGGCATGCAACGCTGCTGGAGCGGGAACACCGCAGTACAGCCGCCAGCGCGCTGCGGCGCTTCCTTGGCACACCGGAAGCTATGCAGCTGATGCGGTCACCGTCGGCCGGAGTGCCGCCGTCCCGGTTCCGCCCGCCGGTATACGTCACCATATGGAGCTGAAAATTCCTTATTCGGCTGACTTATCTGCCCAGCAGCCTGCTTACTTAAGCGACAGCTTATTGGCACGTTGCCAGCCCGCTTCCGCGGGTGCAAGATGCAGTGTCACGTCACGAGGCGGCGATTTCTGCTGGCAGGCCGTGTCCACTGGGCGAGGAGAGCAGTAATGCGGATCGAGTCCGACGGCAAGAGCAAGGGCAATCCGCGGCTGTATGAGCTGGTGGAGCATGCCCCCAAGACGGGCAAGAGCCCTACCGTCTGGGCCTGGCCCGAGCTGATCGATTACCTGAAGATCGCCGGCCAGCCAGTTTCCGGTCCGTGGCCCCCGCATCAGGAGCCCCGGCCCGATCCCGATTACGAATCTGGGCCGGTGGCAGTCGCCGATCCGGCCGCGCGGCCCCGGCCTGCTGCCGCTGCCCCGGCCGCTCCGGCGCAGCAGCCGGGGGACCCGGTGCCGGAGCTCGGCCCCGAGACCGGCGGCGCCAGCCCTGACAGCCCGGCCTGACCCGCAGTCGGCCGCATCCGCACGACCGGAGGGAGACGTATGTACCCGTCGCGGTTCCGCTATGAGGCGCCGCATTCGCTGGACGAGGCGATCGGGCTGCTGACCAACGGCGGCGACTACGCCAAGGTGCTGGCCGGAGGCCAGAGTCTCGTCCCGCTGATGAAACTCCGCTTCGCCTCGCCGGAGCTCGTCGTCGACATCAACAACGTGCCGGGCCTGGCTTACCACCGCGCGGAGCCCGATGGCACGCTGCGGATCGGGGCGCTCTGCCGGCACGCCGACCTCGAGCGGTCACAGCTGCTGGCCTCGACCCAGCCGACACTGGCGGCGGCGGCACCGCTGATCGCCGACCCGATCGTGCGCAACCGCGGCACGCTGGTCGGCTCCATCTGCCACGCCGACCCGCAGGGCGACTGGGCATCGGCCGTGCTGTCTCTCGGCGGCTCGATCGTGGCGCAGGGACCTGGGGGCCGCCGGTCGATACCGGTGGCCGAGTTCGTTACCGGGCCGTTCCAGACCGTGCTCGAGCCTGACGAGATCGCGATCGAGGCAACCATCCCGCCCGCGCAGGGCACCAGGGCCGGCGGCTACCTGAAGCTTGAGCGGCGCGTCGGCGACTTCGCCACGGTCGGCGTCGCGGTGTCGGTCGAGACCTCCGGCACGGTGGTGACGCGGGCGGGCATCGCGCTCACCGGCGTCGGCGGGTCCACCATCGGCGCGACCGAGGCGGCAGCGGCACTCACCGGCCGGCCGCTGACGGCCGAGTCGATCGGCGAGGCGGCCCGCCTGGCCGCCGACGCAGCCAGGCCGCGGACCGATCACCGCGGCAGCGCCGAGTACAAGCGGCATATGGTCGCGACGTTCGTCGAGCGCATACTCGGCCGCGTCACCGAGCCAGCGGAAAGGGCGGCGTGACCGATGACCATCGTCTATGACGATCGCGGCGACGAGGAGACGCAGGACGTACCGGTACGCCGGATCCGGTTCACCATCAACGGCGAGAAGAAGATCGCCGAAGTGGAGCCCCGGCTGCTGCTGGCTCACCTGATCCGGCAAGGGCTCAGGCTGACCGGCACGCACACGGGCTGCGACACCACCAACTGCGGCGCATGCACCGTGCTGGTGGACGGCACCGCCGTGAAGTCGTGCACGATGCTCGCGGTCCAGGCCGACGGGCATGAGATCCAGACAGTCGAGGGCCTGGCCACCGCGAGCGAGCTGCACCCGCTGCAGGAGGGCTTCAAGGAGGAGCACGGCCTGCAGTGCGGCTTCTGCACGCCCGGCATGATGATGGCCGCGAAGGCGCTGCTCGACCGCAATCCGGACCCGACCGAGGAAGACGTCCGCTGGGCCCTGTCGGGCAACCTGTGCCGCTGCACCGGCTACCAGAACATCGTCAAGTCGGTGCTGTGGGCTGCCGACAAGCTCCGGTCGCAGGCCGGCTGAAGACGGGAACGAGGAACATGTCGCAGGCAGTAGACGAGATCAAGATCGGCGGTATCGGCGCGAGCCGCAAGCGGGTCGAGGACAACCGCTTCATCCGCGGCAAGGGCAACTACACCGACGACATCGTGCTGCCCGGCATGCTCCACATGGAGATCCTGCGCAGCCCGCTCGCGCACGCCCGGATCAAGTCGATCGACGCCAGCAGGGCCTGGGACATCCCCGGCGTGCACCTGGTGCTGACCGGCGACATGATGGCCACCAGGAACCTGGCCTGGATGCCGACCCTGTCCTACGACACGCAGGCGGTGCTGGCGACCGACAAGGTCCGGTTCCAGGGCCAGGAGGTGGCCTGCGTCATCGCGGACGACCCCTACATCGCCAAGGACGCGTGCGAGGCGATCGTCGTCGACTACGAGCCGCTGCCGGCCATCGTCAACCCGGCGCAGGCGGTCGCCGAGGGCGCGCCGGTCATCCGGGACGACAAGGAGAACCAGCCCGACAACGTCATCTACGACTGGGAAGTCGGTGACGGCGAGGGCACTGACCGCGCATTCGCGTCCGCCGACCTGGTCTCCAAGCTGGAACTGCACTACCCCCGCTCGCACCCGTCGCCGATCGAGTGCTGCGGGTCGATCGCCGACTTCAACCGCTCCACGTCGAAGCTGACCGTCTACATGACGACGCAGGCGCCGCACATCATCAGGGCGGCCGTCGCCATGGTGGCCGAACTGCCCGAGCACATGATCCGGATCATCTCGCCGGACATCGGCGGCGGCTTCGGCAACAAGGTGCCGGTCTACCCCGGGTACGTGTGCTCGATCCTGGCCTCGATCCTGCTGGAGCGGCCGGTCAAGTGGATCGAGGACAAGACCGGGAACCTCATCTCGACCGGGTTCGCGCGGGACGTCTACCTCAAGGGCGAGATGGCCCTGCGCCGGGACGGCAAGATCCTGGCCGTGCGGATGCACACCGACGCCGACCACGGCGCGTTCTTCGCCGACGCCCAGCCGAGCAAGTTCAAGATCGGGCTGATGCACTCGGCCTTCGCCGCCTACGACATCCCGGTCGCGCACCTGACGGCGCGCGGGACCTACAGCAACAAGGCGCCGGGCGGTGTTGCCTACCGGTGCTCGTTCCGCGTCACCGAGGCGATGTTCTTCCAGGAGCGGATGGTGCAGGCCGCCGCCGATGACCTGGGCATGGATCAGGCCGCGTTCCGGGCCAGGAACTTCGTCGCCGACGACGACTTCCCGCACCGGACGCCGTTCGGCTTCCTGACCGACTCCGGTCAGTACGGCAAGTGCCTCGAGGTCGGCCTGAAGGCCATCGACTACGACAACTTCCGGCAGCAGCAGGCTGAGGCGCGAACCCGCGGCAGGCTGCTCGGCCTCGGCATCTCCACGATGACCGAGCCGCTCGGCGCCGGCAACAGCCGCGAGTACGACATCCTCGGCATCAAGATGTTCGACTCGGCCGACCTCAAGGTCCACATGACCGGCAAGGCCATCGTGCGGACCGGCGCCCGCGGCCAGGGCCAGGGTCACGAGACGACCTGGGCGCAGATCGTCGCGCACGAGCTCGGCATCCCTGCTGACGATGTCGTGGTCGAGGAAGGCGATACCGACACCGCGCCGTTCGGGATGGGCACGTACGCGTCCCGGAGCACGCCGGTCGCGGGCGCGGCGATCGCGATGGTCTGCCGCAAGATCCGGGCCAAGGCCCGCAAGCTGGCCGCGCACCTCCTCGAGGTATCGGAGGAGGACATCGAGTGGGAGCTCGGCCGGTTCTATATCCGCAGTGCCCCGGACCGCGGGGTGACGATCCAGGAATGCGCAGCCGCGGCCTACAGCAACATGCCGGACGGCATGGAGCCGGGCCTTGAGAACACCGCCTACTACGACCCGCCGAACCTGACCTGGCCGTTCGCTGTCTACATCGTGACCGTGGAAGTGGATCCGGCCACCGGCGTCTGGGACGTGCTCAGCATGGTCGCGGTCGACGACTGCGGCGTCCGCATTAACCCCATGATCGTGGAGGGGCAGATCATGGGCGGGCTGACCGAGGCCTACGCGATGTCGAACATGCAGTTCATCACCTTCGACGCCGAGGGCAACTGCATCGGCTCGAACTACATGGACTACCTGCTGCCGACGGCCTGGGAGACGCCCGGCTTCGAGCTGCACAGCGAGGTTGTCACGCCCTGCCCGCACCACCCGATCGGCGCCAAGGGCATCGGCGAGTGCGCAGCGGTCGGCGGCCCGGCCGCGTTCGTGAACGCCGTGCTGGACGCGCTGTCCGAGACCGGCGTCCGCAACATCGACATGCCGCTGCTACCGGACCGGGTCTGGGAGGCCATCACCTACCGGCGGGATGTGTCCGGTGCGCCGCCCGTGCGCTCGGATGAGTAGCGGGGGGCCGGTGATGAACGGCTGGGAAGTCATGGAGGAAGCCGCCGAGCTGTCGCGCCGCGGTGAGGGATTCGCGCTCGCGACCGTCGTCTGGCGGCAGGGACCGTCCTCAAGCCAGCAGGGCTCGCGGGCGATCATCACCGCGGACGGCGAGCTGCGCGGATGGATCGGCGGCGCCTGCGCGGAGCCTGCGGTCATCCGGGAGGCCCAGCACGTCATCGCGTCCGGCACGGCCAGGCTCCTGCTGCTCGGCAGCCCCGACCAGTTCGGCGGCGCGGTGCCCGACGGCATGGCCGTCATCCCGATCTCCTGCCAGAGCGAGGGCGCAGTGGAGGTCTACATCGAGCCGGTCGTGCCGGTGCCGCACCTGGTCGTTGTCGGCCGCTCGCCGATGGCGGAGACGCTGGCCGGCCTCGGGCGCGCGCTGGGCTGGCACACCGAGCTGATCGACGGGCCTGACTTCACCACCGAGAGCGCCGGCGCGCAGTCGCTGGTGGTCGTCGCGACGCAGGGCCACAACGACGAGGGCGTGCTGGAGCGCGCGGTCGCGGCCAGGCCTGCCTACCTCGGGCTGGTCGGCTCGCGCAAGCGCGGCGCGGCGGTCCTCGGCTACCTCCAGGACCGCGGCCTGCCGAAGGCGGAGCTCAACCGGGTGCACGTTCCCGCCGGGCTCGACCTCGGCAGTACGACCCATCCGGAGATCGCAGTCGCGATCCTCGCCGAGCTCGTGCAGCTGCGCGCGTCCGGAGCACTGGCCCCGGCTGCAGGCGTTCCCGCCGGAAAGCCGGCGAGGAAGGCAGCGCGCGGGCACGCCGGGCCGCAGCAGGACGCGCCGCAGCAGGTCAGTGACCCGGTCTGCGGCATGACCGTGACGGCCGGCCCGGACGGCCTGCCGCTGGAGCATGACGGCGTTACCTATTACTTCTGCTGCGCGGGCTGCCGCCAGGCGTTCAGCTCCGATCCCGCTGCCTACGTGAAGAAAGGGACCCGATGCTGATCAAGAGCGACTTCGAGGTCGCCGAGCCAGTCGAGAAGGTGTGGCAGTTCTTCGAGAACATCCCGCAGGTCGCGACCTGCCTGCCCGGCGCGGAGCTCACCGAGGACCTCGGCGGCGAGAAGTACAAGGGCAAGGTGGCCATCCGGATGGGCCCGGTGCGGCTGCAGTTCGACGGCACCGCTGAGATCACCGAGCGGGACGAGGCAGCCAGGCGAGTCGTCGTGAACGCGGCCGGCGCCGATGAGAAAGGCCGCGGCCAGGCCAGCATGATCGTCACCGCGACGCTGGCCAGGGCCGGGCGCGGCACCCGCGTCGACGTCAGCCAGGATCTGCAGCTGTCCGGCGCCGCCGCCCAGTACGGCCGCGGCATGATCAGCGACGTCACCTCGGTGCTGATGAACGACTTCTCGAAGAACATGCAGGACCGGATCGGCCGGCTTGAGCGCGGCGAGTCGGCCGAGCAGATCGCTGCCGCGGCGGCAAGCCCGGCCCGCGGGTTCACCCTCGGGCTCCGCGCCGCCCAGATGGCGCTGATGCGGGTCTTCCGCCGGTTCTTCCTGCCCTACCAGCCCGCGTCGCACTGAGGAGGAGGCCAGCCATGGTCTTGTGGTGGATCGGCAACGCAATCCTGCTGCTGGTGATTCTGCCTGTCGTGATCTTCCTGCTGAACCGCGTGCTCGCCGCGGTCGAGCGCATCAGGCACGCCACCGACGACATCCTGTCCGGCGGCGTCGCGCTGATCGGCGAGCTGAACGGGGTGCCTGAGGCACTGGCCACGACCGACACCACAGTCAGGGAAGTATCCGTCGGCGCGGTCAGGTACGCCGGCTCAGTCGCCAAGCTACTGGGCTAACACAGCCACTCGCTTGCAAGAAAGGGGAACGGTCATGCCAGCAGCTGCATGGGTGACGCTGATCATCGCCGCGCTCATCATCGCGATTACCGCTGTCGGCCTGCTGCGGGTGATCTTTCATCTCCGCGCGGTCCGGGCGACGCTCGTCGCGACCACTGGCGGCGTCCAGGCGGTCGCCCAGCTCACCAGCACGGTGCCGGAACGACTGACATCGGTCAACGACAGTCTGAAGCCCGTCCGGGACTTCTGCGAGACGGTCTGAGCGGGGAGTGAGCCAGATATGAGCACAACAGTCGTCGCTACGGCTGCCGGGGGGACCAGCAACTTCGGCTGGATACTCGGCTTCACCATCGGCGGCGTCATCGTGCTGGTGGTCGTGGCGCTCGTGGTGCCGATCCTGCTGCTCGCCCGCTCGATCGGCAACGAGGCTCCCAAGATCGACGCCGCGCTCACCGATGCGGTGCACAACACCGCGCCGCTGGGCGCCCTGCGCACCACCATCGAGCACGCCACCATCATCATCGGCGGACTGCAGCGCGGCCGCGCTCGGCTGGGAGGCTAACCCATGGAGTCGCACACCGCCCGCCTGCTGGCCGCCATGCCGGCACACGAGCACACGCTGTGGGTATGGGCCGTCATCATCGGCTTCGTCGTCGTACTCGCGGTCGCGGCACTGCTGAGCCTGCTCATCTACCTCGTCAAGATCATCGACCGCCGGGTCGTCGAGGTTCGCGACACGCTCAAGGCCGCGGCCGCCAATACCGCGGACGCCGCTCTCATCCCGCAGGTCGCCGACGGGGTGGAGGCGGTCCTGGCCGAAGGCCTCCAGCACCACCTGTTCCTCGGCCGCGTGCTCGGAAAGGTGAAGTCATGACCACCCTGGTCATCCTGACCGTCGTCGACGTTGTCCTGCTGGTCGCCGGGCTGGCGGTGTACCTGTGGTGGGCCGGCTCGCTGCTGACCAGGATCGCGGGCAACCTGGAGGAGTGCGCCGAGCTCGTCCGGACCATCGTCTCGAACGCGAAGGTGATCGGCCCTGGTGTCGAGCACATCAACCAGACCGGCGGCGTGGTCGCCGGCGCGCTGCCGCTGCTGTACGGGATGGCCGAGGAGATCGTCACCGACGTGACGCCACGGCCGGAGAAGCCTGACGTCCCCGAGGTGGCGCGCCCCGCGTCGGGCAGCCGCCGTTCCCGTCTGCATGACGCCGTGGGGTACGCGCCGCGGCCCTGACACTCGCGATTATGCAACCCGGCCGGCTGGCTGGCCTGCTCTACCGGTGGCCGGACTCGTCCGGGCCGCGGCGAGCAACCGGGCCGGTCGTCGGCGCCGAGTACTCGCCGATCCAGTGGTCTTCCCAGGCATTGTCGTACTGCTGGTCGTTGCAGCTCGGATGATAGGTCGCGACCAGCTCGCGGGCGATCTGCTCGCGGTGCGCCGTGCTGCCGCCCGGCACCTCGTACGTGCAGATGTAGACCTTCCACTTCGAGCCGGCCCGCTGCACCCAGCATGCTGAGCGCGGGTGCTGGAACGGGAAACGCTCAGCCGACAGGTCCTCGGAGTGGCCGACGTAGGCCACCGCGTACTGCTCCGGCTTGGCGACCGGCTCGGACTTATACAGGATCGCGTACACCGCGGCCGCCGCCGGCGGCGTCCAGCCACCGAGCAGCCGCGGGCCCTCGAACGGGTAGCCGGCCAGCGAGCCGAGCCTGATCACCGGAAGTCGTCCTCTTCCTCCGCCTCGCTGACGGCCTCGGTGCGGACGACCGGCGCCGGCGGGAGGCCGGCTGCTTCCGCGGCCGCGAGGAACCGCTCGGTTGCCTTGCCGACCGCGTCCTCCCGGCTGTCGGCCTCGACGATGAGCTGCGCACCGTACCGGCTGGTTCCGATCCCGGTCGCGATGCCGTGACTCGCGGCTACCGCGTCAGCGAGCTCGACGACCTGCTCGCGGCTGAGAACCCTGTCAGCCTCGGCCTCGATGCCCACACTCCACCTCACGCCGACTCCTTCATCGATCGGTCGCTGCCGCCAGCACTCAGCTCAGCGTCGGCAGCATCTCGGCCAGCTTCTCCAGGCTAGCCAGGTCATGCCCGGACAGCAGCAGGTCGATATGCGGCTGCGCGACCATCATGCCCAGTGTGCTCGGCCGGAAGTGCGGATCGTCGCCCTTGTGCGGGTTCAGCCAGACAATGCGGTAGCAGAGCCGGGACAGCCGCTCCATCGCCCGTGCGAGCTGCTCGGGATCTCCGCGGTCCAGGCCGTCAGAGCAGATGACCACCACGCCGCCCCGGCACAGGCCGCCGCGCCCCCAGCGCCGGACAAAAGTGTCCAGTGACTGGCCGATCCTGGTGCCGCCGTCCCAGTCCACGACCGCCCGGGCTGCCTGGTCCAGCGCGCTGTCCGGCCGCCGGTGCTCCAGGGCCCTGGTGATCCGGGTCAGCCGGGTGCCGAAGCAGAAGACCTCGACCCTCGCGGCGGAGTGCTTGGCCGAGTGCGCGAACTGCAGCAGGCTCCGCGAGTAGTCGGTCATCGAGCCGGAGACGTCCAGGATGAGAATCAGCGGCCGCAGCCGCATCCTGCGCTGCCTGAAGTACAGCTCGGCGGGCTCGCCGTGCATCCGCATCGAGCTTCTGATGGTGGTGCGCAGGTCCGGGGAACGGCCGGACGGTGCCGACCGCGTCCGGCGGGTCTTACGGCGCGGCGGGGTGAGCCGGATCCTGGCCATGATCCGGCGCAGCGCGGCGAGCTCGGCCGGGGTGCAGGCAGCAAATGAGCGGTGCTTCAGCGCGGCCACATCGGAGGCCATCCAGCCGAGGACAGCCCGTTCCTCGTCGTGCTCCGGGCCCGGCTCGGTGCCGGGCATGACCATCGCGGCTTCCGCCTCCGCTGCCGCGGACGCCCGCAGGGTGAGGAGCGCGGCAGCAGGAGCGCCCTCGGCGAGGAAGTACCGGCGGAACACCTCGTCGTAGACGGGGATGTCGTCCCGCCGGCTGACCAGCGTCGCCCGGCCGGCCCAGTAAAGGTCGAGCAGGTCAGCCGGGTCGAGCGGGGACATGGCCGAGCTGTAGGTCAGCATGTCGCCGGTACCCACGGTGAGTCCGGCTGTCCGCAGCTCGCGCGCGAAGCCGACCAGGACGCTCAGAAACAGCGCCCGCTCAGGCGGCCCGTCGGTGCTGGCCGGCTCCGTGCTGGCCGGCTCCGTGCTGGCCGGCTCCGTGCTGGCCGGCTCCGTGCTGGCCGGCCCGTGACCCGGGTCAGCCACCGGAGGTGATCTCCTCGAGATTCTCGCGCACCAGGTCCAGGTCATCCCGGTCCTTGATGACAGCGCCGAGTGTGTCCTCCGCACTCTGCGGGGTCAGCTCCGTCTCGCCCAGGAAGCCCAGCGTCCGCACCCAGTCGATGGTCTCGGCCACCCCCGGCGGCTTGGCCAGGTCCAGCTCACGCAGCCGGTGCACGGCGCCTACCACCTTGCGGGTCAGATCCTCGGCCGCTCCGGGCTCGCGGACCAGGACAATCTCCATCTCCCGCTCGGCGGTCGGATAGCCGATCCAGTGATACAGGCAGCGGCGCCGCAGGGCGTCGTGCAATTCACGGGTCCGGTTGGACGTCAGGATGACAGCAGGCGGGGACTCGGCCCTGATCGTGCCGATCTCGGGGACGCTGATCTGGAAGTCGGACAGCACCTCCAGCAGGAACGCCTCGAACTCGTCGTCCGCCCTGTCGACCTCGTCGATGAGCAAAACCGCCTGGTCGCCCGCCCGGACGGCTTCGAGAAGCGGGCGCTCGAGCAGGAACTTGGGACCGAACAGCCGGTCCACGGCCTGCTCATCGGCCGCCTGATGCTCCGACAGCGCCCGGATCTGCAGCATCTGCCGGGCATAGTCCCATTCGTACAGTGCCTGGTTCGTGTCGATGCCCTCGTAGCACTGCAGCCGGATCAGCCGCCGGCCGAAAATTGCGGCCAGGACCTTGGCGACCTCGGTCTTGCCGACCCCGACCTCGCCCTCCAGCAGCACCGGCCGGTGCAGCGACAGCGATACCAGCAGGGCTGTCGCCAGACCCCGGTCTGCGAGGTAGCCGCCCTGCCGGAGCCGGTCAGTCAGCTCACCGACGGTTCCGGGGTACTCCACCGAGTGACTCTCCTCGCCGTCAGAACCGGGGTCAGCGGACTTCGGCTGACCCCATGACAAGATCACGCACAGTTCCGCCCGAGGGGTTCAGCTTGCCCTCGCGCTCCAGCCTCGCGCGCCATGCGGCATTGAGGTCCCCGCCCTCATCGCTGGCGAAATCGTCGAAGCCAACCCCGGCCTCCGTCATCCGCTTGCAGGATTTCTGCTCACCGCTCGGGTCAGCGAGGTCAGCGGACGTCTGCCCCTGGCTGCGCCACACCTCGCGCAGCACGCCAAGCGCCTCAGCAGGCTCTGCACCCATATCGGACATCCCTTCAGCCACGCTCTGCTCACTCGACTGTAGCTCCGCTACCAGGGGGCCCGCGAGCCGGGATTAATTGATCACTTAATCCGGCTGGCGTCGCGACTCGGACGGCTATCCCTGCGTCCCGCGCGTCATCGGGAGGCAGCCCGATGCTGTCCGGCATGATGGGGGCTATGGAACTGTCAGTCGCTGAGAGCACAATGACGACCGTGCCGGACATTACCTTCCGCAGCGATATGACGGTCGAGCTGGTCAAGCACGCGGCCTCCGACGCCGACGTGATCTGGGCAGCGAGAGTCTCCACCAAGGGCGAGCAGACGCTGGCCGACATCAGCGGCGATGCCGAGCGGTCAGCGGGGCTGATCAACTTCCTCATGCGCGACCGCCACGGTACGCCATTCGAGCACTCGTCGATGACGTTCTACGTCAGCGCGCCGATCTTCGTGTTCCGCGAGTTCATGCGGCACCGCACCTTCAGCTACAACGAGGAGAGCGGCCGGTACCGCAAGCTCCAGCCGGTTTTCTACGTCCCTGGCCCGGAGCGGAAGCTCGTCCAGTCCGGCAAGCCGGGCGCCTACGTCTTCACCGACGGCTCGCCGGAGCAGCACGCCGTCGTCACCAAGACCGTCGAGAGCGCCTGCCGCCAGTCCTACGAGGCCTACCTGGAGATGCTCGAGGCGGGCGTCGCCCGCGAGGTCGCCCGCACGGTGCTGCCGGTCGGCCTCTACTCGTCCATGTACGCCACCTGTAATGCCCGCGCTCTTATGAACTTCCTGTCGCTGCGCATCCGGGATCCCGACGCGGCATTCCCCTCGTTCCCGCAGCGTGAGATCGAGATGGTCGCCGAGCAGATGGAGACGCTGTGGGCGGGCCTGATGCCGCTCACCCATGCCGCCTTCGAGCGCAACGGCAGGGTCTGCCCCTAGCTGTTTCCCTCGCCCGTCCGATCACGGGTGCCACCGGGGGCCGCTTCCAGCCGGTCCCGGACCGGCAGCACGTGCCTGATCATGATGCGGCCGTACTCGTTCTGCCATGCACCGGCCCTCGTCGCTCCTGTTGCCACGGCGACCCGGACGGATGCGGTGTTCTGCGAGTCCACGATGATGTGGGCGCACTGCGCGCCCGTGTGATCCCGGAGGAATGCCGTCACCAGGCGGACTGCCCGGCTGACGTTGCCCTGACCGCGATACGCCGGATGCGCGGTGTAGGCGATGTTGGCCTGTCCCGTCGGCACGTGCTCGTTGTCGAGATCGCAGTCGATATAGGCCAGGTAGGTCACGTCCTGGCCGTCGACTGAGAATGTCCATTTCGGGCCGTCGCCAAACGAGTCGTGGCACCTGCGCAGGTGAGCCACGTTGCGCGCACGCTGTTGCTCCGGGCTCAGCGCCTCCCACTGCTGGCGGGAGCCTGGTTCCCAGAGCCAGTCGATCTGCTCGTCGTCGATGGCGGCCAGATGGGCGTCGATGTCGTCCGGCCGCTGCCGCCTGATCGTCACCACCCCGTCGGTATAGGTCAGGGGCGGAACCGGGCGGCTCAGCACGCCCGCGCCGTGCCCGGCGGTGCGTGCCGAGAAGCCGGCCGCAGTCGCGATAGCGAGCGGCGCGGCGCCGGACTGCGGCACCTCGAGCAGCGCCAGTCTGAAGCTCGTCCGGACCGCCAGGTGGTGCATGAGCAGCTGAAGTGCGCGGAAGGCATCCTCATGGTGATCGGGCGCGCTCATGCTCAGGTGGATGCGGACGACTTCGTCCCGGCTGACCGGCTCGAGAGCCACGGATCCGGCGACTGCCCCGCCCACCAGGATCTGGCCTGACTGTCCGCCGGTGAGCCTGATCGTGACAACGCCGTCAGTCACCGACGGAGATACCGCTGTCATGGTCTCGGCCAGGCCTGCTGATGCGTGCCGCGAGCCGCTGGATCGGCCAGGACAGCCCGCAGGGCAAGCTCGTTCCCGTGACTGTCTGCCATGACGCCCAGCTGCACGCTGGCAGCTTAGGGCGGTTCGCCGCTACGGTGTTCTCCGCCCTGGACCCGCTGCCTGCAGGATGACCGTCCGATGAAGATGCACGACGACGAGGTCGCGATCGATGAGCACCTTGTGCGGCGCCTGCTGGCTGCGCAGTTCCCGGAGCTGACCGGCATGGCCGTCTGCCCGGTCAGGCCGTCCGGCACGGTGAACGCGATCTTCCGGATCGGTGCTGAGCTGTGCGCCCGGCTCCCGCGGGCCAGGCGCTGGCTGGGCAGCGTCGAGCACGAGTGGCAGTGGCTGCCCGGGCTCTCCGGGTCCGTCACGCTGCAGATTCCGGCACCGGTCGCGCTCGGGCAGCCGGCGGCGGAGTACCCGTTCAGCTGGGCGATCTACCGCTGGCTCGACGGCCGACCGTGGGAGCCGGGTCTGGCAGACGAGAGGCAGGCGGCCGTCGACCTGGCGCAGTTTGTCACCGAGCTGCGCCGGACCACCCCGGATGCTGGAGCGCCGGCCGGCGGCCGGCGGCCGCTCCGTGAACTCGACGCCGCGACCAGGGCATCAATTAAGGAGGCCGCGCTTGCCATCGACGGACCTGGCGCCCTGTCCGCCTGGCAGGCCGCACTGCGCGCACCCGTCTGGGACGGCCAGGCGGTGTGGATCCACAGCGACCTGCTTCCGGCAAACCTGCTGGTGAGTGCCGGGCGGATCAGCGCCATCATCGACTTCGGCGGCGCCGGACTGGGTGATCCTGCTGCTGATGTGATTCCGGCCTGGAGCGTGTTCGGGCCGACTGGCCGCGAGGCATTCCGGTCAGCGCTGGGCGTGGACGACGGGACGTGGCTCCGGGCCCGCGGAATCGCGCTGCACCAGGCGGTCGCGCTCATCCCGTACTACGCCGAGTCGAACCCGGTCTATGC
>Ga0302326_10006515_pt1 | contig 26170 bp, 26 predicted proteins | sample Palsa_T0_3_FD_202264 | JGI IMG/M metagenome (GOLD analysis project Ga0302326, IMG submission 202264) | Peat permafrost microbial communities from Stordalen Mire near Abisko, Sweden - Palsa_T0_3 | ecosystem: Environmental > Terrestrial > Soil > Palsa > Peat permafrost | place: Sweden: Abisko... | reverse complement strand
CCGGCGAACCACTCGGCGAACTCCCAGCCGGCCGACTGGCCGAAATGCCCGCCCGCCGCGACAAGCCTTTCGTGCAGAACGGAGCGCCGCACGTTCCTCCCTGTCGACGGCTTCCATCCCGGCCAGACGGCATCTCCGAACAGCACTCCGAGCTGCTCGACGGTGCGCTCCGCGCGGAACCGCCGCGAGGTCTCGTAGTCCGCGGTGCGGTCGATGGAGATGCCGGTCGCGTCGACGGGCGGCACCCCGTCCACGATCCAGTGCGCGAGCACGCTGCCGACGCCGCCGCCGGACAGGATGCCGAGTGAGTTCAGGCCGGCCGCGACGAAGTAGCCGTCAAGCTCGGGTGCGGGCCCGAGCAGCGGCCGGACGTCGGAGGTGAACGACTCGGGCCCGCAGAAGAACGTCCGTACCCCGATCTCCGCCAGCGACGGTATCCGGTCCATCGCCTTCCCGAGGTAGGGCTCCATCCGGTCCCAGTCCGGCGGCAGCGTGCCGAACGCGAAATCCCTGGGCACCCCGTCAAGCGACCAGGGCGCTCCGGCCGGCTCGAACAGCCCGACCAGCATCCCGTCGCCCTCGGGCCGGTAGTACCCGTAGCTGTCCGGATCCTCGATCACCGGCAGGTCCGGGCTCATCCCCGGCACGGCGGCAGTCAGCAGGTAGTAATGCTCGGCCGCCTGCAGCGGCACCCGGACCCCGGCCAGCGCGCCGAACTGCCTGGCCCACATGCCGGCCGCGTTCACCACCACCTCGGTCTCGATCCTGCCCGCCTCGGTGAGCACGGCGCTGACCCGCCGGCCAAGGGTCTGCACGCCGGTCGCGGCCACGCCCTCGACCACCCGGACACCCAGCTGCCGGGCGCCCTTGGCCAGCGAGGTGGCCACGCCCACCGGGTCGGCCCGGCCCTCGTCGGCGACGTAGAAGGCCGACAGCACGTCGTCCGTGCGGGCCAGCGGCCACATCGGCGCGAGCTCCCGCGGTGAGATCTCCACGTCATCGACGCCGAACCCGTGCATCCAGGCGCTCTCCCGCCGCAGCGCCTCCTGCCGCCGCTCGGTGGTGGCCAGCGAGATGTGCCCGACGGCGCGGAAGCCGGTGGAATGCCCCGTCTCCTGCTCCAGCCGGGCGTACAGGTCACGCGAGTAGCGGCTAAAGAACAGCAGCGTCTCGTCCGTCATCCCGGCCGAGGTGATCAGCCCGGCGGCGTGCCAGGTCGTCCCGGCGGTCAGCCGGTGCTGCTCCAGCAGCACCACGTCGGTCCAGCCCAGGTGCGCGAGGTGGTAGGCGATGCTGCAGCCGATCACCCCGCCGCCGACGATCACCACCTGCGCCCGGCTCGGGATGGACGCGCCAGCGGCTACCGGGTCGATCGTCACGACGTACCTTCCTGGCCGGCCGCTGACGGCCACGAGACACTGTCCCAGTTGTGGCGCTTGAGGCACTCCTGGGTAAATCGCTGCCGCACAATAGCCGCGGCGCATCAGCTGCTTCGACGTGATTTAGGTCGAATAAGCATTCTATTTTACCCACGTCACCAGGTGGGAATGATGCTACTCTCGGATCGGCCGATAAGCGTGCAAGACAGAAACCTTACTGTTATCGTGCCTGAGAGTTAGGCACCGACGGCCTCTAGCCCTGGGAAGCACAAGGCCGAAAGTGCGTGGCTCCGAGGAAAGGATGACGATGCGCCGAATATTCGCGCACCTGCTTCTTCTTATGACGCTGCCGCCCCTGCTTGGGTTGTCAGCGCTTCCGTTCGCGGGGCCCTCCGCGAACGTTGAGCACTCAGCTGGGCTCGACATCGGCAGGACGAACAGCGCGAACGGTACGTTGTTCGGGGTCACCGTCGGAAACACTTCGGTGTTCAGGCAGGACACGGCCGAGTTTGGCCGCCTGCCGATCATCCACGTTTTCTACCCCGGTCTGCCGGGCACCCACGCATGGACTACGGGGCTGCTTGCGGCCGCCAAGTCGGCGGTGATTATCAGCTTCAACGCGAAGCCATCGACGATCCTGTCTGGCGCTGATGACGCCACGCTGTCTCACTTCTTCGACACTGCTCCGACTGGGCACCCGATCTACTACAACTACATCCACGAGCCCGAAGACAACATCGCCAAGGGCCAGTTCTCTGCGAGTAGTTACCGTGCCGCGTGGGCGCGCATCGTCGGCCTTGCTAAGGCCGCGCACAACCCTGACCTGCGTTCGACGCTGATCTTGATGTCTTACGACCTCCGGCCTGGGTCACACCGCGACTGGCGGAATTACCTGCCCGGCGGCGGGATCATCAGCGTGCTGGCCTGGGACGGCTACCCCGCTGGCGCAGCTGGCAGCCATAGCAAAGGGTTGCAGCTGACCCCGCCGGCTCAGTTCCTCGGCCCTGATGTGGCCGTGGCCAAGGCAGCCGGGATGCAGTTCGGCTTCGCCGAGTTCGGTACTCCGCGATTGAATGGCCGGGCCGCGTGGCTGATCTCGGTCGGCAAGTACATGGCATCCGTCGGTGCGCTGTTCGGTACGCTCTTCGATTCGGCGCCGCCGTTCCCGTCGATGCGTTTGACCGACTCGGCGTCTATCGCAGCATGGCGGAGCGTCGTCGCCCATTCTGGAACCGGGTGATTGCTGAGCGACCGAGCGTGCTTCGCCGTGCCTGGTGGACCGCGTCGCCGGGACTCTAGTGGACTACCCCGGCTGGTGGCTGCCAGCGCTGCCAGCCGGGGTCAACGGCGAAGTATCGCGATGGCCCGGGCGGCATGAGCACCAGGGCGTCCCGCTGGCCGAGGGTGAGCTCCCCGGGTACCGGCTCCCACCAGGGCTGGCGGCGGAACATCCGGCTGTACAGCTCCCGCCGCCTGCCCCCCGGGGCGAGCACCAGCTGCGCGGGGGCGACCTGATCGGGCCGCTGCCAGCGGAAGTCCCCGGACAACCGCAGCGAGGCGCTGCGGTTGGAGAGCGCGGCGTGCGAGGTCAGGCAGTGGAAGACCAGCGCGTCTCCCGGCTGGTAGTGCGCGGTCGCCCAGCCGCGCTCGTCGCGGCCCAGCACCCGCGGCGGCAGCGGCGGGCCGAGATGACTGCCCCGGCGCACGGCCAGCCCGCCGAGCTGCACCGGGATCTCCATCAGCGGCACCCAGGTCGTGAGCATGTCCTGCACGCCGGAGACGGCGTAATCCTGGTGGACGTAGCGGCCGCGGGCCACGCCGGGCAGCCGCTCGGGGTAGACGGCCCGCAGGACCTTCACCGGGTACGAGAACGCCCGCGGCCCGAGGATCAGCCTGATGAGCTGGCGCAGCTGCCCGAGATAGGGGATCCGGTTAAAGGCGGGACTCGTGACCGCGGTCCGGAACGCCGGGTCACCGAACGCGTCCCGCACGTTGAGCGCCCGCCGGCCGGCCGACGGGATGCCGCGCTCGTCGACCCAGCCGCCCCCGCGCAACGCGGCGAGGACCGCGTCCGCGGCCGCGCGCACGTCGGCGGCGGGCAGCAGGCCGCGGAAGAACAGGTAGCCGTCCGCCGCCAGCTGCCGGCCTAGCGCGGCCGGGTCATCCCGCAGCGCCATGGAGTCCGCGAGCTCGTCCATGCCACCCCATCTCGTCCATGCCACCCCGCGAGCTCGTCCAGGCCGGCCGCGAGCTCGCCCATGCCCGCGATCTCGCGGGAATCACCGCACGATTTCGTGCATACCAACCCACGATAGAGACGGCGGCCGCTTACGGCGCGGCGAGTCCGGCTGCCCGGCGCTGCGCGATCCGCGACTGGACCCTGGCGAGGAGGTCGGTTATCCGGCGCAGCTCGGCATCGCTCAGCGTCGCCATGCAGTCCTCCTCGATCTCGATCAGCGGAGGGCAGATCCGGTCCAGCGCCGCCTGTCCCGCCGCGGTCAGCTCGACCAGGATGCTCCTGCGATCGGCCGGGTTAGGCGAGCGCCGGACGAACCCGGCGGCCGCCAGCTGGTCGAGCACGCCGGTGAGCGTCTGGGCGGGCAGGTGCGCCGCGTCCCGGAGCTCGGCCGGCCGGGCGCGCCCGCCTCGCCGGGACAGCGCCTCCAGCGCGTCGAAGCGCGAGGCCGTGATGTGGTGCTCGGCGAAGACCGGCTGCACCTCGTCGAGCAGCCAGGAAGCCGTCTTCAGGATCGCCAGCACCGCCACCGTGGCACGGAACTCCCCGGCCGCCGCCCCGCGGGCGTCCCGGTCGTCTGCTTCCTGAAGGCCTGGCATCCTCGCCAAGATACTACTTTACAGATAATCCTAGTACGGATAATCTTGGTTCGGATTTTAATCGGGGAAGCCCGGGAGAGGGAGGCTGACCGTGCCGGCGAGCGTACTGGAGAACCCGATCAGCAAGGAGCGGATCGTCGTGCATCCCGGCGAGCCCGGCGTGCTGCGGCTGGAGGAGCAGGCCCCGCCGGACATGATCCGCCCGCCGGTTCACCTGCACCGCCGCCAGCAGGAGCGCTTCGAGGTCCTGCAGGGCCAGGCCACCATCCAGATCCGCAAGGATCTGCGCGTGCTCGGGGCCGGCGGCAGCCTCGCCGTCGAGCCAGGCACCCCGCACACCTGGTGGAACTGCGGCGACGGCGAGCTGCGGATGCTGGTCGAGTTCCGGCCGGGCGGCAACATGCTGAGCTTCTTCGAGACCTACTGCGGCATCGCCGGGGAAGGCCGTGCGAATGCCAGCGGCGGCCCGCCCTTCCTGCAGGTCGCCGCGTCCGCCAGGCTGTGGGACAGCTATCTCGGCGGGCCGCCCGTCGCGCTGCAGCGCGCCCTCTTCGCCGTGCTCCGCCCGCTCGCCTGGCTGCGCGGCTACCGCGCCAGCTACGACCGGTTCCGCGTTCATCAGCCGGCCCAGCCTGGGGGCCTGGCCGGCCGGTAGCGGAGCCGCCGTCAGGCCAGCCTGGCCAGGGCGACGGTGACGTCCATCGTGCTGCTGGGGGCACCGTGGTAGATGCCCTTCAGCGGCGGGACGTCGCCGTAGTCCCGCCCGGTGGCGACGATCACATGGCGCTCGCCGACCAGCGCCCGGTTGGTCGGATCGCAGGCGACCCACTCGCCGACCCAGTACTCCACCCACGCATGGCTCTCGCCGGCCACCTCATCGCCCGGCTGCGCCTCCGGCTCGGGATGCAGGTATCCGGACACGTACCTGGCCGGGAGCCCGACCTCGCGCAGCAGCGCGACCGTCAGGTGCGCCACGTCCTGGCATACGCCCTGGCTCTTGTCCCACGCCTCCTGCGCGCTCGTCTGGACCTCGGTCGCGCCCGGCACGTAGGCGACCCGGTCGCGAACCCAGGAGGCGATCTCGGCCGCGGCCTCCAGCGGGTCGCCGCGGGCGGTGCGCTCCCTGGCGCTGGCCGCGAGCGCCTGGTCGACCGCCGTGCGCTTTGTCGGCGTGAGGAACTCCAGCAGCCTGCTGCCCGCCACGCGCTCGCGCAGGACCGCCCAGGGCAGCGGCGGGGACGGCGTGGCCGCGGGCCTCGTCTCGACCGTGGCCTGGGCGCGGATCACCAGCTCGTGGTGCGGTGCCTGAATGTCAAACGAGCTGACCAGCGTTCCCCAGTAATCGGTGTAGGTCCACATCGGCGCCGGGATGTCGGTCGAGACACGGCTCTCGAGGACTGCCTGCCGCGGCAGCGTCGGCGGGGTCATCCGGGCCTCGTTGTAAGACGCGCGCGCCGAGCCCTCGTAGCACACGTGGGTCCGGTGCACGATCCGCAGCCGCCAGCCCGGGCTCATCTCAGCCGCCAGCCCGCGCTCACAGGCTGCCAGCCCGCGCTCACGCTTCCTGCTCCCATGCCACCGGCTGCCCGTAGGAGAAATAACGCTCGGTGATGGCCTGGCTCGCCTCCAGGCAGGTCTCCTGCAGCTCCCTCAGCAGGTCGCCGAGCTGGTCGGGCAGCAGCTGCGGATCCGCATACGCGAGCCTGGTCCGCATCCGCCCGATCGGCCGCCGCGCCGGGTCGCCCATGCCGACCCTGAACTGGTCGGGACCGAGCGCGGCCAGGCACTCCTCGGCCGTCCCCAGCGCGTGCATCACGGATCTGGGGAAGAGCCGGTCGAGAATAAGGAACTCCGCGACGTGCCGGGAACCGCCGGTCCAGCTGCGCGTGCGGATGAACGACTCATAGGCGCCGCACGCGTGCAGCAGCATCGGCCAGCCGACCTCGTAGTCGGCACCCGGCATCCGGGAGAGCAGCATCCTGGCCGTCATGTCCACCCGCTCCACGCTCCGGCCGAGCACCAGGAACCGCCAGGCGTCATCGCGGCTCATGGTGGAGTCGGCGAGCCCGAAGAACAGCGCCGCGCGCTCGCGGATGAACCGCAGGTAGACGTGCGGACCCAGGCGCTCAGCGGCCCTGCGCTGGCCCGGCAGCCCGAGCCCGGCCACGTTCAGGCATTCCCACATCTCGCTGGAGATGACCTCGCGCACGCTGCGCGCGCCAGCCCGCGCCGCGAGGATGGCGCCGGCGATGGCGCTCGGGCTCTTCTCGTCATAGGCGAGCTGGTCAAGCGCCATCCCGATATCCAGCCGGGTGGCCTCGGGCGGCGGCATCCCCAGCACGGCCAGCAGCGCGCTGCACCCGGCGTCCTCGTCGGCCTGGGGCTCCTCCAGCATGCGATGCACGTACACATCGACCATCCGGGCGGTGTCGTCCGCGCGCTCGATGTAGCGGCCGGTCCAGAACAGGGTCTCGGCGATACGGCTGAGCAGCCCGGTGCGCGCGGTGGTCCCCGCAGTCATTGCTGGCCTGACTTCGGGCCGCTCTGCCGGCCGATGGTGGCGCGCTCGGGAGCGCGCAGGGCTGGCACCATCTGCTCCGAAGCGCTGACGGCAGCCGGGCGCTCCTCGCCGGCCAGCACCCAGGTGTCCTTGGACCCGCCGCCCTGGCTGGAGTTGACGACGAGGGCGCCCTCCTGCAGCGCCACCCTGGTCAGGCCGCCGGGCAGCAGCCACACATCGCTGCCGTCGTTGACGGCGAACGGCCGCAGGTCGATATGGCGCGGCGCCAGCCGGTCGCCGGTCAGGACCGGCGAGGTGGACAGCGCCACGGGCCGCTGTGCCATCCAGCTGCGCGGCTGCGCGGCTACCTTGGCGCGCAGCGCGACGAGGGTGCGCTCGTCCGCGTGCGGGCCGATCACGATGCCGCTGCCGCCCGCGCCGTCCACCGGCTTGAGCACCAGCTGGTCCAGCCGGCCAAGCACCCAGTCGAGCACGTCGGGCTCGTCGAGCCGGTACGACTCGACGCCCGGCAGCAGCGGCTCCTCGCCCATGTAGTACCTGATCAGGTCGGGCATGTAGGTGTAGAGCAGCTTGTCGTCGGCGACGCCGTTGCCGACCGCGTTAGCGATCGTGACGTTGCCGGCCCGCGCGGCGTTGATGATGCCGGGACAGCCGATGACCGAGCCCGGCAGGAAGTGCAGCGGGTCCAGGAAGTCGTCGTCGACGCGCCGGTAGATCACGTCAACTGGCTGATTGCCCTGCGTGGTGTGCACGAAGACCTGATTGCCCGAGCAGACCAGGTCCCGCCCCTCGACCAGCTCTACCCCCATCAGCCGGGCGAGCAGGGTGTGCTCGAAGTACGCGGCGTTGTAAACGCCCGGGGTGAGCACGACCACCATGGGATCCCTGGCCTGCGCGGGGGCGGCAGCGCGCAGCGCCGCGAGCAGCCGGGCCGGGTACTCATCGACCGGGTTGACGTGCTGCTCGGCGAACAGCGCGGGAAACGTCCTGGTCATCGCCAGCCGGTTCTCAACCACGTAGCTGACGCCCGACGGGATGCGCACATTGTCTTCAAGCACCCGGAACTTTCCCTGCTCGTCCCTGATCAGGTCGATGCCCGCGATGTGCACCCGGACGCCGTTGGGCGGCGTCAGGCCGAGTACCTCGCGCCGGAACTGCTGCGAGGTGAGCACGACGCTCCAGGGCAGCACGCCGTCGGCGAACGCCTGGCCGGGTCCGTAGACGTCCGCGAGGAATGCCTCAAGGGCCAGCACCCGCTGGCGAACCCCGCGCGCGATGAGATCCCACTCGACCGCGTCGATGATCCGGGGGATCAGGTCCAGCGGGAACGGCCTTTCCTCGCCCGCGTAGTCGAAGGTGACGCCGCGGTCGGTGAAGACGCTGGCCATCTGATCCGCCCGGTAGCGCAGCTCGCTGGTATCCAGCGGCTGCAGGGCGGCCAGCAGGGCCTGGTAGGGAGGCCGGGGGACTCCAGGCCGCTCGAACATCTCATCCCAGGCCTCAGCCAGCTGGTAGCTGTCGAAGATGTCCGCCATGATCAGAGGGTAGTCGGGCTATGTTGCGTGGTCATTTCTGGACACCAGGTGGCCGGGGATCAGGCGGCGGCGATGACGCCTACCCGGCGGTCGGTGGTGAGCCGGCCGCGCGACGCGCCGATGTAGGAGCCCGATGTCGGCGCCACGTCGGAGTAATCGCGGCCGGTCGCGACGGTCACGTAGCCACTGCCCGTCCGGCGGCCGTTGCACGGGTCGAAGGCGACCGCGACGGCGTCCCCGGCCCTCGGCGTGATGACCTCCACCCAGGCGTGGGTGCCGCCCTGGCCGAGCAGGTGGCCGGAGACGTACCGGGCTGGCAGCCCGGCGAGGTGGCACAGCGCGAGCATCACGTGCGCGAAGTCCTGGCAGACGCCGCGGCCGCCGGCCAGCGCCTCAGCGGCGGTAGTCCGCACCGAAGTGACGCCATGGGAGTACGTGAGGGCGCCGTGCACGAGATCACATATCCGCTCGGCCTTCTCCAGCGGCGTGTCCCCGCGGCCGGCCAGCTCAGCCGACAGGTCGCGGAGGCGGTCGTCGGCGGCCGTGAGCCGGGTCGGCCGCAGCAGGCCGGGGCTGCCCGCGGCCGCCGCGGGCAGCACGGGCGGCCCGTCGGCGCGCACCCACTCGACCAGGGCGGCGAGCCGGAACTCGACGGCATCCGCCACCCGCTCGGCGCGCAGCCAGGTGATGACGTTGCCGCGGGAGTCCCGGCACAGGCGGCGCCTGGCCCTGGCGCCGCTCACCTCCAGCCGGTGCGCGCGCCTGTGCTGGCCGCCGTGGCGGGCCGGCGGGACGATAACCAGCCGCTGCCGCAGTGACTCCACCGGCGCGTCGTAGTCGTAGCGGAAGCTCTGCCTGAGGATGTAGGTAACGCTCCCTGCGGCGTCCAGGTCCAGCCCGCGGTGATCGAGCAGCGGCGCCGTGAGCGCCTGGGAGTCGAGCATCATCCGGTCACCTCCTCGGCGTGCACAACCATCGACTCGAGCAGCGGACCGCCGAACGTCGTCGCCATGGCCACATCGAGCGCGTCGCGTCCCCGGCCGATCACCACACGTCCCTTGCGCCGCATGTTGTTGCGGGGATCGAACGTCCACCACCGCTCCCCCAGCCAGACCTCCATCCAGGCCGCGAAGTCCATCGGCGCCGGGTCCGGGGGAACGTCCATGTCAGGGAGGTAACCAAAGACATACCGGGCCGGAATGTTCAGCGCCCGGCAGAACGATATCGCCAGATGCGTGAAGTCACGGCAGACCCCGCGTCCGGCCGCGTACACGTCCGCCGCGGTCGACATCGCGTTCGTGCTGCCGTACTGGAATTCCAGATGGCCATGGACGTAGTCGCAGATCGCCGTGACCCTGCCGTAGCCGGGCGCAAGGCCGCCGAAGCGCGTCCACGCCTCGTCGCCGAGCACGTCGGGCAGGCAGTAGCGGCTGGGCAGGGTATAGATCAGGGTGTCGTCGGGCAGGTCGCCGGGCGCGCACTCCCGGGCGCCGCAGTCGGCGTCCTCCGCGGCATCCGGCACGACGGCGATCGCGTCGTACCCGAAGCTCGACCGGCCGACGGGGAGCACGCAGCGGCGGCAGGAGTTTCCGTACAGGTCGGCGTAGCCGCGGACCACCATCGGCGGCTCGGAGAGCCACTGCTCATGCTGCACAGTGACGTCCGGGGCCTGGCGCGGCTGCACCTGGAAGATCACGGGGGTCTCGATCTCGGCAACATAGGTGAAGTCGCAACCGACCCGGATCCGCCGCGACATCATCGCCCCATCTTCCTTGCTTTATGTTTCCCCGGGGTTACATGTTTCCCTGGGGTTACGGCACCCGACGCGTGCGGCGGGAAGAGCGCCGCCGCCAGCCCTCCAGCCGTGCTTCGCGCCGCTGCGGGTGACCGCCGCGCCACGGCGCGCCGCCCGTCATCGCCGCCATCTGCGCCGTACCCTAACCGCGGTCGTCGCGGCGAGCACCGGCACGGATGTATTCACGCTCCGTCGCACAGTACGGTCGATGTATATATATCGCCATGGGAGGCGCAATTGGGCTACTTAGCGGCGACCGTCATCGTCGTCGTGGGGGGCGCAGCCGCGCTGGGGTACCTGCACGTGCGCCATGAGACACGCCCTGTCGAACTCCCGGTCGTCACGCAGACCGGGCGCAGGGTCGCGCCCGGGGATCTGTGTACCTGTGGCGGGGTGATCGGGAGGATCGCGGATCCGTCCGGGGATCTCCTGGGCTGCACGGGCTGTAGCCGCATATGGACCCTGGACGGGCGCAGGGCCAGCCGCCGCTGACCGGGGCGTCCCAGGGTTCTCTGAGCTGCCGCGCGGCTGAGTATGCCGTGGCGGTATGACGATCATGGCCAATCCGTTCCGCGCTTGTATTGAACTTTACAGTTAATTAACTGTATGGTGAAGTACATCCGAGGGGAGCAGCGATGACGGTGGCCGGCGAGCAGCTCGACGCGACCTTTACCGCGCTGGCGGATCAGACCCGCCGGGCGATCGTGGCCAGGCTGGCGCAGGGGGACGCGACGGTGAACGAGCTGGCAGCCCCCTTCGACATGACGCTGCCCGGCATTTCCAAGCACCTCAAGGTGCTCGAGCGCTGCGGGCTGATCTCGCGATCCCGGCGTGCCCAGTTCCGTCCCTGCCACCTGGAGCGGGAGGCGCTCGATACGGCCGCCGGCTGGATTGAGGAGAACCGGCGGATCTGGGCGGAGCGGTTCGACAAGCTCGACGACTACCTGCGCGGCATCCGGCAAGCATCGCGCGGGAAGGAAGGGAAGGACCATGAATGACGAGGCGGCCGCGGCAGGCGAGCTCACCTACGTCCGCGTTTTCGATGCTCCGAGAGAGCTGGTCTTCCGCTGCATGACCGAGCCCGAGCGGCTGACTCACTTCTGGGGCCCGCTCGGAGTGAGCACGCCGCTGGAGAACATCACGGTCGATCCGCGCCCTGGCGGCGCCTTCGAGACCGTCATGGTCAATGATGCCGACGGCAGCCGGTACCCGATGCGGGCCAGGTACGTCGAGATCGTGGCCCCCGAGTTGCTCGCGTGGGTCGACACCGACACGGGGATGACGACGACGACCACCTTCGCGGCTCTCGATGACGGCCGGACCGAGGTCCGCATCCGCCAGGCGAACGCGCCCGCGGCGTTCCGCGATCCGGCCGCCCGCGCCGGGTTCGCCACCTCGCTCGATCGCTTCGCCGCGTACCTCGGAACGCTCGCTGGCGAGGTCCTCAGGTAGCTGGACGGGCCGGGATTGCCTGTCCCGGCAGCCATCGGAAGCAGTCACGATCAAGAAGCAGTCACGATCAAGGAGCGCCGCCATGAGCAGGACATCGGCGAAGGACGCTGATCTGCGGGAGCTGGTTGCGGCTGAACGCCGGGAGATCGCGGAGGTACTGGAGGGCCTGCCGGCCGAGTCCTGGGAAACGCCGTCCTTGTGCGCCGGGTGGCGGGTGCGGGAGGTTGTGGCTCACATGACCATGCCGTTTCGGTACTCGACACCGCGGTTCGCCGCAGAAATCGTCAGGGACCGGGGGAAATTCAGCCGGATGGCGGACCGCTGCGCCAGGAGGGACGCCGCCATGTCGGCGGATGCGCTGGTGGCGGCGCTGCGGGACAACGCAGCGAACCCATGGAAGCCGCCAGGCGGCGGACTTGAGGGCGCGCTGGTCCACGACGTGATTCACGGGCTGGACATGACGACTCCGCTGGGCGCCGGGAGGCAGGTACCCGGGGATCGCCTGCGGCTCGTGCTGGCTGCCCTCACCAGGCCGCGCACCCTCAGCTACTTCGGCGCCGACCTGAGCCAGGCCGAGCTCAGGGCCGACGACAGTGACTGGTCGTTCGGGTCAGGAGAGCCGGTGTCCGGCGCCGCCCAGGACCTCGCGCTGATCCTGTGCGGCCGCAAGCTGGCGGCCGGGCGGCTGCACGGTGCGCTGAGCACGCGATACGCCTCAGCGCTGCCCTGACCGCTGCCCTGGCCGCTGCCTGATTGCTGGCCTGGTCGCTTCCCCCGCTGGCTTCGCGGGCCCGGTGATCGGTAGGGTCGGGCCATGGAATATCGCGCGCTGGGCAGGTCAGGTCTGCGGGTTTCCGTGCTCACCATGGGCACGATGACGTTCGGCGGCCGCGGCGGCTTCGCGGATGTCGGATCCACCGACGTGGACGAGGCACGCCGCCAGGTGGACCAGTGCCTGGCAGCCGGGGTGAACCTGTTCGACACGGCGGACGTGTACTCCGGCGGCCTGGCGGAGGAGATCCTGGGCCAGGCACTGAAGGGCCGCCGCGACGAGGTGCTCGTCGCCACCAAGGTGCGGATGTCGATGGGCGACGGGCCCAATGACGCTGGCCTGTCCCGCTATCACATCGTGACCGGATGCGAGGCCAGCCTGCGGCGGCTGGGCACCGAGCACATTGACCTGTACCAGGTGCACGAATGGGACGGGCTCACTCCGCTTGAGGAAACGCTGGAGGCGCTGGACCTGCTGGTCCGCTCCGGCAAGGTTCGCTACGTCGGGGTGTCCAACTACGCGGGCTGGCAGCTGATGAAGGCGCTCGGCATGGCGAGCATGCTGGGCCTGCCGCGGTTCGTCAGCCAGCAGATCTACTATTCGCTGCAGGCACGCGAGGCCGAGTATGAGCTGATTCCCGCCGCCGTCGACCAGGGCCTCGGCGTGCTCGTCTGGAGCCCGCTGGCCGGCGGCCTGATGTCCGGCAAGTACCGCCGTGACCGGCAGCCGCCGGCCGGCTCGCGGGGGCTGACCGACTGGAACGAGCCGCCGGTCCGGGACTCCGACGCCCTGTATGAGATTGTCGACGTGCTGGTGAGCATCGGCGAGTCCCGCGGCGTGTCGGCTGCTCAGGTGGCGCTGGCCTACCTGCTCGGCCGGCCCGCCGTGACCTCGCTGGTGATCGGCGCGAAGACCGGCGAGCAATTCGCGGACAACCTGGCCGCCGCCGACCTGGTCCTGACGGCCGAGGAACGCGACCGGCTGGACAAGGCCAGCGAGCCGCCGCTGATCTATCCGTACTGGCATCAGGCCAAGACCGCGCGCGACAGGCTGTCCCCGGCCGACCTGACGCTGCTCGGGCGGCACCTGTAGGGCTCGCGGCTATTCCAGGTCGCGGCGCAGCCGCTCGATGACGGCGTCCGGGCTTTCCGCCGCGACCCGGATCATCGCCCGTACCGCATCCACCAGGGCGACGCGCGGCACGTCGAGCTCGATCGCGGCAGTATCGGCCCAGCGGGCGAGCTGCCGGTAGAGCTCGGGGCTCAGGTCCAGGGTGACCCTGACCGGCTTCGACCGGATCGCCGTCCTCCCGGCCGGGGACGCGCCGGGCTCAGTGCGCCTCGCCGCGGCGGCCGTCATCTGGGCCTTTCGCCGCTCCCGCTCCGTGGTCACGACGGCACCGTGCCCAGCGAAACGGGCCGGTCAAGGAGATCCTGGGCCACCCGGCGCCACACGTCGCGGCCTGCGCCGGGAATCGGCAGGCCGAAGCTCTGCGCGTAAACCTCCAGCCTCGGCACAACCGTCCGCAGCACGCCATAGCCGAGATCCTCCAGGGCCGCTCTGGCGCTGGCCGTCGAATTCGCGCGGGCGACGCAGCGGTTCAGCAGCACGGCCGAGCGGCCGGGCCGGTCCCTGAGTTCCTCAACCTCGGAGATCTCGTCCCGCACCGGCGTGGTCCGGTTGATCTCGATGGGGCTCGGCGCGCACGGGATCAGGATCTCGTCGACGTACCGCATCGCCGAGCGGGCGATGCCCTCGTGGTCCTCCAGCTGCGGCGCGTCGATAATCACCACGTCATCCGCCAGCGCGATCTCGGGCAGGCGGCGGTGCAGGTTGCGGGACGGCAGCGCCACGATGCGGAACGGGAATGCCGCCTGCGGCGGCAGCCCCGGGTTCATGGCCGCCAGGTCAGACCACTCCAGGGCGCTACCGGAAGGATCCGCGTCCACCAGGAGCACGGTGTGCCCGGCCTCTACGAAAACGTGCGCTAGCCAGACCGCCGAGGTGGTCTTGCCCGTGCCCGGCTTGAGGTTGACCAGGGCGACGCTGAGAGCCGTCATTAACGCAGTATGGCAATGCCTGCGGCATGACGGTAGGCAGTAGCCGGCGCAGTATCCCAGGATCGCAGTATCGCAGTATCACAGTGTTTACGGCATTACGTAAGATGATCGGGCACGCTGGCGGAGCGCACCTATCTCCTGCGGGCGTGCGGCTAGCCTCGGCCGCCGTCCGCGAGCGGCGGTAACGGAGACTAGGTCCATGACCACAACGCACGCGGCCGCCGGTGCGGCTGCCAACGTGACCGAGGCGGTCCTCGCCGGACGCCGCCTGGCGATGCTGGACTGCGCCCGCATCTACGTATGCGGGATCACGCCGTACGACGTGACGCACCTCGGGCATGCGGCCACGTTCGTCTGGGTCGACGCGCTCAGCCGGGCTCTGCAGCTCAACGGCGTCGAGGCCGAGGTCTGCCGGAACATCACCGACGTGGACGACGTGCTCGATGCCGCGGCGCAGCGCGCCAGCACCCCCTATGACGCGTTCGCCGCGGTCCAGCAGTTCCATTTCGAGCGCGACATGGCCGCGCTGAGCGTCCGGGCGCCGCGGCACGAGCCGCGGGCGCACCGATACGTCGAGCACGTCATCCGGCTGGCCTCCGGGCTGCTGGCCGCCGGGGCGGCCTATCATCGCGGGGGCACCGTCTACTTCCATGGCCGGGACGCGGCCGAGCGCGCCGGACTTGCCCGGGACGAGGCACTGCGGCTATCGGCGGAATACGGCGGCCGGCCTGATGACCCGGCCAAGGACGACCCGCTGGATATCGCGGTGTGGCAGGCGGCCGAGCCCGGTCATCCGGCGTGGGAGTCCCCGTGGGGCGACGGCCGGCCCGGGTGGCATGCCGAGTGCGCCGCGATGGCGCTCTCGGTGTTCGGCATCGGCGTCGACCTGCACGCCGGCGGGAAGGACCTCCGGTTCCCGCATCACGCCTACCATGCCGCGATGGCCGAGGCGTTCACGGCCGTGCGCCCGTACGCCCGGGCATGGCTGCACGTCGGCACCGTCACGATGCGGAACGCCAAGATGGCCAAGTCAGCCGGCAACCTGATCCTCCTGGAAGATCTGCTGGCCACCCATCCGGCTGCGGCCGTGCGGATGATGATCCTTGACCGCTACTGGGCCGATGACTGGGACTACGCGCCATCGCTGCTCGATGACGCGGCGTCCCGGCTGGAGAACCTTTACCACGCCGCCGGCCGCACCGGCCTGCAGCAGCCGGGCGCCAGCGCCGAGATCCGCCGGCTGCTGAGCACCGACCTCAACGTCACCGCGGCGCTCGACCTCGCGATAGAAGCCGGCGGCGAGCCGGCCCGCATGATTTCCGCCGGCCTCGGATTCAGCTAACGCCACGAGCTGGCTGAGGCGGCCGGCCTCCGCACGGGCATCCTTCAGGACGTGCCGCCGAAGTCGACATCCTTGGTCTCGACCGTCCCGGCCGTCCGCCCCGGCGCCGTCTGGTAGGTCCAGTACAGGTTCGTGTGCGCGATGACCTGGTCCGGCGGGGGCGCCCCCCATGCCGTCTGGTCCTCCGTCGTGTGGGCGTCGCTGACCAGGGTCGCGTCGTACCCCCGGACGAACGCGCCGTGGAGCGTCGAGCGGATGCACGCATCGGTCTGCGCGCCGACGACGACAAGCCGCCCCACTCCGAGGTCTGACAGGACGGTCTCGAGAGTGGTGTCCTCGAAGGAGTCGCCGTAGTTCTTCCCGACGAGCGGCTCGGCGTCGCCCGGAGCCAGCTCGGGAACGATCCGCCACTCGTCGCTCCCGGTAGCAAGCTGCTCGTCGGAGTGCTGCACCCAGACAACGGGGATCCGTTCCCGCCGCGCCTTCTCGACAAGGCTGCCGACGTTCGCGACGACCGCGTCGCGCTCGTGCGCCCCCTCGACGACGCCGTTCTGCACGTCGATCACGAGGAGCGCTGTATTCGGCCGGTTCCCGAGTGTGGTCATGGTCTTTCCTTACTTACGCTGGGCTCCTGTCTGCGCCCCACGGTAGACCTACCCGCCGACAGCAGGCCGGCCTTGCCGATTCAGACCAGCGACTCCAGCGTCGCTCGTGCCCCGCGCTGGTGCAGCGAGGCCAGCGCGGACCGGTAAGCGGCGACGAAGCGTTTATCATCGGCCAGATCCCCGAACAAGTCGCGGTTGGCGATGAACGCGTCGGGATCCTCGCGCTGACAGCGGGCGATCCGGGTGAGGCTGTCCGCGAGCCGGTCGACCACCTCGATCGGGTTGCCCTGCTCGTCGATACCCTCCGCGTAACGTGCCCAGCTGGCCACCACTCCGGCCGAGCGCCTGATCTCGCCGCCGGTCGCGAGCTGATGGCGGACTACTGGCAGCAGCCACTTGGGAATCCGGTCCGAGCTCTGCGCGCACAGCCGGGCGATGGTGTCGCGGATATGCGAGTTGGAGAAGCGCTCGATCAGCGTGTGCTTGTACCCATCGAGGTCCACTCCCGGCACCGGGGGCAGGGTCGGGGCGGCCTCCTTGTCCATGTAGCCGAGGAGGAAGGCCTGGTACAAGGGGTCCTGAGCGGCCTCGTGCACCAGCCGGTAGCCCTGCAGGTAGGCGAAGTAGCACATGGCCTGGTGGCTTCCGTTGAGCAGCCGCAGCTTCATCAGTTCGTAGGGCTCTACCTGCTCGACGAGCTGCACCCCGGCTTGCTCGTACGGCGGCCGTCCGGCCGTGAATGTGTCCTCGAGCACCCACTGTGTGAACGGCTCGCAGACGACCGGCCACCGGTCTTCGATCCCGAATACTTCCCTGACCTCAGCCCGGTCGGCGTCAGTGGTCACCGGGGTGATGCGGTCGACCATGGAGTTGGGGAAGCGCACCTCGCGCTCGACCCAGTCGCCGAGTTCCGGGTCTTCTCGCCGGGCAAAGGCGGTGAACACCCGTTTGGTCAGGCGGCCGTTGCCCTGAAGGTTGTCGCAGGACATGACAGTGAAGGGCACCAGGCCGCGCTTCCAGCGGCGCCGCAGCGCCTCGGTAATCAGCCCAAATGTGGTCCGCGGAACCGCGCCGGGTTCAAGATCGTGGATTACGTCCGGGTTGGCCTCGTCGAACTCGCCGGTGGCGTCGTGGATGTTGTAGCCGCCCTCGGTTATCGTCAGCGACACGATCCGCGTCGACTCCGCCGCCATTTTCTCGATGACCGCCTCCGGATCGTCCGGCGCGAACAGGTACTCCACGATGGAGCCGATCACCCGCGGTTCGTATGTGCCGTCGCTGTGCTTAAGCACCAGCGTGTAGAGACCGTCCTGCGCGTTCAGCGCCTGCTTCATCCTCAGGTCCGCTGCCATCACCCCGACGCCGCAGATTCCCCAGTCCAGCGCCGTGCCCTCGTTCATGAGGCGGTCGTGGTACATCGCCTGGTGCGCCCGGTGGAAACCGCCGACGCCGAAGTGGACGACGCCTGGCGTGACGAGATCACGGTCGTAGGCCGGCACCGGCAGCCGCTCGCTCCAATACGCCAGCGTTCGCGCGTTCAGCGGTCGCGGGGTGACGACGCCTGGGCCCTGGTTAACCGGCAAGGCGGGCACCCGTCCCCGGGTGGAACGCGAAGATGTCCTCCGGCTGGACGTGGAACGTTACCTTTTGTCCTGGGGCAGGTGGCTTACGCCCTTCGGCGCGCGCCACGACAGGGTTCCCGCTTTCGGCCAGCCGCACATGCAGCAGAGAGTCGGCGCCAAGCTCTTCCACCAGCATCACCTCGCCGCCCAGCTCGCCGGATCCGTTCGCCAGGTGCAGGTGCTCGGGCCGGATGCCGATAACGAGCTCACTGAGGCCCGCGGCTGAGGCAGCAGTGCGGACCGCGGCCGGGAGGGGCAGCGTGGCGCCCGCCAGCCGGGCGCCGCCATCGCTGAGCGGGACGGTCTGCAGGTTCATCGCGGGGGAGCCGATGAACCCGGCGACGAACTGGTTCACCGGGTTGTCATAGAGCTCGCGCGGCGTGTCGCATTGCTGCAGCCGCCCGCCGCTCAGCACCGCCACCCGGTGACCCATGGTCATCGCCTCCACCTGGTCGTGGGTCACGTAGACCGTGGTAATCCCGAGACGGCGCTGCAATTCGGCGATCTGGCCGCGGGTCTGCACGCGCAGTTTCGCGTCCAGGTTGGACAGCGGCTCGTCCATCAGGAAGACCTTGGGCTCGCGCACGATGGCCCGTCCCATCGCCACGCGCTGCCGCTGCCCGCCGGACAGCTGCTTGGGCTTGCGTTCGAGCAGCTGGTCGTCGAGGTCCAGCAGGCGCGCGGCTTCCCGCACCCGCCGGTCCCGTTCTTCGCGGGGAACGCGCTGCATCTTGAGCGCGAAGCCCATGTTTTCCGCGACGGTCTTCTGCGGGTACAGGGCATAGTTCTGGAACACCATGGCGATGTCCCGGTCCTTGGGTGGAACGAAGGTGACGTCCCGGTCGCCGATCTCGACGGACCCGCCGTCGAGGGGCTCAAGACCGGCGAGCATGCGCAGCGCGGTGGTCTTGCCCGAGCCGGACGGCCCGACCAGGACCATGAACTCGCCGTCGCTGATATCCAGGTCCAGGGCGTCGACCGCGGGCGGCGCGCCCTTCGCGTACACGCGGCTCGCCGATACGTATTTCACCTGAGCCATCGGGGACCTCCGCCCAGTGCGGCGCCGGATGCGCGGCCGTTCACTTGATTGCTCCCATGGAGAGGCCGCGGACCAGCGAGCGCTGGGCTATCCAGCCCACCAGGATCACCGGAACCGAGGCAATCGTTGCTGCCGCCGACAGGTGCGCGATGTACAGCCCTTCCTGGGGGACGGAACTTATCAGGTACATCGGCATGGTCGCGGCATTGGTGACCGTCAGGTTAAGCGCCAGGAAGAGCTCGTTCCACGCGAAGATCACGCAGATGAGCGCGGTCGATACCAGCCCGGGCGAGATAATGGGCAGGATCACGCCGGTGATCTCCCGGATGCGCCCCGCGCCGTCCAGCCGCGCCGCCTCGAGCAGTTCTCTGGGCACCTCCAGCATGAAGGAACGGATCATCCAGATCGCGAGCGGAAGGTTCATCGCGGTATAGAGGATGATCAGCAGCCAGATGCTGTCGAGCAGGTGCAGGTGCAGGGCAATGACATAGAGGGGGCCGATCGCGGCCACGATCGGCAGCATCTTCGTGGAGATGAAGAAGAAAAGCCCGTCGCGCCAGTGCTTGACCGGATGCACGGACAGGGCGTAAGCGGCGGGGACGCTCAGCAGCACCACCAGGATCGTGGACCCGACCGTCGCGACCACCGAGTGGGTCAGGAAGGGGCCCATGCCCGAGAAGACCAGGCGGAACTCCGACAGGGTGGGTTTGAAGATGAACTGCGGCGGCCAGGTTTCGGCGGCGGACTCCGGCTTGAACGCCGTGATCACCATCCACAGCACCGGCAGGAAGAACGCGATCGCCACCACCCACGCGACGATCCCCCAGCCCGCCCGACCCGACATCTCGCGGAGCCTTTGCTGCCTGGGGCGCCCGGAGTGGCCGGGCCGCAGCGGCAAGGCGGTCATCCCGATGCCTCCTCGAACTGGAAGACCCGCGCGAACATCCGCAGCGCGAACGTAGCCACGATGATCGTCAGGATGACGGTGACCACGCCGGCCGCGGCCGCCCCCCCGACGTCGAACGCGAAGTTCACCTGCTGGTACAGGTAGAAGGGGAGGTTGGTGGTAGCGGTCCCCGGGCCGCCGTTGGTCATCAGCCTGACCGCGTCGAACGCGTTGACCAGGTAGATCGAGCCCAGCAGGATGCCGAGCTCGATGTAGGGCCGCAGATGCGGCAGCGTGAGCTCGCGGAACGTGGCGAGCGCCCCGGCCCCGTCGACCTTCGCCGCCTCCAGGGTGTCGGACGGCTGGCCCTGCAGGCCCGCGAGCACGATCAGGGTCATGAACGGCGTCCACTGCCAGATCATGACCGCGATTACCGAGCCCAGCGCGTGCGTGCTGAGCCAGGCCACGTGATGGACTCCGAACGGCTCCAGCAGGTAGTTCAGCAGACCGAAGTTCGGGTCGAGCATCGGTCCCGCCCACACCAGCGCGGCCGCTGCGGGCATGACCAGGAACGGGGTGATGATCAGCGTCCGGACCACGCCCCGGCCGAGGAACTTGCGGTCCAGCAGCAGCGCGAAGGCGATGCCCAGGAGCATGGCGACGATCACGGAGGTGGCGGTCATCACCACCGACCGCACCAGCGAGCCCCGGAAGGCCGCGTTGGTGAAGACCGTGGTGTAGTTGCTGAAGCCGATGAAGTGCGCTGGGGCAGGGACGTCGAAGAAATAGCTCTGAAAGCTGTACCAGAGCGTCACCAGGAACGGGATCTGGGTGACGACCACGATGTAGATCAGCGCCGGGAGCAGGGGGAGGCGGCGCTGCCACCCCTCACGGCGGCTCGCCCCGCGGGGCCGGATCGCGACCGTGGGAGCCGGCACCGCGCCTGTTTCGAGTACTGCCACTCCGAAGCCCTCCTCACGACGTGGCGTCAGCGACGGGGGGCCCTGGGTCTGGTCCGTCCCGGGGCCCCCGTCGCATGCGAGCTAACTGCCGCCGGACAGTTCCGCGGGCGTGTAGGCCGCGGCGTCCGCCTGGCTTGCCTTCAGCGCCTGGGCCACGGTCTCCGTTCCGGCGATCGCACCCGCGATCTGCTGGCCGACCTCTACGCCGAGAACTTCGAACTGGGGGATGTCGACGTACTGGACACCGACGTAGGGGACCGGGTTCACGGTCGGGTGATCCGGGTCCGTCGAGTCGATCGAGGCCAGCGTGATGCCCGCGAACGCCTTGGCGGCGCTCTTGTACTGCGGGGTGTTGTACAGCGAGGTCCTGGTGCCCGGCGGGACCGCAGCCCAGCCGTACTTGCTGGCGACCAGCGAGTCGTAGGACTTCGAGGTGGCCCAGGACACGAACTTCCAGGCGGCGCCCTGGTCGGAGGTGCCCTGCGGGATGCCAAGCGACCATGTCCACAGCCAGCCTGAGGACTTCGTCTTGTCCACCGGCGCGAACGCGTACCCGGTCTGGGCGGCCATGGACGGGTAGGTGGTCGCGATGGAGGTCGCCGCTACGGTTGCGTCGTACCACATCGCGCACTTGCCCTGCCCGTACAGCGTCAGCAGCTGGTTGAAGCTGTCGTTGGAGGCGCCGGACTCGCCGTCCTTGCGGATGAGGTTGACGTAGAAGTTGGTCGCGGCCTCAAATGCCGGCGAGGTGAGCTGCGGCTGCCACTTCTCGTTGAACCACTCGCCGCCGAAGGTGTTGACGACCGTGTCGAGCGCCGCCATGTTGTCGCCCCAGCCCGCCAGGCCGCGCAGGCAGATCCCCGACACCTTTCCTGGCTGGTTGAGCTTGGCCGCGAAGCTCTGGATCTGCGTCCAGGTCGGGTGCAGCGGCATGGTGAGCCCGGCCTTGGCGAACAGGTCCTTGCGGTAGTACACCATCGACGACTCGCCGTAGAACGGCACCGCGTACAGGTCGTTCTTGTAGGAGAGCGCCTTCGCGATCGGCGGGAGCAGGTCGCTGGCGTCGTAGCTCGGCTCTTTCGCGATGAACTGCGTGGACAGGTTGTCCAGCCAGCCGTTCTTCGCGAAGAGCGGCGTCTCGTAGGGGCCGATCATGATGACGTTGAACGCGTTGCTGTGCGTGCTGACGTCCTTTTCGATCGCTGCCCGCAGGTCGGCCTCGGTGTACGTGGCGAACTTGACGTTGATTCCCGGGTACTTCTTTTCGAAATTCGACTTGGTCAGCGGGATCATCTGGCCGGTGATCAGCGGGTTGGAAACCACGGCCACGGTCACCGTGCCAGTGCTGCCAGTACTGCCAGGGCTGCTGCTACTGCTGCTCGAACAGGCGGCTACCGCCACTATGGCGGTTGCGCAGCCGATTACCCCGAGCATCCGGGGCCTGGACCGGAGATAGCTCATGAACGAACCTCCGCAACGGTGAGAGGGGGGCGGCGGGGAGGCAGATCTCCGCAATAGGCCGCGAGGCCAGGACCGGCGGCCGCGAGGCCGCCGGCTGGGCGGACGCCCCGCGAGGTTCCGATCCTCATGGAGAATCTCCTAGCTGCCGTGACTGCGTCCCTGCAGATGCTCATCTGAGCGAAGCACACTCATACATGAACATGAGCACACACTGATCTGGCCGCTAGGCAAAGTCAAGAAAAGCTGCGAATATGAGATCTATGCGCTCAAACGAGCGGACGGTTCGGCGGCTGGACCAGAGGGGCACATGACCGGGTTGTCGGCCGACCGGCCATCCGAAGTGGTCCTCGCGGCCCGGGTCGCCCGGCAGTTCTACCTCGAGGGCATCTCCAAGGTCGATATCGCCGGGCGGCTGGGCATCAGCCGGTTCCGGGTCGCCCGGCTGCTCGACTCCGCCCGGGACACCGGGATGGTGCGCATCGAGATCGGGCTGCCCGGCGGGAGCCTGGACGTGGGGCTGTCGGCGGAACTGTGCTCGGCCTTCGGGCTCAAGCACGCCTTCGTGTTCAACTTTCCCGATGACGACGAGCCTGCGCTGCGGCGCCGCCTGGGCGAGGGAACAGGCCAGGCGCTGATGGACATCATCACGCCCAGCGACATCCTCGGCATGTCCTGGTCGCGCACGCTGAGCGGGCTCGCGGCGGCGCTGACCCAGCTGCCGCCCTGCCCGATCGTCCAGCTAACCGGTGCGGTGCCGCCACCCGACGGGCGGGACCTGCTCGACCTGGTCCGCAGCGTCGCCCGCATCGGCGGCGGCCCGGCGCACGTCTTCTATGCGCCGATGATCCTGGAGGACGCGCAGACGGCGGCGGCGGTTCGCCGTCAGGCCGACATCGCCGGGGCCTTCGCCCTGGTGCCATCGGTGACGATGGCCGTGGTCGCCATCGGGGCCTGGGCGCCCGGGCTGTCGACGATCTATGACGGCATCACGCCGGCCGAACGCGATGCCCTGTCCGGGCTGGGGGTGTGTGCCGAACTAGCCGGGGTGTTCATCGGCGAGAACGGCAGGCCGGTCGCGACCCCGCTGGACAGCCGCATGATCGTGACGCCAGGCCCGGCGCTTGAGCGGATCCCGTTCGTCCTTTCCGTCGCTTATGGCGTCGCCAAGAGCCCTGCGGTCTACGCCGCGATCCGAGGGGATATCGTCCATGGCCTGGTCACCCATGCAAGTCTCGCCCGCGCCCTGCTCAGCCTGGCTGACGGGCGGGGCGGCAGGAGCTAGCCCGCACACGCTCCAGGCAGACGGCCCGCTGCCTGGCGGGCCGCTGCCGGGCGGAACCGCCAACCGCGGCCTCGTTATCCGCGTCGGCGACACTGTGCTCAGGCCGGCCGCGCCCTGCCGGCGTGCCACTCACGCGCTGCTTGCCCACCTCTCGGTGGTCGGCTTCGACGGCGCCCCCCGCGTCCTGGCGGTTGGCACTGCCACCGAGATGCTGACCTACATCGGCGGCCAGGCCGCGGTCCCGCCCTTGCCGGTGGATACGCTCACCGATGCCGCCCTGGTGAGCGTGGCCGAGCTGCTGCGCCGTTACCATCTGGCCGCGGCGTCCTTCGACCCGGCGGGCTACCGGTGGCCCCGGCCGATCCCGGCCCGGTTCCGGACCGGCCTGGTCAGCCACAACGACGTGCACCCGGCGAACCTGGTGTTCCGCGATGGCCGTGCCGTCGCGCTGATCGACTTCGACCTGGCCGGCCCTGGTTGCGCCGCCTGGGACTTCGCCGCGGCCGCGCGCTCCTGGGCGCCGCTCCAGGACGACCAGGACATAGCCGACTGCCGGCAGGGCCGCGCGCTGGAAAGATTCCGGATCTTCGTTCAGGCTAGCGGGCTGACCCGCGCCGAGCGTCTGCACGTGGCTGAGATGGTCGTAGCCAACCACGACTGGACTTACGCCATCGTCACCGAGGCCGCCGCCGCCGGGCACCAGGGATTCGCCGACCACTGGCGCATGGTGGCGGAGCCGGCCGCCCGGGCCAGGCGCTGGTGCCAGCGGCATCAGCGCGACCTGCTGGCCGCGGCACGCTGACCCCTGCCGGATCGGCATGCGGCCCGCAGCCGCCGGCCAGAGCTTGCGCCGCGAGCCTGACCGCGCGGCCCTCCCGGAATCCGGGTGGGGCCAATTGCCGTCGAACGACTACCGGGTCACAAATATACGATCAGAGTAACGACGGAGCCTGGCCGGAGCTCCGAGCCGGCCGCTGGGTTTTGAACCAGGGCAGACTTAACCCTGGGAGGGATCTCTGGAGAATGCCCTTGCCAGATGATCTTTACCCGCATGCCCAAGCGCGCTAGGTCTGACTCTGCTTGCTGCTGTTGCTTTCCGACAAGTGCGGGAATCCGAACGGATGGCTGGAGACAGTGCTATTACTGCAGCCAGCCATGAGCGTGGTTAGGGCTATCGCGGTCGCCGCCGCCGCACTCCGAGCCATTCTGCCGCCAGCCGCCGAAGCAGGATGTGCGTGCATCTTTCACCTCTTTTAGAAGCAGCGAGTACCACGCACGCGGCGGCGTCCACCTGCACGGCATCTTACGCCTCGACGCGCCCGGCGAGGCCTGCCAGCCGCCAGGCCCGTTCTTCCCGGACCTGGGCCTCACCGCTCTGCGACTGCTCGGCCTGCTCCCGGCGCTGATCCTGCTGGCCGCCGGATCAGGAGCATGGCTCAGCCAGCGGCTGCACCTGCGGCCGGACCTTCCCCGGAAGAGGCACGCCCGCCGGCTAAGCGCAGGCCACCCAATGCCAGCGAGGGCCGGCTCTCTGGCGGCCGTCACATGTCAGGGCCTGCCGGTCAGATACCTGCCGCCCTTGATGGCGAGGACCTCGTTGCACCCGTCCTCGATCATCGACAGGCGGGCGTCCCGGAAGATTTTCTCGATGGGCCGGTCGCGGCGGATGCCGGCGCCGCAGAAGATCTGCAAGGCCTCGCTGGCGACCTCGAACGCCGCCTGGGTGCCCGTGATCTTGGAGGCCATGGCAACCTGGAGCGCGGGGACAGGCTGGGTGAAGTTGTAGAGCATGGCCCTGCGCGCTAGGGCGCGGGCCGCCTCGACCTTGCGGTACATGTGGAACAGCCGGTAGGCCACATTCTGGTGCCGGACTATGGGTACGCCACCCTGCTCCCGGTCACGGGCGGGGAACACGGGGCATCCTCCGTGCAGATCGCGGACGATTGGTCAATCCTCACGACTTTTCCTCAGCTAACAGGGGGGCATCGCTCAGGATCGTAAATCTGCCTGCCGCTATCCGCCGCGTCCGACACGCCGCTTTAGCGAGCCTTTCGTACAGCATCGGCGGATGCGTGTTCCTCTTACAGATCTCCGGTACTCATGTGACGGAATAGCCGCGATGGATCTACGGACCACGCTCCTATCCACGACAGAAATCCAGGCAGGCAGCCCGAGCACCAGGAAGGCCACGACAATATCTCAGTCGCGGACAGCGGCATGTTCGGCCCGAGCTTTGAGTCGCCTCAGTTACGTTTCATCCAGGCATCAATGAAGCGAAACCCTGGCCGGATGTGGATGATCATGCTTTGCCCCTGGGCGCCGAAATGCAGAGCCCTGCCCATCGGAGCCGGGTAACCACGAAGGCCCATGCAGCGGTCCCGCGACGCTCCCGCAGCCAGACGGCTGACCCAGGGCACGGGCGTCCGTTCCGTGACGATCAGGAAGGCTGAGAACTTCTCCGCGTATTCTCCGCGACCACCCGCAGGAGGCCGGATCTGGCCGGACGCAGCCGGACAGCGACAGGAACGACCCCCGGCCGCATATGCATGCCAGGGGCCGTTTTGGCTGGTGGTGGCAGGTGTTGGGTTCGAACCAACGTAGGCTTAGCCGACGGTTTTACAG
>Ga0302326_10006512_pt1 | contig 26172 bp, 24 predicted proteins | sample Palsa_T0_3_FD_202264 | JGI IMG/M metagenome (GOLD analysis project Ga0302326, IMG submission 202264) | Peat permafrost microbial communities from Stordalen Mire near Abisko, Sweden - Palsa_T0_3 | ecosystem: Environmental > Terrestrial > Soil > Palsa > Peat permafrost | place: Sweden: Abisko... | reverse complement strand
CGTCGGTAGCATGGAGGTCTTATATGGCTACGCAAACCCGTCCGGAAGGCAAGGCCCGCAGCTTCGGGGAAAACATTGAGAGCGATCTGGCGTCGCGATTTTTGCGCGTGGTGGAAGTGGCGGCGATCGCTTCGGCGCACACCATGGGGCAGGGCGAGCGCCAGCTCTCTGACCAGGTGGCCACCGAGGCTATGCGGCAGACCATGGACTCCATCCCCATGCGGGGCACTATTGTCATCGGCGAAGGCGAGCGCGACGAAGCACCCATGCTCTACATCGGCGAAAAAGTCGGCGCCGAATTTCCCGACGGGCGCGATGTGCCGGAGGTCGACATTGCCGTCGATCCACTTGAAGGCACCAACCTGTGCGCCACCGGCGCGCCCGGATCGATCACCGTCCTCGCCGCCTCCGAACGCGGAGGACTGCTCAACGCTCCCGACTGTTACATGGAAAAGATTGTAGTCGGGCCCTCCTGCAAGAATGCCGTGGAACTCGATGCGCCCGTGGCCGACAATCTGAAGAACATTGCCAAGCGAATGGAGCGCGATGTGGAAGATCTGGTGGTGATCGTGCTCGATCGTCCGCGGCACGAAAAGCTGATTGCCGATATTCGCGCCGCCGGGGCGCGCATCCGCCTGATCGGCGACGGCGATCTTTCGGCTGGCATCGCCGCCGCTGTGATTGGCACGGGCGTGCATGCGGTCATGGGCACGGGCGGAGCGCCGGAAGGCGTGATTACTGCCGCCGCCATCCGCTGCCTGAACGGCTACATGATTGGCCGCCTGGTGGTGAAGCCCGACCAGGAAGAACGTCTCGCGCGCATGGGTATCAAAGACAAGAACAAAATCTACGAGGCCGAAGATCTCGCTCCCGGCAAGCAGCTCATCTTCGCCGCAACCGGCGTGACCGACGGCGCACTGCTCAAAGGAGTGCGTTTCTTCGGCGAAGGCACGCGTACTTCTTCGGTGATCCTCACCCAGCTCACCGGCAAAGTGCGCTTCATCGATAGCATCCACCTGGAAAAGGGGCCGGATGTGAAGGTGAGGTTCGCGTAGGAGTCGCTACTTCAGATACTCCTTTTTCAACCCCTCCGGAACGCTCGGCTCGGGCGGAAAATCCTGCGAATATCCCTTAAGTAAGCTCACGGTTACTTCGGCCCGAAGATTGCCGTCGTGGATGGCGATCTTGTGAGGCTTGCCCTTCGAATAGCCTTCCCAGAGCGAAACGCCTGCGTAGGCGCCATCTTTTCGCAGGATGTAGTAAGTCATATCGATGAAGCGCAGCTTGCTCATGTCGCTGTTGTAATTGCGAACGATGCGCTTCAGCGCATCCATGCCAGCTTCCTGCGGAGACATGCCATGGCGCATGTTTTCGACGATGGTATGCGCGCCTGCCACTTTTATGTTCTCTTCGCCGCTGCCTGTCGCTCCGGCTGAACCCACGTCCTGATCGGTGTAGCAGCCGGCGGCGATGATGGGCGAATCGCCCACGCGGCCGGGAAGTTTATAGGCCAGGCCGCTGGTCGTGGTGCAGCCGGAGATTTCGCCTTTCTCGTTCAGCGCAGAGCAGTGAATCGTGCCGGTGGGCGGAAACAAAACTTTGCGAACCGCGTCCAGTTGCAAGTCGGGCTCGATGCCGAGATCGGCCGCCCGTACTTGCAAATTTTGAATACGCTCCTGCCACAGCTTCGACTGGGGCTTGCCATTGCCCGGAGTCGAATCGGGCGGCTGCCAGTGCGGGTCGGCGATGCCGGGTCCCCACCAGTCATCGGTCGAGTGAAATTCCTTCCACAGCAACCAGACCTTGCGGGAGTGGTCGGTGAGCAAATTCTCGCGTGGAAAGCCGAAGGCCACGGCGAAGCGCTCCGCGCCTTCGCCCACCAGCATCACGTGACCGGTGTGCTCCATCACGGCCTTGGAGACCAGCGACACATTCCTGATGTTGCGCACGGCGCCGACCGAGCCGGCGCGCCGAGTGGGTCCATGCATGCAGCAGGCATCAAGTTCGACCACGCCGTCTTCGTTGGGAATTCCGCCCAGGCCGACGCTGGTGTCGTTGGGATCGTCTTCCGGACCTTTGACCACGCGAAGGGCGGCGTCAAGCGTGTCGCCGCCGCTCTTGAGAAAGGCGAACGCATCTTCGAGATAGTTGAAGCCGTTGTTGGCACAGATGATGATGGGACGCTTGTACGCTGCAGATTGCGGCGCGGCTTGCTTCGAGTCATCTCCCTGAACTCGGGTTCCTACTCCGGCGGCGACCGCTCCTAGAACGGAAGTTCTAACAAAATCACGGCGCGAGAAAAACATAAGTTCCCCCTGCGGTCGGATTCGGAGGCGAGAGCCAAGAAATCAAACGGGCCTTCAGGAGCCGATCGCGCGAAAGCAGGAAGCATATCACGCGTCCGGGACGATATTTCCAGTCCCGCGATTCGTCGCTCGAAGCTGGCGTCTGTCCACTATCACTCACAGATGCGCGCGGTTGCGTACATACAAGCGGATGGAATGAGCGTAGAGTAAAAGAGTCTCATCTAGCATCGTCCCGCTAACTCCGTGGCTGACGGTCCCTTGCGAAAATCAGATGTTTTTCACTGAGCGAGGAGCCCTCATGTCCAAGAGTCCCAATAATCGTCCTGTGTCAGTACGTACCTCCATGCTCCATGACGGCGATGGAAAAGAGATAGGCAACCTTATTCTCCGCAGTCTTCCCCGAAGTGAAAGTGCGCAAGTCTTGTCCTCCACGGAATTTGTGCGGCTCAAGCTTCATCAAGTGCTGCACGAGGCTGGAGAAACGATCAAGTCGGTCTATTTCCTGAACGAAGGCCTCGGCTCGGTGCTGACGGTGCAGCCCGACGGCAAGAGCGTGGAAGTAGGTTTGATCGGCAAGGAGGGGTTTGTGGGCCTGCCTATCATCTTTGGCTTCTCAACCAGCGGACTTCGAGTGGTCACCCAGGCGGACGGGAGTGCATACCGAATCGAAGCGCAGAGCCTGCGAAAGTTCCTACCCGAGTGCCCGGAACTGGGACGACAGCTTCAACGTTTCTCATTGTTTCTGGGGATGCAATCGACGCAGCTCGCGGCCTGCAATCGCCTTCATAAGGTGGAGGAGCGGTTGGCGCGCTGGTTGTTGATGAGCCAGGATCGGATCGGCGGCAAAAAGCTTCCTTTAACGCAGGAGTTTCTGGGTCAAATGCTTGGAAGCCGCCGGGCAAGCGTCAGCGCCGCTGCGGGAGTCCTGCAGAAGGCGGGCATGATCACGTACACGCGAGGAAACGTGACGATTCTCGATCGGCGAAAACTTGAGAAGGCCGCTTGCGATTGCTATTCCATCATCCAACAGCAGAAAAAAAGATGGAATGCGGAAATCCAATAGGGGCTGGTCTGACGAGCATCAGCCGTTGGCCACTCCCCGGTAGCGGCCGACCAGCCCGGTGCGCTGTGCGGGCAACTGTTTTTCGGGATTGTCGCTGATCGAACGGACATTGCTGTTCTGCTCCGACCGGAAGCGCAACAAGGCGGCAATATTGCCGACTTTGTCGAACTCGGAATCGTCCTTCACGTAGAACAGTTCGATGTCCTGCCGGATTACCTGCGGCAAGATGGCTTCGGCCACATCCACCACAACGCGAGTCTGCCTGCCGCAAACCGGACAGAAGCTCACCAGATGGGCGTCAAGATGGCCGCAGCCGGAGCACTCGACCGCCTGCGCCGCATAGTTGAAACCGAGGAGTAAGGTTTGCACGTGGCCCAACTCCAGCGCGTGGAGCACGCGCCGCAATCCCGTGACGCCACGGCCATTGCCGCGGGCCTGCTCGAGCGCCTCGCGGACCAATTCAGCGCGGCGCTCATCCTGCGAAGTCGCGAAAATGCGCTCTGCCTCCGAACGGATTTCCTCACGGCGCACATGAGCCACGTCGGCGGAAAACCGTCCGAGCAACTTCTGCGAGACATAAGGATGCAGTTGCGGCTCGAACTGCGGCCAGTGAGTCTCCTGGCAACCCAGAATCCAGCTCTCGAACATGTTCTTGTCCAGAGCGTCTTTAAGGAACTCGGCGACAAACTTGAAATGCTGGCGGGCTTCGTCGGCTAGGCGGCGCTGGGCGTGGCCTCCGTCGTAGCCGGCAAAACCGTCGCTGCGGCCACGGCGGGAAAGCGGATGGAAAAATCCTTCGCGCTCGGTCAGTTCGCCCAGACGCAATTCGAACAGACGCGCGCGATGACGATCGATGAGCACGATGCCGAGGCTGGGGAAGGCTCCCAGCAAGTGTGCCAGAGGCTTGAGATGAAAGCGACGGTCCACACGAAGTTCGTTGCCGCTCAGCCGGGCCGGCAAATCGTACTCGCGCCAAAAGTCTTGCGCCGAGCAGGCAAACACCGCTTTGGCGCGTGCGCCATTGCCACGCCAGTCCTTTGATAAGCGCACGATGCGGTTCAGATCGGCGCGGGCCGAATCGACGTCGTCTTTATTCTTTCCGGCGCCCTTGTCCTCCAAGTGATGCAAGGCTTCGCGCGCCAGATCCTTGGCGAGGATTGCGTCTTCCTTGTGGGCTTTGTTGCGGGGCGCCGTGGGCTGATAGTAAAAACTAAGCGCGCAGGCTCGCGGATCTTCAAATTGGGCTAATTCACGGACTTGTTCACGAGTAATCATTCGGATTTCCAGTCTTATCAAATCGAAAACAGATTATGCGGTGCCGGTGGGCGCGAAGCGTCCCCTGAATTGTTGTGCCAGTCCGGGCGATTTGCGCAGGTGATTGCGGGCGGCGGAGATGGAATCGAGTACGTGCTCGGGCGAAACCCCGGTGATTGCGGAAATCTCGCCCACGCCGAAGCCCTCGATGGCGTGCAGAATAAAAGCTTCGCGATGAGCCGGTCGCACGTCACGCAAGGCGGAAGCAATGAGGTGCATCATCTCATCCGACCCCACGATATCCTCGGGCGTGGCGATGCGGTCATCGGCAATGATGGTCTCTTCCGTGATGGCCTCGTCAGGCTGATGGAATTGCAATTCGGGTTCGTCGCTGGCTTTGACGTTCTGCTTGCGGGCTGAGTCTCCAAGGTGCACAGCACCGCCATTGCTTTCATCCGTGCGGGAAAGGTGATCGAGCGCTGTGAGCGCCAAATGATAGAGCCAGGGCTCGAGCGCGAGGCGCTCCGGTTTCTCCTGACCATTACCCAGTGCGGCGGCGATGGTTTCGTCAATCACTTCTTCCTTCGCGATCGAGTCTGGCGCAACCAGGTCGGAAGTTTCACGAAAATAGATTTCGCGCTCCACAAAGCGCTCTAAGCGCGCCAGATTCACATTGACATAGGAGCGCACGTCGTCAGCAGAAACTGTTGCCGGAAACACAGCGGCCAGGGTCTGCTCGAAGGGCACGGAGACATTGTGCCGCGCCGAGGCTTCATTGCGCCGCCGCGTCCACTTGTGGCTGGAGCGCAGCAGGTCTTTGTGTTTGGTGAGCTGTTGCAGCAGATCTTCGAACGCGCTCTTCACCGCGGCCGCGGCGGTTGCAGCTGTGGAGTGAGCCGCCATTTGGCCTGACGGCAAGCGCAGGTTGAGCGAAACACTGGTGCCCTCGCGGGCGGAAAGTTCCTCCACCGTGCCTTTCAGATGGATCAACTCCGGGCGAAACACCTGCAGGCGTTTTCGCAGTTTTTCAATTTGATGTTGGAGATCTTTTTCTACGGCGGGAGTTTTATGAAGACGGTAACTGATGTGGACGTTCATGAGCACCTCGGGTATTCCAACGAAGCAACGCAACCCAGTGCCTGCCGAGAAAATTGTACACCCGTTGCAAGGTTAAATACTGCAATTGAAAAATCCGATCCGACGGTTCGGCAGTTTTGGGAATGCCTGGCCGCGAGAGACTTGAAAATTAAGAATTGGAGAACTGGGATTGGAGAACATGAAGCGTGCGCAACGCAATTTACAGCCGGCCACTTTGCCAGATATGATCCGTGGACTATGACACTGGCAAAACTGTTGCTGCTCGCCTCGCTGGTTCCGTCGGCGTTGGCTCAACCCCCAACGTCGAAAGAGGTCGAAGCCGTCTACCCTGAAGCGCACGCGTTGTATGTGGACATCCATGAGCATCCCGAACTGTCGTCGCACGAAACCGAAACCGCGGCGAAGTTGGCCGGCCGGTTACGCGGGCTAGGCTTTGAAGTCACCGAACACGTCGGCGGCACAGGCATCGTCGCCATCTTGAAGAATGGTGTCGGGCCCACCGTGATGCTGCGAACCGAGCTGGACGCGCTGCCCGTGGAAGAGAAAACGGGACTGCCTTACGCGAGCACGGTTCATACGAAAGATGACGCCGGGCGCGAAGTCCCGGTTATGCATGCTTGCGGACACGATCTGCACATGGCCGCAATCTTCGCTACGGCCGCGATCATGGCGCACAGCAAGGATACGTGGCACGGCACGCTGATGCTGATCGGCCAGCCCGCCGAGGAAACCATTACCGGCGCCAAGGCAATGCTTGACGACGGCTTTCTGAAAAGATTTCCGAAGCCGGATGTGGCCGTGGCTTTGCACGTGGGCAACGAACTCCCTGCGGGCATGGTTGGAATTACGCCGGGAGTTTACAACACAAATGCAGACTCGCTGCGCATCACTATCTACGGCAAAGGCGGGCACGGCTCTGCGCCGCAGACCGCAATCGATCCAATCGTGATCGCTGCCCGGACGATTCTCGCGCTGCAGACCATCGCTTCGCGCGAAGTGAAGCCGGGAGAAATGTCTGTGGTTACCGTCGGCTACATTCAGGCCGGCACCAAGAACAACATTATTCCGGACCACGCCGAGTTGGGCCTGACCGTGCGCACCAGGACACCGGAGGTTCGCAAGCAGGTGTTGGCGGCTATTACGCGAATCACGAATGCCGAAGCTGAAGCGGCGGGTGCGCCGCGCCCGCCGTCAATCGAGCATTACGAAGCCACCGACGTGGTGTACAACGATCCAGCTCTGGCGCAACGGATGCGTGGGGTTCTGGAGTCAGCGCTCGGCAAAGACAACGTTGTGATCGAAGAGCCGATCACGCCGTCAGAGGATTTCTCTTATTTCACCGAGCAGGGCATTCCGGGCTTTTATTTCAGTCTCGGCGGAGCCGACCCCGCCAAGCTGGCGCAGGCCAAAGCCGCCGGCACGATGCTGCCTTCGAATCACTCTCCGCTGTTCGCGCCCGATGTCGACCCGGCACTGCGGACTGGGATTACGGCGGAAGTGGCCGTGCTGAGGGATTTGCTGAAGTGAGGTACGAAGGGGTTAAGCGAGGGATCGATCGCGCAAGACTTCCCACTCGTCTTCGTCATTAGCTGGAGAAACAATGTCTCCCAAAATCTCAAACGTGCCCTTCATCGAGCCAAACCACTCCGGCTCGGCTTGGTTGCGGCGGGATGGGCGAAATCTCTGCAATTGGCTTTCCGAAGCGCGTTATGCGAAGCGGTTCCTTCGTCTTCTGTACCTGATCGAGCAGGGGAAAGCAATTAGCCCTGAAATCGGAGACAGTACCTTCTTTCATCAATCTATTAGACCATACTGTCCAGACGCAAACGATAAGCTTCCAATCGGCCATGACTAGCGGCGCTTTAGAGCTTCGAGTTCTTCCAGGGTTCTTGGCCAGTCCGATCCCAGTAGTCGGGACAAGCTGCGGTCGGCTAGAACTTTGCCGCCCGTCTGGCAGCGCGCGCAGTAGTTCGTTTCTTTGTCGGCATAGCGAATCCGCAGGACGCTGTCGCCGCATCTTGGACACGATTTGCCGTAGCGGCCGTGGACTGCCATGCCCTCGCGAAAGGCGGTGACCTTTTCGGGGAAGGTGGCTTTCGCCTCGGCGCGGAGCCGGTCTATCCAGAGTTGAAGAGTGCCTTGAGTCGCGGCGAAGAGCCGCTCCCAGTCGGCCGGCTGTAGTTTCTGGGTGAGCGCCAGCGGGGAGAGTTGCGCGGCGTGCAGGATTTCATCCGAATACGCGTTGCCGATACCACTCAACAGGCGCGGATCGGTAAGCGCCCGCTTGAGTGTGTGGTTTTCGGCAGTGAGCGCCTTGCGAAACGAATCGAGGTCGCTGGAGAAGACATCGATGCCTCCGGCATCGAAGGAACGCAACCCCTCCTCACCGAGCACAACATGCAAGGACGCGCGGCGCTTGGCGCCGGCTTCGGTAAGAACAAGGGAACCGTTCGGGAAATCGAACGCGGCCAGGGTTTGGCGGCCGGCCAGCTTGGCTCCGGCCGCGCGCCAGTGCAAGCGGCCGGCGATCATCAGGTGAAGGACCAGCCAAAGATCGTTCTCTACGCCGATCGCAATGCGCTTGCCGATGCGCCGCAGCTCGCGGACGACGCGACCTTCCGTTTCCGTAAGCGGTGGTTGCGCGGTGCGCAGGAGGAAGGCGCTCTGGAGCCGTATGCGTTCGAGTGGCTGACCGCCGATTCGCGGTTCTAGCGCGGTGATGTAGGCGGAGATATCGGGCAGCTCTGGCATGAGTATCAGCTTGCCCGGAGAAGCCGGAGCTTGGCAAGCTGGCAGCGGCACTCGAGCTTCGCTCGACGGACAGCCGGGGGCGGCTGTCCCCACATGAATCTATGATCTGATCTGGCTCAGAATCGCGCGCGCTTCGGCCGCCGGATCGGCAGCTTCGGTGATGGGGCGGCCTACGACGATATGGCTGGCTCCGGCGGCGATGGCTTCGGCTGGGGTGGCGACGCGGGCTTGATCTGCGTGGCGGGAGCCGGCGGGGCGGACGCCGGGGGTTACGATGGCGAAATTGAGGCCCAGTTCCGTGCGCACCGCAGCGGTCTCGCGGGCGGAGGTGACGATGCCCTTGCATCCATTGTCCAGGGCGAGCGCGGCGAGGCGCAGCACCTCGTCGCGGACGGTACCGCGATAGCCGACTTTCTCCATTTCGTTTTCGTCGAGGCTGGTGAGCACCGTAACTCCCAGCACCAGCAGGGCGGGGTTGTTGGCGCGAGCGGCTTCGACGGCGGCGTGGAGCATCTTGCTGCCGCCTGCGGTGTGCACCGTCAGCATGCTCACCCCAAGCTGAGCGGCTTCATGCACCGCCGCTGCCACCGTGTTGGGAATGTCGTGATACTTGAGGTCGAGAAAGACTCGCCGTCCTGAGGACACCAGATCACGCACCAGCTGCGGACCTTCGGCGGTGTAGAGCTGCATGCCGACCTTGAAGGTCGGCGCAGAATCTCCCACTGCCGCAACGATCTTCTGCGCGGCGACTGCCGTGGAAACATCCAGCGCGACGATCAGCCTTTCGCGGGGGTCGTTCTTATAAGAATCTATAACGTGAGACTCGACAGCCTTATGGGAATCGACGTCCTTTGGAAAACCGGCAGGGATGAGGTTGGGCAGACTGGCCTGCATCCCTGACAGTGTAGAGCGTTTAGCGGAGTTCCGCCATAGGGTAGTTGGAGGCAATGGTCTGGTAAACCTGGCGGTGCTCTGTCCGGGGCCTGACCAGATCCAGGCGAACCCTTTGCAACCCGCGCTGCTCGAACTGGAGCACTCTGGCGGCGCCGAAGGAAAGGTCAATAATGCGGCCGGGAACGATTGGTCCGCGGTCGTTTACCTTGACCACAACCGCCCGTCCATTTCGCAGGTTTGTGACCCTGACGTAGCTTCCCAAGGGAAGCGTAGGATGGGCAGCTGTCATGTCGTACATGTCGTAGTCTTCGCCGCTGGCTGTGGGTTTGCCTTCAAAGTATTCGCCATACCATGAAGCTGTCCCAATTTGATACGGTTGATTTTTGCCGGTCTGTTGGCGGATTGCGCCCTTGTTTCTCACGGGGCTACTTGGCAGTGAGCTGGCCTCCGAGTTGTTCGGGCCCTGAGCCGCTCCCAGGCCGACGATCAATAAGACGATCATCAGTCCATGAGCTATACGTCCTCGCATTCAGTTCTCCTCGCATCTCAAAAGTCGTCCTAGCTAGTCTGTCTCGTTAACGTTATGTAAATCGTAGAGGGCTGGGGAGGGCTTGTCAATCCGAAAGTTCATGGCCTAGAGTTACGTGCTAGTTAGCTATAGCTAACGTAACTTGTTGTTAATCATGAGTAATTCGCAATATGTCTTTCAAAACAGCGAGGTTAAATATTTACCATATAGTAAATACTCAACCCTCTGTACGTCGGCAACTATTTTCATCTCTAATGGATTCAATCAGTTACGGATAATTCTTTCTAAGTTGTTTATTGTGAGAGTTTTAGGTAGAAGGTTGCTTAGGGGAGAATGAGTTTTTCGGCCCAGCCGAGGAAGAAAGGCCCTGCGATCCTGATTATAGGCGTTAAGCGTCATGTCTGAGAAACCAGCTGTAGTCCTGACTATCGCCGGCTTCGACCCCTCGTCGGGGGCCGGGGTGACCGCCGATATCAAGACCATCGCCGCCCACGGCTGCTACGGGGTAGCCTGCATTACGGCCATCACCGTCCAGTCGACCGGCGGGGTTCGCCGGGTGGAGGCCGTCGATCCTGGTCTGGTGACCGAAACCCTCGAGGAGCTCGCCTCCGACATACCCATCGCCGCCGTCCACATCGGCATGCTTGGTACCGCGAAGGTTGTCAGGGCCGTGGCGGAGTTCCTGAGCCAGCGTACCGGAAAAGCGGGGTCTCCTAAAAAGCTGCCGAACATCGTTCTCGATCCCATCCTGAAGTCGTCTTCGGGCGCCGATCTGCTCGATGCTGCCGGAAGCCGCCTGCTCGTAGAGAAACTCATCCCGCTCGCCGACGTGATCACGCCGAATGTCGATGAAGCCGCCTTTCTCACTGGCTTAAAGGTTACGGATCTCGATGAAATGCGAGCCGCAGCGGCCAAGCTCCATCACATGGGATCAGCCGCCGTCGTCATTACCGGGGGGCATCTGGATAAAGCCATTGATCTGTTGAGTTTCACCACCAAACGGGGAGTGGAGGAGGAAGTTTTCAAAGCGGAGCGGCAACGTTCGAACTCAACCCATGGCACGGGCTGCGCCTTCGCCACCGCAATGGCGTGTCACCTGGCGCTCGATCGAGGATTGGCTGAGGCTGCCTTGCTAGCCAAGACTTACGTCACCGCCGCGATTGCCGCCGGCCATCCCCTCGGCCGCGGAACCGGACCGGTTCATCATTTGTACCGCATGAACCAGCAGCGGCGTGCCGCCGGTACGGGAAGCGAATCGTAGAGGGCTAGTCGCCGTCTTTGTCCGCAGGCCTCTTCAGCAGAATCCCGGCCACGAACGATGCCGTCGCGGCCAGCAGCCATTCGATCCGCCACATCTGGATCGCCTGGAACTCTGCCAGATTCGACGCCTTATAGAAGAGACTTACGCCAATGCAGCCGGCCACGCAGCCGAGGCCGGTGATGAAGGCGATCAGCGCGGCAGTCGGCAGACCCACCCAGCGCTTGATCTCATGGAAGTGTAGATAATGCAGCCAATCCGGGAAGGAGATCCTTCGCCATGAATCCGCAGCCCAGCCCGCGCCCGCCACAACCCACGCCATGCTGCGATCCCACACGCGAACCACTTCGGTCGCGTCGAGCTCGGCAGCCACGGCGGGCCGACGCAGGCCGCAGGCGTGACAAAACCGGCCGCCAATCATGAACTCGGTGGCACAAGCGGCACAGGCTTCAGCCATCTCCTGCGTCGCAGCCGGGAGCGGCGCCTCAACCAACGGTTCGGGGACCGCTGGAGAGCGCCAGAACTCCTGCTGCGCGCCTTGCACTACTTCAGCCATAGCTAGAACGTTCTTATCGGCAACGCAAGCCGACAGCCAAACCGAATCACCCGGTAAGCTGTTTCCGACTCAGACACTTGCGCTGTCGATCACACCCAGCGGGGTTTTTCTTCGCGCAATTATTACCCGCAGGCCTGCGTAAAGATGCCCCGGTACCTTAGTTTTCGCTGCCTAACTGCGGGGATTATACGGTGCAGCTGCGGCACGGATCACGAGATTGTTATGTCTTGCCTCTGACGCTTTTGGTTCGTCCCGTGCTGATGGGAGTTCGGCTACACTAAGAATCTAGGGCTGACGATCGGGATGCAGTTGAGTGTGATATTGGTGAAACGGCCGGTTCCAGGTAAGAGCCTGTCCTGCCTTGTCTTCTTCTTCCTGCTTCTGCCGCAGGTCATAGCTCAAACCCGTGTCGCAGTTGCCTCGGTTGTGCCCGCCGCATCACCTTCGAGCAGTGATCCGCTGGTCGCCGCCGCCTCCGATCACTTCTACAACATGGAGTTCGATCGGGCGATTCAGGATTTCCAAAAAGTGCTGGATCGCACTCCGAACGACCCAGCCGCCGTCAATCACCTGCTTAGCACTGTTCTGATGCGCGAACTCGATCGGATGGGTGCGATGAACAGCGGCGAATACGCGAACAACAGCTTCATCGGCCAGGCTCATCGAGACGCCGATCCGAAGGTGAAGGACCGGATCAAACAACTGGTGGAGCGCGCCGAGAGCCTGGAGGAGCACGAACTCAAAGCCAATCCCAACAACGTAGACGCCCTTTATGCCCGCGGCGTCACCCGGGCGCAATTTGCCCTGTACACCGCGCTGGTCGAGCGCGCCTGGTTTTCCGCCCTGCGCAATGCCGTGGGCGCGCGTCGGGACCACGAACGCGTGTTGGAACTCGATCCCGGTTACGTCGATGCGAAGCTGGTGGTGGGCACGCACAACTACGTAATGGGCAGCCTGCCCTGGAGCGTGAAAGCCGCCGGTGCTCTCTTAGGGCTGAGTGGAACCAAGGAAAAAGGTCTGGCATACCTGCGCGAGGTGGCCGACAGCAACGCAGAAAACAGCCCGGACGCCAAAGTCGTCCTGGCCTTGTTCCTGCGCCGTGAACACCGCTACGACGAGGCGCGGGTTTTGATGCGCGATCTGGCGGCGCGCTATCCCGGAAACTATTTATTCCCCGTGGAGGAGGCGAATCTGCTGCGCGCCGGCGGCCACGCTCCGGAGGCCGAGGCCGCCTATCGCAAAGTCTGGCAAAGCGGACGGGAAGGGAAGTACGGCAACTTGCATTATGAAATCGCAGCCTGGGGGTTGGGCGAACTCCTGCGCAGCGAGAGAAATTATCCGGGGGCGGCTGCGGCCTATGAACTGGTGAGCCAAGTGTCTGATCCGGACCCTGAGACGCTGCAAAAAGCCAACCTCGCCGCCGGCGAAATGTACGACCTGCTGCAGAAACGCGATCTGGCCATGAAGAAGTATCAGACCGTATTAGCTGAAAATGCCAGCACCCCGCCCGCGGAAAAGGCCCGCGCCTACATCAAGGAAGCGTATCGGGAGTAAGCTCTCCGGACATTGTCGCCCACACCGGGGAAGGGCCCTATTCGACCGAAATCTTCAGCCCAAGGAACTTTTCTTCTACAATTGCGTACCGTCTTGTAGAGGGCGACCGGGAGGGCGAACCATGTACTGCAACTATTGTGGCAAAGTGATTCAGGACGATGCGGCTGTGTGCGCTTATTGCGGCATTCGCGTGGGCGCTTCGGTGGCCCGCAAGCGCCTGGTGCGGCCGCGCCAGGGGCGCAAGATCGCAGGTGTCTGCGTCGGCTTTTCCGAGTATTTCGACATCGACGTGACCGTCGTCCGGCTGGTATGGCTGATTGGTGCGTTTATGACCGGCATTGGCCTGATCGCCTATCCCATCGCGTGGATCGTGATGCCGGAAGAGCCGCTGCTTCTGACGGCGCCGGCAGGCGCGCAACGCGTGATGAATCCGTGACTTTCTCCCAGGTGTCGAAGCAGAACCTACGTTGAGGGTTGAGTCGGTGATTAAATCTTCGGCATGCAGATCGTCTCTCGACTGGTAAAAAGCGGCGACGCCGAGATCGTCTACCGCGTGTTGGGCGAAGGCCCTCCCGTTGTTCTTCTCCATCCCTTTCCTGCGAATCATGAATTCTGGCTGCCCGTGGCTCAGGCTCTGGCCACGCGCTACCGCGTCATTTTCCCTGATCTGCGCGGCCATGGAGACTCCGGCGTGGGCGATGGTCCGGCCACCATGCAAAAGCATGCCAGCGATCTCGCCCGCGTAATGGACGATTCCGGAATCGGCCGGGCTCCGCTGGTTGGCGTTTCCATCGGCGGCTATGCCCTCTTCGAATTGTGGGGAAACCATCGCGGCCGCGTTTCTGCACTCGGTCTGTTCAATACAAAAGCGCAAGCCGATTCCGCCGAAGCCCGCGCCGGACGCCTGAAAGCGGCGAGCGACGTTCTGGAGCGCGGCGCCGAACCATTTTTCGAGAGCATGGTTCCGCGCCTTCTGGGCCGGACCACTCGCGAGACTCGGCCTGACCTGGTCGACGGTGCACTACGCATGATGCGGAAGATGTCGCCTGAAAATGTCGCGCAAGTGCAGCGCGGCATGGCGGAGCGTCCTGACTCGGTCGATACCTTGAAGACGATCAATGTACCAACCCTCCTCGTTACCGGAGATGAAGATATCCTTACCGGCCGAAACGAAGCCGAACTCATGCGCCAGCATGTTTCCGGCAGCCAGTTGCGCGTCATTCCGAAGGCCGGTCATTATTCAGCTTGGGAACAGCCGGAGGAAGCGACCAAACTGCTGCGGCAGTTTCTCGAACGCATTTAAGAACGGTGATCGAACTTTAGTGCCCGACCTGCGTTAGAATCGGGGCCGTATGAAAAAATCCGTCGCCGTCTTTGCATTCGTTGTCTTTACCGCTTGCGCGCACTCGCAAACTCACACCGTCGAACGCCCCCGCATCACGGGCATCGATCACGTCTCGTTCTATACCACGCAACCCGATGGCGTTAAAGATCTTTACACGACAACGCTCGGCCTCGCCTCCGCTGCCCCCGTCGAGACTGGTGGTCTGGTGCGCTTCTTGGTGGGTAAGCAATGGGTGGGTTTCAGCGCCGCACCCGATCCCAATGCGACCGACCGCATGGATCACGTTGCCTTCGCCACTGACAACATTGCTGCGCTACGCAAGTATCTGGTTGCGAAAGGTGTGGCCGCGCCCGCGATCGAGGGACACGCTGATCACAGCTTGAGCTTCACCGTTGCCGACCCGGAAGGGCATCGCATTGAGTTTGTCGAGCGCGCCAAAGGCGAAGCGGCGGCGCTGGTCCCAGACTCCGCGGTTTCTCACCACATGATTCATACCGGCTTTCTGGTTTACAACCGCGACGCCGAGGATCATTTCTACCGCGACCTGCTCGGCTTTCGCCCCTACTGGCACGGAGGAATGCATGCCGGCGAAACCGATTGGGTCTCGTTCCAGGTTCCCGACGGCACCGACTGGCTGGAATACATGTTGAACCATCCCGCGCATCCTGACTTGCGGCTGACCGGCGTGATGAATCACATTTCGCTCGGCGTCGCCGACATGAAGAAGGCGCAGACCATTCTCGAGTCGCACGGCTGGAAGCCGCACGGCGACGAAAAAGCTCAGATGGGCAAAGACGGCAAGTGGCAGCTCAACCTGTTCGATCCCGATCAGACGCGGATTGAGCTCATGGAATTCAAGCCCGTCGAGAAACCGTGCTGCTCAGACTTCACCGGCCCGCATCCTTCGGAGTGAAACGTCCGAGGACGGCAGCGAACAGGGATCTGACCCCTGGCCTTCAGCTTTGTTAGAATTCTCTGGCCATGCTTGAAACTTTTCTTGTTCCCCATAAAACCGCCGTCAGCGCCAAAGGCGACGGCGCCATAGTCGACGTGAGCAACGCGTCCAGCGGGGTGTTCTTGCTCACCCTTGAGATTACGAACATCATCGAGCAGGAGTCGCTCGATGTCGGCATCCACGGCTCGCCCGACGGCATAGCGTGGGGCGCAAAGGCGATCGTCGCGTTTCCGCAGAAATTTTATCGCGGAGAGTCTCCTCTATTGCTCGATCTGACGGCGCATCCGGATGTGAAGTTCGTGCGCGCGCATTGGGAAGTCGCGCGCTGGGGCCGCGGCGTCGAAACCCCTATGTTCGAAGTTAGCGTCAGCTTGAAAGAGATTCCGGCGGAGATCCTCCGCGAAGCCACGGCTGAGGTGAAGGCCTTGGCCTAGGGTTTGCGCGATCGAGAATCAGCAAATCCTGCACCCGCCCCGCTCGTGTTCCTTCCGCTATATTGATCTCAGGATGAAAGACGAATCCCAGGTGATGGTGTGTCCGGCGCGCAACGTGCGCGGTAGCGTAAGTCTCCCCGGCGACAAATCCATTTCCCATCGCTATGCGATGCTGGCTGGAATCGCCGACGGCCCTTCGCGGCTGGAAAATTACTCGACCGGCTCAGATTGCGCCAGCACGCTCGGTTGCATGCGTTCGCTCGGGGTGAAGTGGGAGCGCAAGAACGGCGCGGACAATATCATCGAAGTACAGGGAAGCGGAATGTCGTTATCAGCCCCGACTGGACCCCTCGACTGCGGCAACTCCGGTTCCACCATCCGCATGCTGAGTGGAATTATGGCGGGGCAGAAATTCGCGAGCGAAATGTCTGGCGACGAATCACTATCCCGCCGTCCCATGCAGCGCGTGATCACCCCGCTCACGGCCATGGGCGCGCAAATCACGTCGCAAAATGGCCGCCCGCCGCTCCGCATCACCGGTGCCGAATTGAAAGCGATCGACTACAGAATGCCAGTCGCGAGCGCGCAAGTGAAAACTTGCCTGCTGTTCGCCGGCCTGCTCGCTGAAGGCGAAACTCGCATAGAGGAACCTCTGCGGACGCGCGATCACGGGGAAGTGGCCCTCAGGGCGTTCGGAGCTCACCTCGACCGCGCAGGAAACGAAGTACGGATTCATGGTGGCCAGCGTTTGCGCGGCATCGAAGCACGGGTTCCCGGCGATCTTTCTAGCGCCGCGTTCTTTCTTTGTGCCGCCGCTCTCTTTCCCGGTTCGCAATTGACCGTTACGAGTTTGCTGATGAATCCCACACGCGCGCGCCTGCTCGATATCCTGGTGCAGATGGGGCTGCGCATTTCCGTAACGCAATTGGAGGAAGTCCACGGCGAACTGGTCGGAACCCTGCAAGTCGAGGGCGGACAACTAAAAACTGCACTTATAGCCGGCTCCGATACGGCTGCGCTGATTGACGAAATTCCCGTGCTCGCCGCCATTGCTCCTTACACGGAGCAGGGAATTGAAGTGCGCGATGCAAAAGAGTTGCGTGTGAAGGAATCGGACCGCATCGCATCCATCGCCGCCAATCTTCGCGCCATGGGAGCGCAGGTTGAGGAACGCGAAGACGGCCTCAAAATTCCCGGCGGCCAATCGCTTCACGGCGCTGAACTCGAATCCTTCGGCGATCACCGGATCGCCATGGCCTTCAGTATCGCCGCTCTGCGGGCCCAGGGTGAAACGCTGATCCACGGCAGCGACTGCGCCGCCATCTCCTATCCCGGATTCTTTTCCACGCTGGAACAACTGGCCGAGCGCTGAGCGCCGTTTATAGCCACCTTCGAGGTGCGGCTTGCTTGAACCCGTGTGATAAAGTGGTGCCCACGAAATGGCTGGCCCGCGGGCTTCAGCCAGTTCACTCGCCACGTCGACATCCCACAAGGAGCTTGCCCATGGCTACCCTCCGCGACCTTGTCAAAGACCGCAAAGTTTACTCGATCGACGCTCAGCGCACCGTGTTGGAGGCGGCTCGCTTCATGATGGAATACAACGTCGGCGCCTTGCCCGTGCTGCGTAATGGAGAATTGGCTGGAATCTTTTCCGAACGCGACATCATGAACCGGGTGGTCGCCGCCGGCCGCCAGCCCGGCCTCACCGCTGTCTCCGAAGTGATGACCGCCAATCCTCGCGCGGTGGGTTTAGATGAGACCATCGAAGAGTGTCTCTTCATCATGCACGAATTCGGCTTTCGGCACCTGCCCATCGTGGAAGGCAAAGAATTGAAAGGTCTGGTTTCGCTCCGCGACATCGTCCTGCGCCAGGCCGCGGAACTCGACCGCCAGGCCCGGCGTGCGGCGTCGTGAATTCGGCCTTCGGCTTGCAGCCCGAAAGCCGAAGCCCGAAGCCCGCTTCACTGCCGTTTCTGCAGCAGCAGTTCGCCTTTCTCGGGCGGCAGCTTGAAGGGGAACTCAAAGATTTTTCCGTCCAGCGGAAGGCGCAGGACAAATTCCTCCTGGGCTTTCCATCCTCCCAGCCATTTGTTGTTGGTGTTGAAGAAGACCCAGCCGCTGACTTCCGGATTAGCTCGGTCAAGCCGCGCCTCGCGGAAGGTCTTTGTTCCGAGGAAATCGATCAGCTCGCTGACCGATTTCTGATAATCCTGCAGCCGCGCCTCGCGGTTTTCCTTCTGTTCGGGATGTTTCGCCACCTCGCGCCGGGTCTCGTCATCGAGTGCGTCCGCGTCAGCCTGAATCTTCTCGGTGTAGCCGTCAGCATCAAGCGCAGTCTGCACCACTTTGAAGTGCCTCATAAACTGCAATGTGATTCCCTCAGAAGTGGCGTCCAGGCTGCCATTTCCCCGGTAGCGAATGGTCAGGAAGACTCCAAAGAGGGGCTCGATGCGATGGCGGATGATCTGCACCTCGCGCGCATCTACCGCCAGGATAACTCCCACATCTCCCGACCACACACCGTAACGATACTTGCCGTCGTCTCCACGGGAGAAAGTGCACCCCGGCTGTTCTTCATCCCAGCGCACGATTGGCACGGGCGTAGCTTTAGGGCTTTTTTCCGGCGGTGAGGCCCACGACCAGGCCCGCGCAACCGAGCCCCACAGACCGCAAAGACATAGGAAGCACAGTCCGAGACGACGGCATGCGCTATTCCGGAGCGGCCACATGAATCGAACGCCTGTTCAGTTCACCGCTAGCGTGACGGTCGGCGCGCCGGTAGTGCTCGGCGCCGCGCCGTTTTCGTCCACACCTGTCAGCGTGAATATGTAATTGTTCTTAGGAGTCTCAGAGCCATTTAAAGTGGTCGTGGTGGTGCTCGTGAGGTTCGAAGTACCGCAGCCCGGCATCAGGAGCAAACCGGCGGCGACCACGATGAGCAAAAGCATTCCCAGCGCATTACTCCTGCGGCCCGCCCTTGAGCCGATCCCCGCGAGCGCCAGCCCGGGAACGAGTAGCAGCGCAGCGTAGAAAATTCGCGGCCGCCACACCCTGGTTGTAGTGGTCGCGGAGGGCCCGTAAGAGGTGATGGTCAGCACAGAAGTTGCCACGCCACTGGTCCCAACCGTTACAGTCGCGGGATTAAACGAGCAAGTCGGCGCCGCCGTCACGATGGGAGTGACCGAAAGGCAGGAAAGCGTGACCTGGTGTCCGCTGTATGTGCCGAGCGGCGACACCGAGACCGTAGCGGTGGCAGTCTCTCCCGGCGCCACGGACCCGGGAGTGGCGGTCCCGTTCGGCAATACCGATAGCGCGTAATTCTCGGTTATGTCCGCAACGCCTACGTACAACGTCGCGGATTGCACGATTGAGCCGCTCGTGCCCGTCACAGTAAATTGATATGTTCCCGCAGTGGTGCCATTTGTGGTCGTAATCGTTAATGCCGGTTTGGCGGGCGGAACTTGCGAACTCGGACTAACTATGCACGCCGGCTCGCTGGTCGTGGTGGGTCCTGACGTCACCGCGCAGTCAAGCAGGACCGGATCGTCGAAGCCGCCGCTTGCCCCCAGATTAATCGTCGCTGTCGCGGACTCGCCGGGATCCACCGACGATGGATAAGGCGCCGTCGTCGTAATCGTAAAGCTTTGCGCACTGGCCAGAGACCCAAACGCTGCAAGGAACACCGGCAGCAACAAACCGAAGAGAATCCCGCGCATGACCTGCCTGGGTTTTACCATGAAAGGATTGGAACTCACTACCTTCGATTCCTCCAACGCTGCAAATGCTGCCTGAGCCGCTACGAAAGGCCGCCAACCCCTCGTCATTCGTGAAAACTGGTATCTGCCAAGAGCCGCAATGCAGAGCCACAATGCAGCCAAGCTCTTGGGATGCGCCATTCAGAATCTTAGACTAGAGTCGCGCATCGTGCCACTCCGCGGACCGCATGCTGCAAGAAATAAGGCCGCCCCGGCTGAGGGCGGCCGCGCTTCTTGGGTTGGGAGCTAGTTGACCGTAACCGTCAGCGATGGAGAGGTTCCAGTCTCGGTTGCTCCGCTGGACGTACCGGTGACAGTGATGGTGTAGTTCCCCGTAGTCGTGCCCGAGCTGCCGCCGCCACCACCGCCGCCATTGCTGCTGCCGCCGCAGGCCGGCATTAGCATCACACCGCTCAAGAGCAGACCGAGAAGCAGGAATCCAAATAACCTTTTCCGTCGCGAACCCACCGACCCGAAGCCCAGTAGTGCCATTCCACTGACCGGCAAGAACATAGCATAGAACAAGCCGGACGATCGGCCTCTCAAAGTATGCCGCAGAAGCGAAGTAGCACCCGTGGTATTCACGGTGAGCGTCCCGGGAGTGCCCGGGGTCGCCGTGGCCGAACCGCAAGTAGGTGGATCAACTGCCCCAGTCGGAGCCGAAGAAACAGTACAACTGAGGGTTACCGTGCCACTGAAGCCCCCCGCCGCAGTCACGGTCACCGTAGTAGTGGCCGAGCCTCCAGGAGAGCTGATCGTCAGCGAAGTCGGCGCGGCCGAGAGCGAGAACGACGGTGAGGAGGTGGAAGGTTGCGTATACTTGACTACGTAAGCGTCGTTGCCGCCTCCGTTGTTCGCCTGAACTGCACTCTGAGTGGGAAACGGCGGGGTATCCGCCGACGTAGAGGCCGTATTTCCCGTTACGTAGATGCTGTCGCCGCCGGCATCCACTGCAATTGCTCCGACACCCGCGCCCAGGGTGCCGTCTTCGTCTGCTGCACCGCCCAGATAAGTAGAGAAGATGAGCTGCGAACCCGCCGTGTTGGCCTCGCTCACGAACGCATCGGTGCTGGCCGTGTTATTGCCGCCGTTAAGGCCGGCTTGGGTCGGGCTCGCCGTGGGGAAATTAGAAGAAGCGGTTTGTCCCGTGACATAGGCATTACCGCTTCCATCCACTGCGATACCCTCGCCCACATCGAATCCACTGCCACCCAGGTATGTCGAATACAGCAGAGCTGTACCTCCGGGATTCAGTTTCGTCACGAAAGCATCGGTACCGCCGCCGTAGGTGGTCTGCAATGCACCCGTGGTCGTCGGGAAGTCGGTCGACGATTCGGTGTCTCCGGTAACGTAAGCGTCTCCTGAAGAGTCCACCGCGATCCCGTTGCCGACATCGCTCTGGCTCCCCCCCAGAAACGTCGAGTAAACGTAGGCACTTCCTGCGGAGTTGATGACCGTGACAAACGCGTCAGTCGCGCCCGCACTGCACCCGCAGGTCGTCTGGAAAGCCCCTGAGGTCGTCTGGAAGGCGGAACTCGAAGCCACGCCGGTTACGTAAACATTGCCGGACGAATCCAACGCTAGCGCATTCACGCTGTCGCCCACTGCCCCGCCCAGCGCAAGGTACGTTGAATACACCAGCGCGGTGCCGGTGGAGTTCAATTTCGTAACGAATCCGCTGTTTGTTCCAGGGGACGTCTGAAGTGGATTGAGAGTGGGAAAGTCGCTTGAGGAGGTAAAACCTGCAACATAAGCGTTTCCGGATCCGTCGACGGCGATGCCGTTTGCCAGATCGTCATCGCTTCCGCCCAGGTAGGTCGAGTAAGTCAGCGCATTTCCGGCGGGATTGAGCTCGAAGATAAAAGCATTACTGACGGCTGAGGATGACCCGAGCGCCGTCTGAAAAGCCCCCGCAGTGTGGGGGAAGTTGGCAGAGTCCGTGCCCCCGGCGACGTAAGCGTCGCCGGAGGAGTCCACGGCGATTGCGTTTCCGCTATCGCCGTCGGTACCATTGCCGCCAACGTAAGTGGAGTAGATCAGGCTGGATCCGTCTGCTGCAATCTTCGTGACAAAGACCTGAGCCGTGCCGGTGAATCCGCCCGTTGTGCCCGGAAAAGTCTGAGAAGCCGTTTGTCCCGTGACGTAAGCATTGCCGCTGCTATCGAAAGCAATTCCATGGCCGGTGTCATCCCCGCTGCCCCCCAGGTAAGTCGAATACGCATAGCTCACCGAAGGATCAATCACTAGCTCGCGGCTGTGATCGTAATTGCCCAACGCGAAGCTGACTTGGTTATTCGACTTGAGCACAAACTGCGCAGCCACCGCTTCCCGCGCTCCATCGTGCTCCTGATAAGCCACCGGCCTGTGCAGTAAAACGTCGCCGGCAGCGGAGGTGATCACCAGGTTCCCGGAGTCATCTGTCTTCATCCCCTGCGCGCCTTTGAAGTGAAAGCCGATCGGCGCCGGATTCGCGCCCGGAGCCACCAGGAAGTCAAACTCGAGCTGCTGTTGCGCGCCGTGAAAGGCCATATTCACGCCAGGATAAACGTCCTGATAAGAGACTCGGGCGTAGCGCGCCACACCGCTGCGCCATTTACTCGGATCATTGCCGATAAAGTAATTGGATACTCCCGGCAGTTGCCCGCTGGCTGCAACCTTGGCCAATGAATTCGCTCCCACAAGGTGCATACGCACCACGGCAGACAAATCTTTTCGAGCATCGTCCCGCGAACCACGGGTCGGCCGCATTCCGGCGCCGCCTCGAACTTTGGACAATGTGCGCTGATTCGCGTGCCGGGCAGAGGTGTGAAGCGCGAATACGGCATCGTCCCCGGTGAGAAACAAGGTGTATCCGCTCCCCCGGGTCAGATATTTCACCTGCGGGTCGGTTTGTCCCTGGTTCTGTTCAAAGGCGAGTGGAAGAGCCGCGTAGCTGGCCCGGATTCGGCTTTGTGCCGCGGGGGCGGCCGTTGTTGCGGGCGAAGCCGCCGCAGCCGTCACGTCCCGGGGATGCCTCGCCGGAGCAATGACGAGCACTGCGATGGAGATGATCGCTAGAACGGAAACGAAGCCGAAAGCGCAGACCAATCCTTTTGCAGCGGCTGGTTTGGACAAGATGAACCTCCTGTGATGTCACGTGAAAACCCTGATCGGGGAAAAAGCACTCGGCAGGCGTAAAAGTCATTGCCGGAAAACCTTACATCTCCTCGCCAAGAGCTTGTCGGGTTGCATTCTTACGCAGCTTATCCGCGAGTATGGTCTGGAAACCCAGGGTTGTCAACGCACTTCAAGATAGCAACTTTGATACTGTCCGGCCGACTTACAAAAGTTCTCCCCTGCGCTGCCGTGCCCCGCAGGCGTGTACCAGCGATAAAAATCCTCAGTGGTCATCCTGCAGAAGTTCAGGCGATGGTACGGTGCCGCTCTCCACCTGCTTTTCGCGCTCGGCCCGGCGCTCATTGTCGATGGTCACGGAGGCCTCCAGTTCCTTCTTGCCTTCTTCTTTTCGGCCCATGCGAATCAAGACTTGCCCACGCACATAGTGAATGTCGGTGCGACGGGGATCGAGTTTGCCCGCGGAATCAATCGCACTCAGCGCCTGCGAATATCTCTGCTCGCGCTGATAGACCTTGGCGAGCCCTACCCACGAATTCACCATTCTGGGATCGCGCCGCAGCGCCTCAAGGTAGCTTTTCTCCGCGTCGGCGTCCTGTTGCATAAGCGTGTAAACGTCGCCTAATTCCTCGTAGTTATCCGTCACATCTGGCTCAATAGCGGAGTCCTCCAGGAATTCGTCCCGCGCGTGCTCATAATCCTGCTTCTTCAAATAAGTGAGGCCTAAATTGAAATGAACAAAGGTCAGCTTGGGATTTGCCTGGGCAGCAGCTTGAAAATCAGCCAGAGCCAGATCGTATTGCTCCAGGTTAAGATGCGCCTTGCCCATGAATAAATGGAACTCGGGCGAGCCCTCGCCGATCCTGACAAGTTGCGCGGTCGCCTTCTCATCCAGTTCTTTCCGGCCAGCCCGGTGGGCGGCGATGGAAAGAACGTATAGGTAACTCAACTGTCCGGATTCCTGCGTCCAGAGCGGCTCCAGCGTCTGGGCGGCGTCCGCCCACCGGTCGGCGAAAAAATAGCAGAGTCCCAGCAAATGGCGTGGCTGCAACCATTCCGGTTGATCCCGCACCACGGACTCAAACGGTGGAATAGCTTTAAGAAACTCGTTCTGCCGGTAGTAGGCGAGACCGATGTTCAGCCGGATTCCCGCCTCGTGCGGCATCAAGTGCTCCGCCTTGCGCAGCGGACCCAGAGCCATGGTCCACTGCTTGCGCTTCATGTAGACCACGCCGAGATTCGCGTACGCTCCCCCAACTTGCGGATTCACCGCCAGCACCCGCCGGAAGTCGCGCTCCGCTTCGTCGAGTCCTCCCCGGTTCAGTGCGTCGGTCCCGGCCTGGAGAAGTTGCGCGATGTTCACTGCCGCTCCAGATGCCGCGACGGGAAGGCCATTTCGCGGATTGGCTGGCGCTCCCGGCAATGAACTTTGCGCAGAAATTGCCGCCGCCACGCCCACTGTCAGCAGCCAGTTTGCCACTCCCCGTCCAATGTGCGCGCTTGACACTCGTCTCACTCTCTGCTGTAGTGTCCGCCAACCTCTGCGTTGAATTCAAGCGCGAGGCGGAAGCAATTTCGGATTCTCGCGGTGCGGCATTCCGTATTCCGCAATTCATCTTCGGAATTCAGCTTCGCAACCTGGCTTCGCGACGCAAGGGCAAGGCTTCAATGGTTACCATTCGCGATGTAGCGAAGGAAAGCGGATTCTCCTCCACCACGGTGTCGATCGTTCTCAACGACGCTCCGCTGGCGCGCTACATCCCGCCGGTGACGAAGAAGCGCATCGAGCGAGCCGCCGAAAAACTTGGCTATCGGCCCAACCAGTTCGCCCGCGCCCTGCGCAGCAAACGCAGCCACACCGTCGGTGTCATGGTCTTCGACATGACGGACCCTTACTGCACGCTGGTGCTGCGCGGCATCGAAAACACGTTGTATCAGGCCTCGTACCTGCCCATCCTCACCGACGTGCACAACGAGCGCAGCCGTTTCGAGCGCTACCTGGAGATGCTGCTCGACCGCCGCATCGAAGGCCTGGTCGTTCTCGCCAACTGGCTCTTTCTGGATATCACTCTGCTCGCCGATCTGGAAAAGAGTGGCATTCCCACCGCTCTCATCGCCTGCGAACTCAAAGGCGATGCCATGAGTTCGGTGATTGTCGATAACGAAGTCGGCGGCTATCTCGCGCTCGAGCACCTGTACGGGCTCGGCCATCGCAAGATTGCGTTCATTCGCGGTCCTAAGACTTTGGCCGACAGCTCTCCTCGCTGGCGTGGCATCCGCAAGTTCTCGAAGTCATGCGGCCTCGAACTCGACCCCCGCCTCATCGTCGACCTGCCCGAATCGCGCGACCCGCTCTCCAGCTTTGAGGCTGGCCACAAATTGACCGAGGATCTGATCAAGCAGAAGCGCCAGTTCACCGCAATTCTCGCCTTCGATGATATGACCGCCTTCGGCGCCATCCGCGCCTTGGCCAGGCACGGGATGAGTGTGCCCGAGCATTGTTCCGTCATCGGCTTCGACGACGTTGCGGCTTCCGCCCTGTGCACCCCGCCGCTCACCACCATTCGCCAGCCCATGGAAGCCATGGGAGCGGACGCGGTAGGCATCGTTCTCGAAGGCATCCACTCCGTGCTCGAAAAACGCGAGGTGACGGCTCACCATCGCAAAGTGGCTCCCGAGTTGGTGGTGCGGGAGTCTACCAGCAGCCCGAAGTAAAGTGCCGGCCGGGAAATCAGGGTTTCCACCGGCGCATCAGAAAAATGATTCTGCACCATCGGCATAATGGAAGCCGTGGGAAGTATTTTTTTTCTTGACAGAAGATGGCCAATAAACGCACTATTCATACGTTTTAATAAACTCTATCGGTTTGTGACTCTGGCTTGGGAGGCGGTTCATGAATCGCAGAAATGCATCGGTCAAGTCGGCGCGGAATTTTCTTTGGGTTTGTATTCTTTCCCTCTGCGCGGCTTCTGTAGCGCTGGGCCAGGCCGGCCGGGGCAGCATCAGCGGCCTGGTCACCGATCCAGGTGGCGCCGTCGTTGCGGGCGCCAAAGTAGTCCTTCTAGACCGCGCAACCGGAGTCACGCAGCACGCCGCCACCAGTTCCGCGGGGCTCTACACCTTCATCTCCCTCAACCCGGGCGTCTATCAAGTCACGGCCAGCCAGACAGGCTTCAACAGCGTCGCCCAGGACAAGGTCACGGTCACCGTCGATCAGGTCACCGAGGTCAACATCACGCTACAGGTCGGCATCATATCGGAGACGATCACCGTCACCCAAGGTGTCGAGTTGGTGGAGCCCAGCAA
>Ga0302326_10006509_pt1 | contig 26183 bp, 29 predicted proteins | sample Palsa_T0_3_FD_202264 | JGI IMG/M metagenome (GOLD analysis project Ga0302326, IMG submission 202264) | Peat permafrost microbial communities from Stordalen Mire near Abisko, Sweden - Palsa_T0_3 | ecosystem: Environmental > Terrestrial > Soil > Palsa > Peat permafrost | place: Sweden: Abisko... | reverse complement strand
AAGCGACACGATGCGCCAACGTCGATGTTTTGCCCGAGCCCGCGCCGGCGATGATGAGCAGCGGTCCCGCATCGGTAAGCGGCAACCCGCCATGCTCAACGGCGCGGCGTTGTTGCGGATTGGGCTTCTCCATGCGCGCCGCGGACATATGACCGATTTGAGACCGAGCTTGGGCCCGAATCATCCACGGACCGAGCCGGGACTGGATCACGATTCTTGTTTTGTTCGCAATGGAGATGAGACCAAGGCGATGAGACCAAGCGTGTGCGCCCGCCCCGGAAACTTGGACCTAGTTCTCCGGCAGCGGAATGAACTCGGTCTCGTCGCCCGGGATCAGCCCGAAGCGCCCGGTTTTCCACTCCTCTTTCGCCTGCTCGATGCGCTCTTTGCGCGAGGAGACGAAATTCCACCACAGATAGCGCGGGCCTTCGAGCGCTGCGCCGCCGAGAAACATCAGCCGCGACGGCTGTGTCGCCGTCACCTTGATACGGTCGCCGGGCCTGAACACCAAAAGCTGCGGCGCTGCAAATTTGTCGCCGGCGATTTCGACCTCGCCCTCGGTCACATAGATCGCACGCTCCTCATGGTCGGCATCGAGCGGAGCGCTCGCGCCGGCGTCGAGCAAGACTTCGGCGTAAAACCATTCCGACACCATGCCGACCGGTGATTTTTGCCCGAAGGCGGAGCCGGCGATCACGCGGGCGCGCGCACCGCGGTCCTCGAAGGTCGGCAGGACCGCGGCGTCGAAATGCTCGAACAGCGGCGCCATTTCTTCGTGGTCTTGCGGCAGCGCGATCCAGCTCTGGATACCGAACATGCCGCCGCCGCTTGTGCGCATGCCTGCGGGTGTGCGCTCGGAATGGGAGATGCCCCGACCTGCGGTCATCAGGTTCATGGCACCCGGCGTGATCTCGAGGTCGTTGCCTTCGCTGTCGCGGTGGGTCACGCGGCCGTCGAACAGGTAGGTGACGGTCGCAAGCCCGATGTGCGGATGCGGGCGAACGTCCATGCCCCGCCCGGCCATGAGCTGCACCGGTCCCATCTGGTCGAAGAAGATGAAGGGACCCACCATCTGGCGTTTACCGTGCGGCAGTGCGCGGCGCACCGAAAAGCCGTCGCCGAGATCGCGCACGCGCGGGACAATAATCAATTCGAGCGCGTCGCACGAAAGCTTGTCGCCGAGGACCGGGTCTTTGTCGGGTAACCAGCTCATCGCCCTTCTCCCAAAATCCGCAGATTCCGGCCCGAGGAGCGCGTCAGGTGCCGCCCGCCGCTTCGCGCTCCTTCGTTCGCCCTATCAGGCTATGTATGATAGGTCCAATCAGGCTGCCAAGGTCCGACTTTCAGCCAACCTCGGCCCTTCGACGATTTCAGCACCTTCACTGACGGGCGCCGGCCTCCTCCTCGGCTTGAGCCGGTTTCTCGGCCTGGCATTCGAGGATTTTTCGCACGCAGCGATACCAAGCATCCGGGTGGCATTCGCACTTTTCCCATGCTCGCGATCGGCGGCGGCGTGCTGTACCTGTTCGATCCGGCGCATTTCATCCCTTTCACCGCCGGTCTCGTCGTACTCGGCGCCTGGCTCTCGATTTTCTATCTCTGGTATTGGAATTCTATGGGTTACGTCAGCTTACGATGGGTTGCGAGTTGAGCCCAAGAAACGGGGATATCTCGTACGACCAGCTTGCACGGCCTACGCTGTAATTGCATGTGGCTTGGGTGCACGGTGCGTGCACAATGTGTGCAGGGCGATTCCGTTCACCATCGGTCCGCTTCGAGAACCTACGTAGAATATAGATGCGAAAGGCCGTCGAGCCGACGAATGCCGTCGGAAGTCCAACAGCGATGCGGGTTTGTTGCGTTGAGGCGTGCTGTCCTAAGTCGTCCGCAAGCCGTCGAGGCATCGAGGTGAGCTATGCCGAAACCGATTAATGAAGCGGCCAGCCGCAAAAATCGGATCAAACTAACCAAGCGTTCGGTCGAGAGCCTACCGAGCGCGGCCACTTCCGTCGTTTGGTACGACGACAAGCTTGCCGGCTTCGGCGTGCGCGTCATGCCGAGCGGGCGGCGCTTCTACTTCGCGCGCTACCGAAACAAGCACGGGCGCTCACGCTGGTTCACGATCGGCGAGCACGGCAAGGTCACGGCGGACGCCGCGCGCACGATGGCACAGCGTATCCCGCAGACGGTAGCGGTCGACGGCAGCGATCCATCGAGCGAACGCGAGGCGTTCCGTGCCGCACCAACGGTCAGCGACATGCTCGATCGCTACCTTGCCGAACATGTCGAGCGGAGGAACCGTCCGAGCACCCGCGCCTTCAAAAGCATCGTCGAGCGCGATATTCGGCCCGAACTCGGGCACCTTAAGGTAGCGTCGGTCACATGTCAGGATATGCACCGATTTCACGCCGCGCGCGCCAACACACCCCGGCAGGCAAATCTAATCCTGGCCGTCTGCTCGAAGGCTTTCGGCTTGGCCGAACTTTGGGAGATGCGCCGATGGCAGCAATCCCTGTTCGAAGATCGAGCGCTACCGAGAAAACCACAGAGAGCGGTTCCTTTCGGCCGAAAAGCTCGGCCGCCTGGGCAATACGCTGCGGCAAGCCGAGGTCATAGGACTGCCGGCCCCTGCGGCCAAACCAGAGGGCCACCGCAGACTCTTCAGGCGAGTTACCACCGCGGCGGTCGAGCTTCTGCTATTCACCGGTTGCCGCCTCTCCGAGGTGGTGAACCTGCGCTGGGAGCAGGTGGACTTCACCGTTGGCACCATCACACTGCTGGAAACGAAATCCGGCCGTCCTCAGGTGGTGGTGATGAACGCGCCGGCGCGTCGAGTATTGCAACAATTGCGGACGGTTAAAGCGTCGGATTGGATATTGCCTTCCAGCTCGGATGCGAAGCGCCCGTTCTCAAAGACTGCACTGGAAGCGGCGTGGGAGCGGATCAGGAGCGCGGCCCATCTGGAGGACGTCCGGCTTCACGATCTCCGCCATACCGTCGGCACTTACGCAGGGCAGTCCGGCGCTAACGCGTTCCTCGTGCGCGATCTCCTGCGACACAAGAACCTGGCGATGACGGGGCGCTATATAAACCGCTCCGACGATCCGGTGCGGACGCTGAGCGACCAAGTGGGCGAGCGGATTTCGGCGGCCATGGCCGGCCGCCCGGCCGCTGAAGTAGTGCCGTTGAAAGTGTCCTCTGCCTTGTAGGCGTCAACGGGGAGAGCCTCATCCGGGTTCAATCTGGTGCCTCTCATCACTCGGTGTGGGGTCCCAAGGCGCCATCGCGCACGGCCGTGATGGCTTCGTGGAGTGTCGCGAAAATCCGCCCTTCGCCGATAGCCGCCGCGATGTGGTGCCGGTCCATGTCAGATCGTAGATACGGATTGACACGTGCGAAGACGACGCCGACCTTTCGGCGCGCCAGCTCATCGAGCAAATCGCGCACGGATTGCGCGGCGGAGTAATCGATATCCGTGATCGCGCCGGCGTCGACGATGAACCAGCGGATCGGCGTCGGCGCGCGCGCCACGAGCGTGCGGACTTCGTCGGCAAAGCGGTTAGCGTTCGCGTAAAACAAATCCGAGCCAAAACGATAGACAATCAGCCCTGGTTCGGTCTCCCTGCCTGGTGTTGCAGGCATCGCAACCCATTGGTCGGCTGCGTTCGGCGCGAGCATCATGGTGTGCGGGTTATAACTGTGGCGCACGTGCCTGAAGAGCGAGAGAGCGATCGCCAGCAGAATGCCTTGTTCGACGCCGATCGCGACAACTGCCACGGCGGTAGCCAAGGCAAGATAAAACTCGCCGGGGCTTTCGCGGCGAATATCGCGCAGGGCCGTCACGTCGATCATCGCGACCGCGATCGTGAATACGATGCTGGCTAGTACGCAGCGCGGCAGGTACTGGAGCGGGCCGGTGAGGAAAAGCAGCACCAGCAGTACTGCGCCTGCAAATACCAATTGTGCAACCTGGCTCCGCGCGCCCGCGCGATCCGCCATCGCGGTCTGCGTCGGGCTGCCGTTGACTACGAACGTCCCGCTCACCGCGGCGGCTACGTTGGCTGCCGATAGCCCGAGGATGTCCGCGTTCTCGTCGACACTCTCATGGTAACGCAGCGCGAATGCGCGTGATGTTGCCGCGCTTTGCGCGATTATCATGACGAAGCATGAAGCGGCCACCGGAAGCAGCGCCAGGGCTTCGCTCCAGCTCACGTCGGGTAGCCCGATCGACGGCAGTCCTCCGGGGACTGGACCGATGACCGCGATGCCTCGGTCCGCGAAGTGGAACGCAGCACTCGCCGCAATCGTCCCCACCACGGCGAACAGCGAAAGGGGTATTCGCGGGGCAACGCGTTTGCCTAGCAGGATGCTGCCGGCAACGAGCGTGGACAACGCCAATGTCGGAAGATTGGACCGCGGGAGGCCCTGTAAAATCTCCCATGCTTGAACCAACGTTTTGGGCGAGCCTACCGTGACACCGAACATGTCACTCAGCATCGCTATCCCGACCTGAAACCCAACACCGGTGAGAAAGCCGACGAGCACCGTGCGCGAGAGGAAGTCGGCGAGGAATCCTAACTTGAAGATCCATCCCAGAAACAGAATCCCGGCAGTCAGCAGCGCCACCATGCCAACCAGCGCCACGTACTTCTCACTGGCCGGCGTCGCCATGCGGGATAGCGGACTGGAGAAGATCACGGCCGTAGCCGAGTCGGCAGCCACGATAAGATGGCGGGATGAACCGAAGACCGCGAACGCAACGAGCGGCAGCAGCACGGTGTAAAGTCCGGTGATCACAGGCATCCCAGCGATGCGCGCATAACCCAGAACTTGCGGGATGTTCATTGACGCGAGGGTCATACCCGCGAAAATGTCGCGTACGGCAGTAGCGCGGCTGAAGGGTCGGAGACCCCCAAAAAGGATTGGCCGCATCTCTGTGCACCGTTGGTTGGATTAGGCCCCGAGCGAGACCCGGGCGCTTGCGCAACTGTCCGCCTATTTTTTGGTTGCGGCCCGGACTCTTTCCGCGGTTAGCCTATCAGAAGCTGCAGAACGCCGCGCGGTTTGGGAGAGCGGCACGGACTCTAGTGGTTGCCTCGCCCACACACCCAGCCCTCCGACCTGCTCAAGCCCTATAAACCGAACGAAATGATCCCGACCGGCGTTAGCTCACCAACACGGAGGAGCGCACATGGACGAGAACCGCATTGCCGGAACTGCAAAAAACGTCGGTGGCAAAGTGCAGGAGGGCGTCGGCCGTTTAACGGGTGATGCCGAAACCGAGGCTAAGGGAATAGCTAATCAAATCAGCGGTTCAGCCCAAGACCTTTATGGGCAGGTTCAGGAGAGCGCCTCGCAAGTCGTCAGCGCGACTGGGGACGCCGTCGGCAAGTTTATCAAAGAGCAGCCCTATACGGCCACCGCGATTGCCCTTGCTTTAGGTTGGCTGCTGGGACGGATGCACCGGCCGCTCTAGGCGAGGTATGAAACGCACGAATATGGAAACTAAACGGGTCTGCGACGGTTAGTGAGCATTGGTCAAAGCATGGAGAATTCCGGTATGGCGCACGCCAAACACCCATCAAAGCGGAAGAGTTTCAAAAAAGCCGTACCGGTGGCTGGGCTGGCCGGGTTGTCTTTGTCGCTGGTGAGTGGCGCAACGACGGCAATCGGTGGACCGGCGGCGAATATTCCCATGCAGGCGACGGTGCCGAGTCACGAAATTACTCTTGGTGAAGAAGAGATCTCGGACGTCAGCTTGGCGACGTTCTACGTCTTCGACAAGGAAACCGCAGAGCAGGCCCGTCCCGAGCTGCAGCTTGTCAGAGGCGGCTGTGGTGGTGGGGGCTGCGGCGGCAGGGGTTGCGGTGCCCGAGGTTGCGGCGGTAGGGGCTGCGGCTGTGGTGGCGTAGGCTGCGGCGGCAGGGGTTGCGGTGTCGGAGGCTGCGGATGCTGGGGCGGTTGCGGCTGCGGCTGCTGTTTGTCGTGGGGAGGTTGCCGCTTCTGCTAGACGAAGAAAGAGGCCGCCAACTGAGGCGGCCTGCCGCTCCGGGTTTTGATGCAGCCCACTCGATCCGCGCGAAGCTTTGAGATCAGCCGATTGACGCGTTCGATCTCCGCTGTGTCAGTCGTCGAACGCGATAACTCGCAGTGGCGCTCAACCCGTTTGTCTATTTCTACGCACGACTGGCACATGCCCTAACGCCCCCTTAGGCGCTACTCGCTGTCTCTCTCAACTTCCGCCGCCCAAAGGGCTAGTAAATGCTCCATAGCGGCGAGTGCCAGCTTGAGGGCATCGCCAAGGCCAAGGCCGCAGGCGTCTACAAGGGCGTCCGCCCTCTATCGAGCCAGCGCGGGTGCGAAAATTGAAGGCGCAGGGCCACGGCCCTTCAGAGATCGCGGAGCAGTTAAAGATCGGCCGTGCGTCGGTTTATCGCGTGTTGGCTTCCTAAGGGCGGAATTGCCATGGAAAGAGTATTTATCGGTGCCACTCGCGCGGAAGCAACGCGCAAGGCTGATGAATGGTGGGGAAGCCAAAAGGGACTGCGACAAACTCTACGGACCGAAGTGGCTATTGGGGACAAGGGACCAGACATAACCCTGCTCGATCAATGGGCCGTAACAATCCGTTTTGAGGACGAAACAAATTAGGACCCGAGGGCGGCGTGTTCGAAGCTGCCAAGAAGGTGTGCGCCGGATCGCCCGCGATCTCAAGGTTGGTGTCGGGGCGGTGTTGCGATTGAAGGCCGCGTAGATCGTGTGTCCCGTTCCATGGCCCGACTTGCGAGAGGTGACATGTGAAATATTGGATCGACACCGAGTTCATCGAACGGCGTTACACGATCGATTTGATTAGTGTGGGACTGGTGGCTGAGGACAACCGTGAGTTCTACGCCGAGAGCAGTGAGGTCGACTGGACCAAAGCTAACGAGTGGACCCTCCAAACCGTCCGGCCGCAACTTGAAGGCTCAGGAATGGTGCTGGAAGAAATCGGCTACGCCGTTCGTCGGTTCGTCGATCAGGACGCGCACCCAGTTTTCTGGGGATATTTTCCCGCTTACGATTGGGTCGCGTTTTGCTGGCTGTTCGGCGACATGAACGAGCTGCCATTTCGGTTCCCGCAGCTATGCCTGGACGTCAAACAGTGGGCCATCGAGTTGGGTGACCCCGAGTTACCCCGGCAGGTCGGCGTGCGCCACCACGCTCTCGCCGACGCGCGGTGGACGAGGGATGCATGGGCCTATCTAGGCACCCTCCATCCTGCAGGGGCTCAGCGCCACTCCGTCGGCTCCAAATACCATGATCGGCTCACTCCAAAATCGGTATGAGTGATGACATCGCAATTGTTTTGGGCCGTTGAAATTTGACCGGATCGCGGCATGTGGCACGTTCCGTTAGATCCATAAACGCTCGGACTGGTCACGGCCCCTTCCCCGGCCGCTTGTCATCCCCGATGTCATGACGCTCAAGACGCTCACCGACGTGCGGACGCTGATCGGACATCTGCCGGCTGCGGAGTTGGAGAAAGCCGTCGACGGCGCCGACCCGGCCGACGCTTCGATCGCGCTGCGCATGGTGCCGATGTTGGAGGGCGTCGAGTGCCGGCCCGCGCGGTGAGGGATGATCTATTCGGCGCTTGGTCGGGGGTGCTGGCGATGAGCCCACGCTGGCCGAAACGGATTGAGGTCCAAGGTAGTCACGAGCCGCTCGACGTCGCCGGCGTCATGGTTTCTGCTGGCGATCTGCTCGATCCGCGCCCGATGCTTCAGAAACATGTCCACCACGTCCAACGTGTGGCCCTCACCGTCATCACCGTCGATCGAGGCGCGATCCCTTAACGCCTCGCCAGTGACGCGATAGACAATGCGGGTTTTGCCGTCTGTCATCTGGAACACTACGCCATCAAAAACGGGATGGCAGGCATCGTTATAGCGGTGCAACGGCACTGCGGATCTCCCTTCCGGCAAGCGGTTACCCGTTCCCCCACCATCCTTGGGTTCAGGCGCCACGGAAAAGAGCCCCGGTTGGTGAAACCGGGGTTCCAAGTCCAGTACGTGCAGGATGGTCCAGCAACAAAAGGCTAACGCGGATTGGTTAGCGAGGGGTTTACGGCCGCGTCGGTGGTGCGGCGAGATAATCCTGATTTTCGGGGTGTGGACTTTACCGACGGTTTAGAACTGATCGTCCACAAATTAGGTATGATGAGGAAGCTCAAAGCCTTCCTGAAAGACGAGTCCGGTGCGACCGCCATCGAATATGGCCTGATCGCAGCGGGCATTTCCGTTGCCATTATCAGCGTCGTCAAGGGCCTCGGGACCAAACTCAACACGACGTTTTCCTCGATCTCGTCGCAATTGAAATAAGCTCCGGCGCCATTGTCGTGATCTTGTGGACATTCCAAGAGTCCGCGTCTTGCGATCGTCATCGTCGACATGCGCAATATTTGCGGATCGTAGCCCCGGTTACGGTCTCCCTTCTACTTGGAGCCCCGGCATTAATGCCCATGCCGGGGCTCTCTTTGAGCCTCGCGAAATGAACCGTTACGCGCCGGCATGGCTGGCAGCTACCCGACCGAAGACGCGCGTCAAACCGGATGGCATGCTTCGCCGGCTCCTCAATGTGATCGCGGGCGATCGCCAAGGGCGTGAACGAGCACGAGAGACCGACTCGCAAACGGCGAGATTGCATGATGCGCAACGCAAGTGGCACGCGTTCTTGAGCACCACGTCGCGATGATGCCAGCGCATAGCGCCCGTGCGTTGATAACCTGATCTGGTGTCGCGGTAGCTCATCCCTGCCGACGCACCAAGGGGGCTCGCTTGCCAGTGTTGGACGGCATCATATGCCGGCGTAATTCCGGCAATCCCACAATCATTCGGTAAGAGTTCGAACCCTACATGAGCGGCCGCCCGTCCTGCGGACAATAAGGCCCGGCTCGACGAGGATCGTGCTCGATGACAATCAATGAATTCGCGGAGTTTCCGAGTGCTCTCACCGATGGCGGCAAAACCGCCATTCACGGCGACGAGTTGAGTGCAATGTTTCCGCCGAACAAAAGGAAGACCGTCATATTGGACGTTGAAGCCAAGGCGAGGGCAAAGCATTTTGCCAAGGCCTGTGGATGCACCTTCGCGTTCGATGATGGAACACGCACAGGAATTTTTACGAGGGTGTACGTCCCGGCGGAAGCTTGAGCGCGCTCAACGTCCACGCTTATCTCCTCGGCGCCGTCGCTTTGGCGTTGCCGCCGTGGGTGGCGGTGGCGTTTACCGTGACTGCGGTGCTCCTCCTCACCGGCCGCGAGAAGCTTCACGCTCTGGCGCGCCGCGTCGAGTTGAAGGAGATCGTCACCGCCGGCGAATTTTGGATCCTCACCGGAATCATCCTGCCGCTGTTGCCCAATGAACCGGTGACCACGCTGACAACCATCACCCCGCGCCAGGCGTGGCTCGCGCTCGTCGTCGTCTACAGCCTGTCCTACGCGAGCTATCTGGCACAGCGCTACTGGGCCACGGCGGCGCGGGGGTTATGGATGGCCGCTCTGGGCGGTCTCTATTCGTCGACGGCAACGACGGTCGTGCTGGCCCGGCAGGCGAAGTCCGACGGCGCGATGAAAGGGCATGCGCAAGCCGGCATCACGCTCGCCACCGCCATAATGTATTTGCGCATTCTGGCGGTCGTGGCGTTCTTCAATCTGACGCTGGCGCGGGAACTAGCGCCCGCGCTTGGCTGCCTTTCGTTTGCCGGTTTGGTGATCTGCGCGCTGCAATACCGGTTTGCAAAACCGCCGCCGCAGGAAACGAAAGCGCAGGCGCCCGCACTGCAGCCCACCGGCGGAAATCCACTGGAACTCGGTCCGGCCGCGATCTTCGCTTTTCTCTTTATCGCGGTGTCGTACGTGTCAAACTGGGCTAAAGCGCAGTTCGGAACCTCGGGTATCTATTCCCTCGCCGCCATCGTCGGTGTGACGGATATCGATCCCTTCGTGCTTAATTTGGCGCAAGGCGGCACGTCGGGGATGTCGAACAGCGCGCTCGCGGCGGCGATCCTCATCGCGGCTTCTTCCAACAACATCCTCAAGGCCCTCTATGCCGCCTTTTTCGCCGGCGGGCGAGCAACCGCGGGAAGCGCGGCCGTGCTGGTGCTGCTCGCATTTGCCGGCGGTGCGATCGCCATGGTCATGGCCGGTTTATAGGTCCTGAAGCGCGCCAGCGACATTGGCGCAGCCGACGGAAGCTTCAGCGGATGGTTTGATCGCTTTGAAAGATTGGCACAGTCGCCGAGGTGGGCGGCGCCGAATACGCGGCCGGGGTGGGTAACGTGGGCGAGACCAGCGCGGGAAGTTCGCATTTCTTCTCCGCCGCCGTGCGCCGCAAGAGCTTCTCCTCACCCACCATGTTCTCGTAATCGGCGCGATAGGACAGGTTTCCGATCACCGCACCGCCACCGCCTTCGTTCGCCTTGTCCATGAGATTGGACAATTCCTGCTCCCGTGCGAGCAGGACCTTCAACCGCGCGACGAGGCCATCGCAGTGATAGACGGAATAGTGGGCCGGATCGATCATGAAGCCACCCACGCCGTCGCTCATGGTACAGCCGGCGACAATGCCCGCCACCAGTACGCAGACCGGTCCAATCGCCGCCGGCCGGCGGCGCCGGCGGCGAGCAATGGATACGCGACCAGCGGCACTCGATGTCATGAAGGCGTCCAACAAAGCAACCGATGCACGGGCGCCGCTCCATCGGCGCAGATTTCCGCATTTCGTTTGCAGTTTCCTGCGCCGCAAATAAGGCAGACGCGCCACTACTTTTAACAGGAAATTGGGGCCAAGTTTTTTGTTCGCGCGCCGTGGAAGAGCGCCACTTGCGGTGGCGCGCGGTCAGCGGTTCGCAAACGCAACGCCAACGGTCATTCCGGCCCGCCAAATCACGCGACACTGCCGCCGCGTACCGCCGTTACGGGTGAGCAGCAGCAGAAAGCTGTCCGGCAACTCGTCGTCATCCTCCAGCACGAGACGCGCGCCGGTATGCGAAACGTCGGACATCGTGCAGCTCCGCGGCGGTGCTTTTCCGTCCGTAACGATCTTCGCCAGATGATGGAATTGCTGACGCCGCTTCTTTCGCAATTCGGCGCGGTTGCGATTATTTCCGGACATCGTCGTTGACGCAAAAAGCCCTAACCGTGGGCGACGAGGTTAGGAATTTCACGTTAAAGCCGCGTTAAGCACGTTCCGGTGTCCGGCCGCCTAACGCCAATTTCAGATCAGCTCCCGGTCCGTCGCCGCTAGTAGCGTCAGGACCGCCATTCGTGAATGCCGCATTTTTGAGCACATCGGAAAGCCTAAACGCGGAACCGTAACTTGTTATTTACAATGTTTTATAAACTTCAGTGCATGAATACCTCTCGCGGCACGAGCGATTGCCCGCGGCCCGTCGGCCATCGCGGGTGAAGCGACTACCGGATAGTGAGCACGCGAGATGCCTGGGCCGTTCGACACGAACGCGGTGCCGCGACGACCGATCTGGCGGTGGGCGCGACTGGGCGTCGGCGGCAAGCTTCAGTCGGCGTTCAGCGTGGTCGCCGGCCTCACCGCGGTTTCAACTGTCGTTTCGCTTGTGTCTTTCTCAGCCGTCGAAGCCGGCCTGACGGACTTTGCCGGTCGACAAATGCCGATCGTCGGCAACGTGATCCAGCTTTCCGCCATGACGGGGGAAATTTCGGCGGCGGCCGCCCGGCTGATCAATGCTCGAACGCCGGACGATCAAAAGAAGATCGCCGCGCTGATCGAGCACAAGCGCAACGACCTTGGCGAGTCGCTGCAACGCCTGCAAAAGCTCGACAGCGCCAATCCGGCGGTCGGCAAGCTGTTGAGCCTGTCGCAACGCCTGAATGCCAATCTCTCCGCGCTGGAAGATATCATTGCCGAACGAACCGATCTGCGAACTCAGCTCGTGGCGCTTGTCGAGACGCTCCATCGAACGGATGCGCGCCTCGTCGAACGGCTGGCGCAATTTCCGGACTCCGGACCTGCGCTGGAGATTTCCGCCCGCGCTCACCTGTTGGTCAGCCTGATCAGCGAAGCCTCAACACTTCGGGAACCGACGGAATTCAAGCGCATCCAGGATCTTCTCAGGGCCGCGACCGACGGACTCCGCCAATCGGCAGCCAAGTTGGCCAACAACGACGTCACCTCGATCACCGAGCAGCTTCTGCCGCTCGGCACCAGCGCCAACAGCATTTTCGCCAGGCACGCGCGCGAAATTTTCGTGGCGACGCGGGCCGACGCCACAATCGATGAAAACGTGGCCATCCAGCGCGACCTCGACGAGACCGTTGCAAATCTTGTGAACGAAGCCGAGAGCGGGGTCAGACGCAGTACCGCAATGCTCAACGAAACCCTCGACCGCAGCCGGCTTCTGCTCTTGATCGTGGTTTTAATCAGCATCATCGCCGCCGTCGGCGTCGGCATCCTTTATGTTCAGCGCCGGCTCGTTCAACGTCTGATCTCGATCAGCAACGCCATGCGGCTGCTCGCGTCCGGCGACGTCGACACCGCCCTGCCTTCGATTTCGACAACCGATGAAATGGGCGATATGTCGCGCGCGCTTGCCGTGCTGCATGCCGGCGAAATAGAGCGTCGCAAGCTCGTCCAGCGCGAGCGGGCCGAGCAAATCGCGCAACACGGACGCGCGATGTCCGTCGACACGATCATCGACGAATTTCGCGCTACGGCGACCTCAGTGATCACGACGCTCGCGGATCACGCGACCGCAATGGAGACGACGGCGCGTGGCTTGTCGACGATTGCCAGCAAAGCGGACGCCCAGGCGCGGGCCGTTTCCCTTTCTTCAGAGGCAACATCGAGCAATGTGCGGACCGTGGCGGATGCGACCGAAGAACTCGGCGTTTCAATCCACGAGATCAACGACCAAGCCGCTCAAACCCGGGGGGTCGTCAACCGCGCCGCCGACATCGCGCGTTCGGCGCATGAACTGGGCGACAAGCTGTCCGCCGGCGCGAACCGCATCGGAGCCGTCGTCACGCTCATTCGCGACGTCGCCGAGCAGACCAATCTGCTGGCGTTGAACGCCACGATTGAGGCAGCCCGGGCCGGACACGCCGGACGCGGCTTCGCCGTGGTTGCCAACGAGATCAAGCAGCTCGCCAGCCAAACCGCCAAAGCGACGGAAGATATTACTGCGCAAATTGTGGCGATTCAGACCTCCACGATCGAAGCGGTCGATGTCATCCAATCGATCAATGCGGTAACGGACGATATCGGCCGCTTCACGACGGCGGTTGCTTCCTCCGTTGGACAGCAAAACGACGCGGCACGAACGATCACGCGCAACGTCCAGGAAGCCGCCGCGGGCGTGAAAGAACTCGCCGGCAACATGACCCAGGTTACCAACGCGATCGGCGAGACAAATCGCTTCGCCTCGGAAGTGCTCGAGGTCGCCAACATGCTGTCGAGGCAAACCGGTACGCTCGACAAGGCCGTAGAGAATTTCTTGAAAAAGGTGGCGGCAGCTTGATCGCGTCGGGCCGAAGATCAAAGGAGTTGAATGTGCCGGCACTTTGCAGGTTCCCGAATGCGCGGCGTATCGGCGGCGTGCTCGATTCACGGGTTGGCACGATGCTCCTCGGCATGATCAGCGCGAGCCCGTGCATAGCCCTGGCGCTTACGATGGCCGCCAATATGCCGGCGTTCAGCAAGGCGGCGGAGTATGACGCGCCAATCGCAAAAAGCCTGGCAACGATGTTGAGCGCGGGCCGTACCGTTATTTCCAGAAATCAGGACCGCATCAACGACCCGAAAACCGGCAACAAGGGCCTGGACGGAAAGGTGGTGCTGGCCGAGGCCACCGCCATCTATCAGCGGGCGACGGAAACCAATCCCGCTTCAATCGACCCGAAATCGCTGCACGGCCAGCTTATCGGCATGCAGATGGAATCGATTGTCGAGGTCATGGACGTTCACCAGGAAACGCTCAACCGGCAGGGTGTCGGTTTCAAGGGCTTTATTCCCGCTGTGTTCGGGCGGCTGGTGAACGAAGCTTTTGGCCGCCGCGCGTCAGGAATCGCCGAGATGAAGGTCACGGCGCCGCCGCGGCTGATCCGCAATCCGAAAGTGCAACCGGATGAGTGGGAGCTCGACCTCATCCAGACCCGGCTGATGTCACCGGCCTGGCCGAAAAATCAGTCCTACACCGCTATGGCCGCGAAAAACGGCGCGCAGGCGCAGCGCACCCTCATCCCGGAATATTACGGCGCCAGTTGCCTGACATGCCACGGGTCGCCGCAGGGCGAGATCGACATCACCGGCTTCCCGAAAGAAGGCGCCAACGAAGGCGATCTCGGCGGCATCATCAGCATTACGCTGTACCGATAGGCTCGGATGCGGCTTTTGCCGGTCGCATCTTTATTGCTGTACACTGTCATTTGTGTCTGGGACTCTTTATCAGCCCCGCTGATCTCGTCTGATGCGGTTGCGCTCAGGGACGTTCGCCGTATACACCCGTGGCCGGGCTAAGAATATCATTTCAGCCGGTCATCTACCGTAGCCGTTCCGCCGGCGCACAGCGCGCAATGTAACGAGTGCGACGGCGACGGCGACGGCGGCACAAGGGGAGACGCACATGGAATTCGAGCGCGCAAGCCTTGAGATTGACGGGGCCGTCGCCATCCTGCGCATGAACCACCCTGACGTGTTGAACGCGGTGTCGCCGGAAATGCTCAAGGGTATGAGCGACGCGCTGGACGCGCTTGCCGGATCGGACGCCAAGACCCGATGCCTGGTGCTCACCGGCAGCGGCCGCGCTTTCTCCACCGGCGCGAACCTCCAAGGCCGCGGCGGAAATGGACCGATGCCGCGCGGCGCCGGCCATACCCTGGAAACCGTGTTTCACCCCTTCATCCGGCGGCTGCGCGATCTGCCATACCCGATCATCACCGCCGTCAACGGATCCGCCGCGGGCGCGGGCATGAGCGTCGCGCTCCTGGGCGACCTCGTTCTTTGCGCGCGCTCCGCTTATTTTCTTCAAGCGTTCCGGCGCGTCGGGCTGGTGCCGGATTGCGGCTCGACGTGGCTTCTGCCGCGCCTGATCGGGCGGGCCCGCTCGATCGAGTTATCGCTTCTCGGCGAGCGCCTGCCGGCCGAAACCGCCCTCGCCTGGGGTCTCGTCAACCGCGTCTTCGATGATGCGGCGCTGATGTCCGAAGCGATCCGGCTGGCGCACGATCTCGCCAACGGTCCAACCGTCGCGCTCGGCGTTATCCGCCGCCTGTATTGGGAAAGCCCGGAGAATTCCTTCGAGCAACAGCTCGATCTCGAATGCCGCTCGCAGCGCCAAGCGGGAGACTCCAAAGATTTTCGCGAGGGCGTGACGGCCTTCCTGGAGAAGCGGCCCGCCAAATTCGTCGGCGCGTGACCGCGGCGCGCGACCATAAGCCTCACGAATCTTTTGCCCGGAACCGCCGCATAGCCGTTGGCGTTGTTTGACGATATTGTACACTTCCATGAGCGTTTGGTAACGCGCGCGATGCGGTTAGACTGGCTGACCTGGTCAAATCCGGTAGCGATCTGGTGGGGTTTTTTGATCGTCGTCAGCGCCGGCAACATCGCCGTGCTGCTTGCGCTGCATTCCCGCTTTCGCAAAACCAGCATTGCCCGGCGCGCCGGCGCGATTGCAATCGAGCCACTCTTGTTGCTCGGCGCCGCTTACGTATTCGGCTGTGCCTTCCGCTCCGTCCTGCCGCGCGCGGATGTGCAGAGAATCTGTCTGTTCGACACCTGGCTCTCCAGCGTGTTCGTCGGCAGGTCGGTCGCCACCGTCGCGGAAATTTGCTTCGTCATTCAATGGGCCATCGTCTTGCGTGCGCTCGCGAATGTCGCGAGCGCCGATACGGCGCGCAATATCTCGAAGACCATCGTTCCGCTGGTCGTGCTGGCGGAAGGCTGCTCCTGGTACGCGGTGATCACGACGAACTACCTGGGCAACGTGCTGGAAAATTCGCTGTGGACGGCCATCTTCGTGGTGATCGCGGTCGCGCTGTTGGATCTCATGAACAGATACCGCGGCATCGTGCAATTGGCGATCGGAGCCGCCGCTGCCGGCATTGCAGGCTATGTGGTGTTCATGGGCACGGTCGACGTGCCGATGTATTTTTCCCGCTGGCAGGCGGACCTAGCTGCGGGAAGGAATTTCTTCGGACTGGTTTCCGGCCTGCATGATGTCGCGACACGCTGGATCGTCACCTACGATTTCGCGCGCTGGAAGGACGAGATTGCGTGGATGTCACTCTATTTCAGTACCGCGGTCTGGACCAGCCTCTTGCTCGCCAGCTTCGGTTTCGTAGCACATCTTCCGCCGCGCTATCGCGCGAGCCCGGTTGCTGCAAAGCCCGCGCGGGAACCGCTTGCCGCAGCGGTCCGCTCTTTTCGACGCATACCGTGACCGTATCAAACTGGCGATGTGGCAAGTGTCCGATCAGCGCGGTCTCGCGGCTGTCGCGTCATTCGACCCGACAGCCGCGGCGGCAGTACCTGAACGGTACCGCCAAAGCTAGGGAGAGACCCCTTCGACGGCGAAAATGCGGAACGTCGCATATTTATCGCCGATGGTTTGGGAGTCTTTGCGGCCCGGAGAATCGTACCATGCTTGCGCCTTGTCCATGCTTTCGAACTGAAGCACGACGACGCGCGACGCAGGTGGCGTACCGGCAAAGGACGCCGTCTTTCCGCCGCGCACGACGTATTTGCCGCCCGCCTCCGCAATTGCTTTGGCAGCGGGCGGAATGAACTCTTTCACATATCCGTCGTTGTCCTTCACGGCGGCCTCGACGACGACGTAACCGGGTGGCCTTGCTTGGGCATGGAGCCCATGAACCGCTATGGCGCCGAGCGCAAAACTGGCCGCCATTGCGAGCGCAACCGAGTACTTGGCTTTCATGACAATCCTCCTTTTGACGAATTTGCGGAGCGCGCGGGCGCGCACCCTTCACGTGTGATTTGTTGGACCAGAAATTCTAGGCCAGGACGATGCCCGCCGATGGCATGAGTGCCGCCGCTGAAAACAGAACCTCGGCACGGTTCCGACTTGGCAGCTTGCGCAGGAAAGCTACCGCCTTTCCCGCCTTGCCGCAACGCGCTGCCAATGGCCGCAAGTCGCCGAAAAACATCGGATGCAGCGCCGACCGGCGTCCATTGAAGCGAGAGAGCGCCGGACGATATTGGCGTGAACGCAAGACGAATAGCTGCTACGAACTCCCATGCAAAGCATCTCCATCGGCCCGATCGCACTTCCCAATCCGGTCCTTCTGGCGCCGATGTCCGGGGTCACGGACGCCCCCTTCCGGCGCATGGTCGCCGGACAGGGCGCGGGCCTCGTCGTCTCGGAAATGACAGCGTGCGCAGCGCTCGCCGAAGGCAGGCGCAACGAGCAGCGGCGCGTCGAGGGCCAGGGTGCGGGACTGCATGTCGTCCAGCTTGCCGGCTGCGAGGCGCGCTGGATGGCCGAAGGCGCACGCATCGCCGAGGGCGTCGGCGCTGCCGTGATCGATATCAACATGGGTTGTCCGGCCAAGCACGTCACCAACGGCGCGTCGGGGTCGGCGCTGATGCGCGATCTCGATCATGCGCTCACGCTGATCGAGGCTGTGGTCCAGGCCGTCGGCGTCCCGGTGACGCTGAAAATGCGGCTCGGCTGGGACGACCACACCTGCAACGCGCCCGCGCTCGCGCAGCGGGCCGAACAGGCCGGCGTGCGGCTTGTCACTGTTCACGGCCGCACGCGCTGCCAGTTCTACAAAGGGCGCGCCGACTGGGTGGCCGTCCGCGCCGTCAAAGAGAGCATATCGATCCCCGTCGCCGTCAACGGCGACATTGAAAGTTTCGACGATTCCGAAGCGGCGCTTGCGGCCACACACGCCGATGCAGTGATGGTCGGCCGCGGCGCGCAGGGGAAGCCGTGGTTTCCCGGCCAGCTGGCTCGCTATCTCGCGACCGGCAAACGCGAGACGGCGCCGGCGCTGAGTGAACAGCTCGCGCTCGTCAGCGCGCTCTACGGCGAAATGCTTGCCCATCACGGCCTCGATATCGGTTTTCGCCATGCGCGAAAGCATCTTGGCTGGGCGCTCGATACCGCCGCTGCGACCGCGGCTGCACCGGCGCATCTGCTCAAGGCATTTCGCGGCCGCGTTCTCACTGCCACCGACCCCGCGATCGTGCTGCGCCGGCTCGCCGAAGCGTTCGACGCGTTCGGCGGAGCTCAACGATCGCCGCTCCTTCCGCCTGACGTGTTGGTTTGTTAAATTCACGGGCTCCAAGCCAGTGATGTCGGGTTTGGTACTATCAAATGAAGGGGACGACGCGGCGATCGATCCTGATGCAGGCCGGTGCGGCTGCCGTGGCTGCGCCGGCGTTTTTCTCCGCGCGCCGGGCCGCCGCCGAACTTCCCCCATTTCCTCCACTGTCGGCAAACGATGCTTTGCTTCTGCGTCCGGGCGACCCGCTTTTCCCTGACTATCAGACATCGTTCAACCTCCGCACGACCGCGACCCCGCAACTGCGCGCGCTCTGCAAAACCGCAAGGGCGGTCTCGGTGATGGTCGACTGGTGCCGGAGCAACAGCCTGCCGTTCGCGATCCGATGCGGCGGGCACTCCTACGAGGGCTTTTCGCAAAGCACCAGCGTTGTTATCGACACTCGCATGACCGGTACGATCAAAGTGGATCCCAAAACGAATACCGCGAGCGTTGGCGCGGGAGCATCGCTGGGAAGCCTGTATCAGGCGATCGCGCCGTACAGGCTGGCCTTCACCGGCGGGAGCTGCCCGACGGTCGGAGTCTCCGGGCATCTCCTCGGCGGCGGCTATGGCTGTCTGGCGCGGCCGTTCGGTCTGGCTTGCGACAGCCTCGTATCGGTCGACCTGATCGACCCGGACGGCAAACAGATTCAAGCCGACGCGAAGCAGAATCCCGATTTGTTTTGGGCCTGTCGCGGCGGCGGCGGCGGAAGCTTTGGCGTCGCGACGAACTTCACCGTCAAGCTGCAAAAGGTTGCCAGTGTCATCGTCTTCAACATCCGTTGGCCGGCGCTTTCCGCCGCAAGTGCCGCGGCGGTGATGAAAGCGTGGCAAATCTGGGCGCCACACGCCCCACAAACCATCGATTCAAACGTGGTGATCGCGACAGGCGCCAAGGGCACGGTCGACATTCACGCCGCCGGTCAATCCGTCGGCACCCTCCAGGAATTGCAGAGCGCGTTGAAAGCCCTGCCGAAACCGCAATCGTCATTGATCAAACAGATGACGTTCATTGCTGCCGTAAAATATTTTGCCGGCCCGCCGGGTTATCCGGTGCAGCTTATGAAGGGTAAATCGGACTACGCCACCGCACCGCTGGATGACGCCGGGTTGGCCGCGCTCATGGACGGCGTAAGGCGCAGCAGCGGCATGTACGTTGTTTGCGACGCCTATGGCGGGGCGATGGCCAAGATCGCGCCGGACGCGACCGCTTTCGTCCACCGGGACGGCACATTGTACTGCCTGCAATACGGCAGTGTCTGGGGCATCGCCGGCGACACCCAAGAACGCCTCAACGAGATGCGCGCGTTCTATACGACGATGCGGCCCTACGTTTCGGGTGGCGCCTACGTGAACTATTGCGACACCGATCTAACCGACTGGCCGAATGCCTACTGGGGCCAGAATCTTGCGCGCCTCAAGCAAATCAAGTCCGCGTTCGACCCGACCAACGCCTTTCACCACGCGCAGAGCATTCCTCTGAGCTAGCGAAGCTCTTCTGCCTGTGCGAGCCGACCAACAAAGCCGCTCTTTTGCACTTCGCGTACCTTTGCGGTCCCTCATTGTTCTTCAAGAAGGGCACTGGGCAGCTTGAAGCGTTGATGTTCATTCGGGCGGGGATCGAAGTGCTTTTGACTCTCTGACCCTGCGCACTTGGTCTTGGCGGCATAGTGTACGGAAAATCGAGCCCCCTCGTATACTGCGCGTGCATGCGCGAACGCATGTCGGCGGCCGGCCTTATTGACATGGAGGCGGACCATCTGGCGGCAAAAGGGACACTGTGTGGTGAGAGGGTAAGGCCGCCGCCGGCCGAGGAGCTTAAATAGCTCAACGACCCATACGGATAAATGCCGCACCATCGCCTCCTCTGGAGTCGACGCTTCTACAGCAAACCTATGTGTCTAAAAATTGATGTGCACTGCGACACAAGCCCGCGCCGAACATCCGGCGCCCGGCCGGTCAGGGAAGCTGCACTGGTCGCCCTGTTGCCTCCCGTTCGTGGCTCACTGTGCCGGCGCACCGATGCGCAAATGCAACACTTCAAAAGAACCTCCGATGACGGGCGCCGCGATTATGGCGTTGCTCCTTTAATTGCCTGATAAGCCTCAAAAATCTGGTCTGTATTAATATTGCCGGGATTTTCTTTTCGTCGGCCGTTGCGCGCGGGCAACAGCCCAGCCTCCATCTGAATGTTACGGTGAGGATGGATTCTGGGGAAGGTTGAGGGCGACATGTCCGTGCATACGAAGACTGAGCTTCGGCTTCTTGGATTTGATCTGGGGGACTGGTCAATACTCGGCGTGGGCTTTGCGCTGGCGGGGTTGCTCACTTTCCTGGTCTGATCGCCCGGTCGAACCGTCCCCTCGTACGATTACCGAGAGGATCATTCCGGTTCTCGGATTGGGCGATGAGTAGCTGACTTTTTGATATATCGAATGCACTTGGTTCGACGACGCGCGACATTGCGAGTTGTCTTCCCACTCGCGTCTCGAACAGCCCGACAGGGCGGAGTCGAAGCCGGCCATTAGAACGCTGGTGCGGACGGAGGGACTCGAACCCTCACAGCCTTACGGCCAAGGGATTTTAAGTCCCTTGCGTCTACCATTTCGCCACGTCCGCCGAGCGGACCATCAGAACATGTCCGCGCGGCCGCCCTTGTAGCACCGGCCGCGCTCGCGCCGGAAGCGAAGACGATAACGCGCCCGGTCCTGTTTATTGCTGCTTGTTCTTGGATGCCGTCGGCGAACCCGGGCGAATATTGCCCCACGGGTCGGCGGACGGCCTCTTTTGGGGTATCTTCCGGATCGCCGCATCATAAGCGTGGTCGACGGCTTTCCGCTTCTCTATTTCTTCCTGCGTCAGCGGCCGTTCGGATTTAAAGGGGACGCCCAAAACGGGTTTTTCGGACGACTCGGGCGACTGGGCGAAAGCGGGGCCCGCGATCAAGACGGCGATTGCGGCCACCTGGATGAGTCTCTGCAGCATACCTTGCTCCGATACGCCGCCCCCCAATTCGGCCTAGCAAGCACCGGAAACGAACGACCTATTCCTTGAAGACGTGGCCCCACAGGCTGTCCCAGTCGGCACCGGAAATGTCGGTGACGCGGCCGTCCTGTTCGAAGAACTTGTTCGGCACCTGAAACATGGCGAGCATCAGGCCGCCCTCGGGCGTCCAGGCGACGTGGCGGGTTCCGGCTTCGCGCCAGACGAACTCGCCGGGGCCGACGGTGAGCCCGGCGACCGGACCTTCCTTGTCGACCAGCTTGCCTTCGAGCATGTAGGTCTGCTCGATCTTGACGTGCTCGTGGTCGGGAAGCACCGCGCCGGGCGCAAGCCGCATCAGCGCGGTGACGAGGCCAGTTTCCTTGTCGAGCAACAAGCCCTTCATTTCGCAGCCGGGAAAGCGCGTCTTCTTCCATTCCATGTCGGCGGGGCGCACGACGTGGGAATGCGTCTCGGCGGCGTCGTGTGTGGCTTTTTCCTTCGGTGTGATGGCGTCCATGGCGGCTTCTCCCTACAATCCGGCTTCGTTGATCGGCGGCTGGAACGCGAGCCCGGTGTCCCAGGGAAAGTAGATCCAGGTGTCCTGCGACACCTCGGTGATGAAGGTGTCGACCAGCGGCCGGCCCATCGGCTTGGCGTAGACCGTGGCGAGATGCGCGCGCGGCACGATCTCGCGCACGACTTTCGCTGTCTTGCCGGTATCGACGAGATCATCGACCAGGAGGACTCGTACCCCCTGCCCGCTGCCGAGCCCGACGATGGCCGGCGCGACGTTCTTGAGCACCGTCAATTCGCCCTGGCTGGCGCCGGTGTAGCTCGACACGCACACTGTCTCGATCAGCTTGATGCCGAGCTCGCGGGCAACGATCGCGGCCGGCACAAGACCGCCGCGGGTGATGCAGACGATGGCGTCGAATGGACCGGCGCCGCTCAATCGCCAGGCCAGCGCCCGCGAATCGCGATGAAACTGATCCCACGACACCGGAAAGATTTTTCCGGGATCGCGCGGCATGGCGTTGGCGGGCGGTGCTTCGACCTGGGTCATCGAAGGTCCTTCGGCGGGAGGATGACTTCCGAGCCGATACCAGCGATGCCGATGGCAATCAAGGAATCTCGTAAACCGTCGTTTCGTCGGCGATGCCGCGCAACGCCGCGCGCTGCATCATCGGGTGCAGCCCCGAGGTCTCGAGGATTTTGGCGGACTTCTCATCGTCAACCACCGACTTGGTGACGAAGATGGCGCGCGAGGAAGCAAGGCCCTGCACGCGGGCGGCCATATTCACGGTCTGGCCGAAATAGTCCTGGCTGTTGTTGAGGGTGACGGCGAGGCACGGTCCTTCGTGAATGCCGATCTTGAGCAGCAAATCCTCGTTCTTGCGCTCGGCGTTGATGCGGGTCATTTCCTCGCGCATGCGAAGTGCGGCCGCCAGCGCCCGGTCCGGCGTCTGGAACGTGGCCATGACCGCGTCGCCGATGGTCTTCACCACCGCCCCCGCCTCGGCCGACACGACCTCGTAGAGGATGTGAAAATGCTGCCGGACAAGATCGTAGGCGACGAGATCGCCAACGCGCTCATACAGCGCGGTCGAGCCCTTGAGATCGGTGAACAGAAAAGTCAGGCTCGTGATCTTGAGCCGCTGATCGACGTCGAGCGTGTCGGTGCGATAGATGTCGCGAAAAGTCTGATTGGTCAGGAGGCGCTTGGCAGTCAGGAACGGCCGGCGATTGCCGAGCAGACGGTGCAGCGGATCGGCGGCGATCCAAAGCGCCGGCAGCACGCGGCGGCCGGTTTGATTGTCGAGCGAGAGCCGCAGCGGCCCCGGCCGCATCTCGATCGTTCCAACCGGCGCCTTCACATTGTTGAACACCATCGTCAGCGTCTGGCGCTCGCGCGTCGGTTCGCCCTTGACGTCGATGAATTGCGTTCCGTGCGTTACCGGATCGAAGACGATGACGAACTCCGCGGGCAGTTGCACCGAAAGAACCGCCTTCTCTCCCGGCGGCAGCTCAATCGAATCGACGGTGAACTCGGCGAGACTTTCTCCCAGCGTCTCCGGCAGAGCGACACCGGAGCTCCAGAACATCTGGCGATAATATTCGACTTCGGAAAGATCGTCCGGATTGTGCGCGGTGATGCGGCGGACGCGCGGGCTCACGGTGAAGGTGACCTCCACCATCTCATCGAGCGTCGCCTTGTAGCCGGACGCACAGAGCGCGCAATCGTATTCGTCACGGTTTACGTTCTTAAGGGTCGCGCCGGCATCAAGCACGCCGCCGCAGCCGGGACACAGGACATTCCACGACAATTCGAACAAGCCGAGGCGAGAGGCGTGCAGATACGCGGCGATGGTCCGCTCTTCGTCAAGCCCGTGTTTGGCGGCGAAGGCGAGTACGTTGACTCGGCAAAGCTCACGATCGGAGGCCTCGCGCACCGAGCCCTCGATAGCTGCGGCGCAGTCGGGATCGGACGACTGCCGCAGCACGGTAAACAGAGCTTCGGTTTCGCTCATTCGGAGGTTGTCCCTCACTTCCGCGCAACAAACGTAATTATCGGGTCCCGCTGCTGCAAGGAGCGATACCGGCGGCCCAACAAGATCACTGGTAAGGCGCAACGCTCTCGGGCTACCCGGCCGCGAGCTCCGCATGCACGCGCTTGAGCATCGCCTCGACCGCCGCCTTGACCGTAGCGAGCCTTTGCGGATCGCGCGAACGCATCACCACGTGCGCATTGGCGCCGCGGTTCTCGTCCATGAATGGATAGGAGCCGATGATGACGTCGGGATGCGCTTTCGCGATCGCACCAAGCTCGGTGCCGATGTCGCCCTCGCGGCAGTCGGCGCGCACGGTCTCCGACAGCATTTTCGCGCCGGTCTTCAGCTGCGGCGTCACGTATTCGAGCATGGCCTGCATGACAGTCGGGATGCCGGCCATGACGATGACGTTGTCGATCCGGAAGCCGGGCGCTGCGGAGATTTTGTTGAGTACGAGTTCCGCGCCGGCCGGCATGCGCGTCATCCGCATGCGCGCCTCGTTCATCACGCCGCCGGTCTCGGCCAACCGCGCGCGCAGAATCTCGACCGCGCGCGGATGATGGTCGATTGAAACCCCAAACGCCTTGGCGATCGCGTCGGCAGTGATGTCATCGTGGGTCGGGCCGATACCGCCGGTGGTGAACACATAGGTGTAACGCACCCGCATCGCGTTGAGCGCGGCAACGATTTCCGGCTCGTCGTCGGGCACGACCCGTACTTCCCTGAGGTCGATACCGATGGTGGTGAGGTACTCGGCGGTAAAGCCGATATTCTTGTCCTTGGTGCGGCCAGACAGGATCTCGTCGCCGATCACCAAGAGGCCGGCGGTGACGATCTCGGCTTCGCCGCGGCTCTCGCTCTTGTTCGCGCCGGTCATAGGTCGATCTCCGCGCCTTTCCCTCATCTAGCGCGGCAGCCCCGACGGCTCAAGCGTGGCGCCGATTTTCGACTTGCGATCTCCCGGTGTATAAGTCACGCAAAGTCAGGGAGAGGAGACGTCATGAATTTCTCGATGTCGCAGCGGCAAAAGCACTGGCGCAATCGCGTCATCGCCTTCATGGATGCGCATGTCTATCCCGCCGTTGCGACCTATGACCGCCAGGACGCCGAGGGCGAGCGCTGGAAGGTCATCCCGGTCCTCGAAGAGCTGAAAGCCAAGGCTAAAGCCGAAGGCCTGTGGAATCTGTTCCTGCCTCCCTCCGCCGATCACGACCAGGGCGAATATCACGGCGCCGGATTGTCGAACCTCGACTATGCGCTGTGCTCCGAGCAGATGGGCCGCGTTTCCTGGGGTTCGGAAGTTTTCAATTGTTCGGCACCGGACACCGGCAACATGGAAGTCCTGCATCGCTACGGCTCGCCGGAGCAAAAAGCCAAATGGCTCAAGCCGCTGCTCGCCGGCGAAATCCGCTCGGCATTCCTCATGACCGAACCGGCGGTAGCGTCTTCCGACGCCACCAATATCGAAACTTCGATTACCCGCGACGGTAGCGACTACGTGATCAAGGGCCGCAAATGGTGGTCGTCGGGCGTCGGCGATCCGCGCTGCAAGATCGCCATCGTGATGGGCAAGACCGATCCCAGCCGCGCCAGGCACGAACAGCAATCGCAAATTCTCGTTCCGCTCGATGCCCCGGGCATGAAGGTCGTGCGCATGCTGCCGGTGTTCGGCTACGACGACGCCCCGCATGGGCACGCCGAAGTCCTGCTCGATAATGTCCGCGTGCCGCCCGGCAACCTCCTTCTTGGCGAAGGCCGCGGTTTTGAGATCGCGCAGGGCCGTCTCGGGCCGGGCCGGATTCATCATTGCATGCGCACGGTCGGCGCGGCCGAAGTTGCGCTGGAAAAAATGACCAAGCGGCTCTTGTCGCGCGTCGCCTTCGGCAAGAAGCTCGCGGAGCATTCGGTGTGGGAGCAGCGTATTGCGGAAGCGCGCATCGACATCGAGATGACGCGCCTGCTTTGTCTCAAGGCCGCCGATATGATGGACAAGGTCGGCAACAAGGCGGCGCAGCTCGAAATCGCCATGATCAAAGTGGCGGCGCCGCGCGTCGCACTGCGCGTCATCGACGACGCGATCCAGGCGTATGGCGGCGCGGGTGTCAGCAGCGACGCCGGCCTGGCGAAGGCTTACGCGCATATCCGCACGCTTCGGCTGGCCGACGGTCCGGATGAAGTCCACTGCCGCGCGATCTCGCGCCTCGAAATGCGCAAATACACCAACGCGCGGGTGTGAGAAGGGCGTCGGCTAGGTCGTGCCGCTTAGCTCCCAGAAGCGGCGGAAAAGCGGATATTCAAAACCCGCCGTTTATGGCCGATTTTGTTGCGGAAGTCCGTTGAAGT